>Ga0116192_1001048_pt1 | contig 19851 bp, 14 predicted proteins | sample AD_UKC113_MetaG_FD_89876 | JGI IMG/M metagenome (GOLD analysis project Ga0116192, IMG submission 89876) | Active sludge microbial communities of municipal wastewater-treating anaerobic digesters from Hong Kong - AD_UKC113_MetaG | ecosystem: Engineered > Bioreactor > Anaerobic > Digestate... | reverse complement strand
GGCGATTTTCATGATCTGGGTGCGGGGGACCCTGCCCCGACTCCGGTACGATCAGCTCAGGGCCCTGGGCTGGAAGGTGCTCATCCCCGTCTCCTTGGTGAACATTCTCGTGACGGGGGCGGTGGGGTTGATGTAAGGGAAGCCTGGAGGCCGGAAGGCTGGGAAGCGGTGTAGGGGGGGTGAAGCGAAGGGCAGCCCACCGAGCGGGAGTCCGGGAAACGTGGTGGGAAGGCGGGATCGTGGTTTTTCATCACCCTTTGAGGGGGAATCGGTCGGCCCTTGAGGAAGAAAGGAAACGGGGACGCCCATGGAATCGGCTTGGGACGCGGTCAAAGCGCTGGCTTCGGGATTCGCCGAAACCTTTGTGCATCTCTTTCGGAAACCCATCACCGAAGAATACCCGGACTACAAAAGGCCCCTCTTTGCGCGCACTCGAGCCCGCATCGTCCTCACCCGGGACCCCGACGGCCGCGAGCGCTGCGTGGCCTGCTACCTGTGTTCCGCGGTTTGTCCGGTGAGCTGCATTTCCATGGAATCGGCGGAAAAGCCCGACGGGCGCCGCTACGCCCCGTGGTTTCGAATCAATTTCGCCCGGTGCATCTACTGCGGCCTCTGTGAGGAAGCCTGTCCCACTTCGGCCATCCAGCTCACCCCGGACTTTGAATTCTGCAAAACGGAGGTCCTGGATTTCGTCTACGAGAAGGAGGATCTCCTGGTGAATCATTGCGGCAAGGACCCCGAGTATAACTTCTACCGGGTTGCCGGGATCGCGACGGACGCGGGCGGCAAGGGGGAACATTTCAGGGAGAAGGAACCGGTGAACGTCAAGAGCAACTTGCCGTAGAAACCGGTCCACGCCTTCCCTTTTTGCGAGGGTTTCATGACCCTGTACGGATTTCTTTTCTATGTGCTGGCGGCGGTCGTGACGGCATCCACCGCCGTGGCGGTCACCCGCCGCAACCTGGTGCATGCGGTGGTGTACCTGATCTTCTCCTATTTCGGCACGGCCATGCTGTTTTACCTGCTGGGAGCGCCCCTCCTGGCGGCCCTCGAGGTCATCATCTACGCAGGGGCCGTCATGGTGCTGTTCCTGTTCGTGGTGATGATGATCCGGGTCGAGGCTTCGGGGGAACATTTCTTTCCGCTGTCCCAATGGATTCCCGCCGCGCTCTTCAGTCTGGTGTACCTTGCGGCGGGCTCCGTCCTGATGCTCGCCGCCCCGGGCACCGAAATTCCTCTCAAAATGCTCACCGCCGCTCCCCGGGACTTCGGACTCTATGTGTTGCAGAACCACTGGTTTTTCATCGAGGTCATCTCTTTGCTGCTCCTGGTCGCCCTCATCGGGGCGCTTCAGCTGGGCAGGAAGCAGGAAGGTTTGTCCCGGGAGGAGGAAGGATGATCGTCCCTTTCAGCCATATTCTCCTGCTTGCCGGAGTCCTTTTCTCCCTGGGGATGTTCTGCGCCCTGGCCCGCCGAAACCTCATCATGATCGTCTTGGGCATCGAGATCATGCTAAACGGCGCATCCATCGCTTTCGTGGGTTCGGCTCTGCACTGGCAGCAACTCGAGGGACAAGCCTTCGTGTTGTTCATCCTGGCGGTGGCCGCCGCCGAGGTATCCCTGGGGCTTGCCATTCTCCTGCACGCCTTTCGAAGGACCGGTTCCTTCGATCCGGAGGCTTACAACTCCTTGAAGTAGCTCGTAACCGAGTCCTAGGAGCCCTTGCGGGAAGACGGACATGACAGGATTTTCCGCTGAAACCTTGACCCTGCCCACCGTCGCATTGGCAACCCTGCTGCCTTTTGCGGCCTTCGTGGTCATTCTGCTCTTTACGCGATCCCGCCCCCGGCTCTCCGCGGCCGTCGCCGTCGGCGTTTCGTCGGTTTCCTTAGCCGGGACCCTGGTTCTCCTGACCCTTCACTGGAATATGGAAAAGCCCGTGCAGCATACCGCCCGATGGTTGGTTTCCGGCACCATCGAGATCGGCATGGGCTACCTCCTGGATCCCGTAAGCCTGCTCATGCTGGCCGTGGTCGCCGCGGTCAGCTTTCTCATCCAGGTCTATTCCCTGGGATATATGGCCGGGGATCCCGGTTTTTCCCGGTACTTCGCCTTCATGTCCCTGTTCGTATGGGCCATGTTCAACCTGGTGGTTTCTCCCACCATGTTTCAGCTCTACATCTTCTGGGAACTGGTGGGACTGTCGTCCTACCTGCTCATCGGCTTCTGGTACGAAAAACTCATGGCGAGCCAGGCGGGGAAAAAGGCGTTCGTCATGACCCGGCTCGGGGATGCGGCCATGTTTCTGGGAATCCTCCTCGTGTTGCTCCACCTGGGAAATCTTGACATCCTCGAGATGGACAGCCCCAAGGCGGCCGCTTCCATGTCCCCCGAACTGCTGACCCTTTCGGCCCTGCTCATTTTTGGGGGGATCGTCGGAAAGAGTGCCCAGTTTCCTCTGTTGACCTGGTTGCCCGACGCCATGCAGGGGCCCACCCCGGTAAGCGCCCTGCTGCATTCCTCGACCATGGTGGCGGCCGGGATCTACCTGTACGAGAGGCTCTATCCCTTCTTTCTCTTTTCCCGGACCGCCATGACCGTCGGTCTTGCCGTCGGCACCGTCAGCATGCTCCTGGCCTCCACCATGGCCATGGTAAACCGGGACATCAAGCAAATCTGGGCGTACTCGACCATCAGCCAGCTGGGTTTCATGCTCATGGGGCTGGACGCCGGAAGCCTTTTTTCGGGGGCTTTTCACCTGACCACCCACGCCGCCTTCAAAGCTTTGCTGTTCCTTTGTTCGGGAGTTTTTATCCACCGGTACGCGACCAACGACATCTTCGAGCTGGGCAGGCAGGGCTGCCGCAGTCTCAAGATTCCCATGGCGTGCTTGATCATTGCCGCCGGGGCGCTGTCGGGGCTGCCGCTCCTTTCGGGATTCTTCAGCAAGGAAGTGATCCTGGGAAGCCTGGCCGAGCTCTCGAACCCGCTCTGGCTGGGTGCGGGTCTGTTGGGGGTCTTCCTCACCTCGTACTATGCTTTCCGGCTGGTTTTTATCCTGCTTTTCCCGGGGGAGTCGGGTCCCGGACACGGAGAGGCGCCCGAGGCTTCGGCGCCCTCCCACGGGTCCGCCCACTCGCGATTCCATGAGTGGATCCTGGACGGGCCGCTGATCGTTCTGGCCGGGGTTACCCTCTTGCTGGGTCTTTTCCAGGTGCCCCTCGAGCAATTCCTTCGGGGCGGCGAGATCTCCGGCTTGCATTGGCCCGATCCGTTGCACCATCCCGTGCTGCCCTACGTGTCCGTGGCTCTTGCGGCCCTGGGCCTAGGGCTGTCCTGGGTGGAATTCGGGCGCCGGGGCGCTCCCCGGGTCGGGTTTGTCGAACGACTGCCTGGGCTCTTCCGCCTGTTTTCCCAGCGTTGGTACCTGGACCACGTCTACGGGTTCCTCGTGGATCGGGGGATCGACCGCGGCATCTCCCGCCTCCTTTATCTCAACGATCACAAGGTCATCGACGGTTTCGTGGACGGAACGGCCGAGAGCACGGCGGCGGGAGGCCGAATCACCGCTTTCCTCCATACCGGGATGATCCAGTACCGACTGTTGACAACCTTTGCGGTCGTCGTGTTCCTGGCTCTCTATTTCTTCCTGTGAGAACACCGAGGACGTTGGACCCATGCACTTGACGTACGCCGACTTTCCTTATCTTTCCGCCATCCTGTTCAGCTGCGTGGCGGGACTCGGGGTCATCCTGGCCGTCCCCGACGAGCGGAAGGATCTCATTCGCAAAGCCGGGGCCGTCTTTTCCGGGGCAACCCTATTCCTGTCGGTAAGCCTGTTTGTGTCCTACGATCGGCACCTGGGCGGTCTCCAGTTCGTGGAAAAGATCGCCTGGATTCCTTCCCTGGGGATTCATTACTTCAACGGGGTGGACGGCTTCAGCCTTCCCAACCTGCTCCTCACGGGGATCGTCTTTTTCACCGGCGTCCTCACCATGTGGGGGATGGAATCCCGGGTGAAGGAATTTTACGCCCTCTATTTCGTCCTGGTGACCGGCGTCTTCGGCCTGTTCATGAGCATGGACCTGTTCTTCATCTTTGTCTGGTACGACGTCTCCCTGTTCCCCATGTACCTGCTCATTGCCGTGTGGGGAAGCACCCGCAAGGAATACGGGGCCATGAAGCTGACCCTGTACCTGCTGGCGGGCAGCGCCCTCATCCTGCCGACGGTGATCTTTCTTTTCGTCCGGTCCGGGCTGAACACCTTCGACGTGGTTTCCCTGATGCAGTCCGGCGTCTTCACCCCGCAGGACCAAAAATTCGCCTTCCTCCTGCTGTACCTGGGGTTCGGGATTCTGGCCGGCGTGTGGCCCTTCCACACCTGGTCCCCTGTGGGGCATGTGGCGGCGCCTCACGCCGTGAGCATGGTGCACGCGGGCGTCTTGATGAAAATCGGGGCCTTCGGGGTCCTCCGGGTGGCCGTGATGTTGTGTCCCGAGGGCTGGAAGCAATGGGCGGATCTCATGGCGTTGCTCGCCGCCTGCGGCATTCTCTACGGGGCCTTGGTGGGGTTGAGGCAGACGGACCTCAAGTACGTCATCGGGTATTCGAGCGTTTCCCACATGGGCGTGGTGGGCCTGGGCCTATCCACGGTTACGCTGGAAGGCCTGGACGGGGCCGTCTTCCAGATGTTCGCCCACGGAGTCATGACGGCTCTGCTGTTCTCTTCCGTCGGCTACATCTACGACAGGACCCACACCAAGATGATTCCCGAACTGGGAGGGCTCAGCCGGGTCATGCCCGTGGCGTCCGCCTACTTCATCGTGGCGGCCATGGCGGGCATGGGGGTTCCGGGGTTGGCCTGCTTCTGGGGAGAGCTGGTGGTCTTCATTGCCGCGTTCAAGGTGTACCCGGTGCGAGGAACCACGGCCGTCCTTGCCCTGGTGGTGAGCGCTCTGTTCATGCTCCGAGTGGTCCAGCACACGTTTTACGGTCCCCCGAAGGAGGAATATGCACACTTGCCGGACATTTCCCTGGTGCAGGGAATTCCCCGGATGATCCTGCTGGCGGTGCTCCTCCTATTTGGACTTTACCCGGCGCTCCTCTTTGACGTGATTCAAACGGCGTCGGTTCCCTTCATGGTTGGGCTGTCGAGATGAACTGGCTGATCGCCGCTCCCGAGATTTCTTATTTTGCCTCGGCCCTCTGGTTTCTGGTCCTGTCCCTGGCGGCCAAACCCGACGCCCGGAGGGAACATCGCACCTCGCTTCTGCTGGGAGGACTGGGGGTGGCGATCTGTACGGTCTCCATCGGGCAGGAAGGGTACCTTTTCACCCGGGCCTTCCGCGTGGACCTCTTTTCCCAGGTCTTCAAGGAACTGCTGTCGTTGAGCCTGTTTCTGGTGTTGACCCTGTGCGGGAAGATGAGGGACCTTCGCGAGCGCCATCGCCACGATTTTTACGTGCTGCTGTTCGTGTGCACCCTGGCCATGATGCTCCTGGTGAGCGCCGATCACTTGTTGGCCCTATTCCTGTCCCTGGAGCTCTCGAGCTACTCCCTGTACATCCTGGTGGCCGTTCGACGGGACCAACGATTCGGGACCGAAGCGGGGATCAAGTATTTTCTCGTGGGAACCTTTGCGTCGGCGGTGATGCTCTTCGGCCTGGCCCTGCTGTACGCCTCGGCTCCGGCAACTTACCTGTCGGATATGGCCCGCGCCCCGTCGGGGATGGCGGAGCGCCCCCTGGCGTTCCTGGGCCTGCTGATGACTCTCGGAGGACTGTTTTTCAAGCTGGCGGTGTTCCCCTTTCATTTCTGGGCCCCGGACACCTACCAGGGGGCCATGAACCAGGTGGCCGCCTACATCGCCACGGCCTCGAAGGTCGCCGCCGTCGCCGTGATGGTAAGGGTCGTGGCCCTGGCGGGGCAGGGAAGCGCGCACCTGGTGCAGATCCTGGCGGTCCTGTCCATTATGTCCATGACCGTGGGCAACCTGGCCGCCATCGCGCAGAAGGACCTCAAGAGGCTCCTGGCCTTCTCCACCACGGCCCACGCGGGTTACGTGCTCATCGGAATCCTGGCCGTGAACGAGTCCGGGTACGCCGGGGCCGTCTTCTACGCCATGGCTCTGCTGCTGATGAAGTTTTCGGCGTTTCTCGTGGTGACGGTGGTGGCCGGGGACGGAAAGAACCTCGAGGTGGAAGACCTGGCGGGGCTGCACCGCAGATCGCCCATCCTGGCCCTCACCCTCATGGTTTCCCTTTTCGGCCTGGCGGGAATCCCCCCGACCATCGGCTTTACGGCCAAGTTCCTGGTGTTCGTGGCCGCCATGGAACGAGGGCACTTCGCCCTGGTTCTCATCGCCATGATCAACGTGGTCGTTTCCTTGTACTACTATCTGCTGGTCGTCAAGGCGGCCTATCTTACGGAACCCCGAGAAGAAACGGGTCCCCGGGCCGTGAGCTTATCCACCCGCATCCTGGCTGGGGCGTTGGCCTCCGGGATGGTCGTGGCCGGGTTCTTCCCCACCTACCTCATGGAACTTGCGGACAGTGCGGTCCAGGTGCTTCTGTCCGGCCCATAGACTGGAAAGCGGGGAGGGGATGGGCGAGGGGGCAGGGGTTGGTTGGTCGGTCGGTTGGCTAGGGGCGTAAGGCTGGAGGCTGGGGGTTGGGAAGCGGTGTAGGGTGGGCCTCGCTTCGCTCCACCCACCCTACGCCCCTCACGACATCCCGGCATCCCGGCTTCCCGCACGATCCGAACCCGGTGCGATCAAAACCCGGCCCCTCGCCCATTCCTTCCCGGCCTCCCAGCACCCCGGCCTACCTCAGCTTCATCTTGCGCAGGCGGATGGATTGGGGGGTTACCTCCACCAGTTCGTCTTCGCCGATATACTCCATGGCCTGTTCGAGGGTGAATTGGCGGGGCGGGATGAGGCGCAGGGCTTCGTCGGATCCCGAGGCCCGGATGTTGGTGAGCTTTTTCTCCTTGGTGATGTTCACCCGGATGTCGTCGGAGCGGGAGTTCTCGCCCACGATCATGCCCGCGTAGACGGGATCTCCCGGATTGACGAAGATGGTGCCCCGGGGTTGAAGGTGGTGGATGGCGTAGGTCACCGCCTTTCCGTCCCGGTCCGAGACCAGCACCCCGTTGGGTCGGCCGACGATCTCTCCCGCATAGGGAGTATGGCCGATGACCAGGGTGTTGAGGATTCCCGTGCCCCGGGTGTCCGTCAAGAACTGGCTTCGAAAGCCGATGAGGCCCCGGGAGGGGAGTTCGAACTCGAGGCGGACGCGCCCGAAGCCGTTGTTCACCATCTTGGTCATCCGGCCCTTCCGTGAGCTGAGCATCTCGGTGACGATCCCCAGGAACTTTTCGGGTACATCCACCACCGCCAGCTCTTTGGGTTCGACCAGCTGTCCGTGGACGGTTCGAGTGATGATTTTGGGCTTGGACAGGGAGAGTTCAAAACCTTCCCGCCGCATGGATTCCACGAGCACCGCCAGTTGGAGTTCCCCCCGGGCGCTCACCCGATAGGAATCCCGGTTCTCCGCCGGTTCCACCCGCAGGCTCACGTTGTAGAGGAGTTCCTTGTCCAACCGTTCCTTGATATGTCGTGAAGTGACGAATCTTCCTTCCTTCCCGGCCAGGGGAGAGGTGTTGACGGAAAAGACCATGGAGAGGGTCGGGTCCTCGACGGTGATGACGGGCAGCGGTCGAGGATCTTGGGGGTCTCCCAGGGTATCCCCGATGAAGACGTCCTCGACCCCGGCCACGGCGGCGATATCCCCGGCTTCCACCGTCCGCCGTTCCACCCGGTTGAGCCCCTCGTAGGCGTACAGCGCGCTGAGGTGGGTCTTTCGGAGAGGAATCCCCGCCTTGAGGAGGGTGACTTCCTGTCCGCAGTGCAAAGTGCCGTTCACGACCTTTCCCACGGCAATCCGGCCCACGTAGTCGCTGTGTTGGAGGGTGGTGACCAGGAATTGGAGCGGGGCCCCGGGGTCGCAGGAAGGGGAGGGGATGGAGCGCAGGATGGCTTCGAAGAGGGGCACCAGGTCCCGTCCCCGGCCGTCCGGTTCCGTGAGGGCCACTCCGGCCTTGGCGTTGGTGTAGAGGACGGGAAAGTCCAGCTGCTCCTCGGTGGCGTCGAGGTCGATGAAAAGATCGAAGACCTCGTCGAGAACCTCGCCGATGCGCCGGTCGGGCCGATCGATCTTGTTGATCACCACGATGGGCGGAAGTCCCCGGGCCAGGGCCTTGCCCAGGACGAACCGGGTCTGGGGAAGGGGGCCTTCGGTGGCGTCCACCAGGAGCATGACTCCGTCCACCATGTTCAGGGTTCGTTCGACTTCGCCGCCGAAGTCGGCATGACCGGGGGTGTCCACGATGTTGATCTTCACTCCCCGGTACACCACCGCCGTGTTCTTGGCCATGATGGTGATGCCCTTTTCCCGTTCGAGATCGAGGCTGTCCATGACTCGTTCGGCCACCGGCTCGTTGTCCCGAAAGATGCCGCTCTGCCAGAGCATGGCATCCACCAGGGTCGTCTTGCCGTGGTCCACGTGAGCGATGATGGCGATGTTGCGCAAATCCGTTCGTGTCTTCAAGGGAATCCTCATTCAATCGTCGCATGTTGCTGAAAGCTTCCGGAATCTTTCCGGCACAAAAGCAAGGGTCGCGCCGGGTGGAACCGGACCTTTCCGTCCGATCCCCCGGGGCGCACATCGGTCGGCGCGGAGCTTAACCCGACCCCGCCGCGGAATTCAACCCGACTGGGAGCACTTTCCAACGAAAAGAAAGCCCCTTCCTCCTCGGAAGGCTTCCCGCGGGCGGCGCGCCGTAAGCACCTTGCTCGATCTCGGAGCTGAGCGTTTCCTTTGCGGGTTTCTCCGGGCAAGGAGAGAGCCGGCCAATGCCGACCTGCCGGAGTTGCTCCGCCTCGCCGTGCGAACCACGGTCTTCAGGTGCAGGGACACGGACAATACGAACTCCTTCAAAGTCGCGTTGCGATTCCTGTACAAGAGATTCCCCAAGGGCCGGCAGGGCAGGAAGACGCCGTACCGGCATTGATCCATCCGGGCCGAAACGGCTCTCTTTTGTCGGCTCTGTGGCATCTTCAATTGGCTCATCCTATTGATCGCTGCCGATCTTGGCGGGAAAACCGATTAGACAGCATCCTGTTCCGGTGTTATCGGAACCTGTCGAGCGGATTCGCCCGTTTTTCGGCGGAGGATGCTCCGACGTTCACTCTCTCCATGGAGGTTCTCATCCTTGTATGAAGGAAAAACCATCGCTCTCGTGATCCCGGCCAGGAACGAAGCGTTGACGCTGCCGCGGGTGTTGGGATCGGTCCCCCACGAGGTGGATCGAGTCTTGGTGGTCGACAATGGTTCAACGGACGAGACTTCGAGGGTGGCTCGAGCAAACGGGGCCCAGGTGGTGAACGAACCCACAGCGGGATACGGTCGTGCCTGTCTTGCCGCTCTTGAGGTCCTGGAACAGGAGCCGCCGGAGATTGTGGCGTTCGCGGACGCGGATGGGAGTGACGATCTGTCCCATCTGCCCGAACTGGTGGCCCTGATCGCCGGAGGAAAGGCGGATTTGGCCCTGGCCCGGCGGAGCCCTGTCGAGGCTCACGCATTGAGCCTACAGCAACGCTTCGGCAACTGGTTGGCCACAAGACTCATCTTGTTGGTTTGGGGTCACGGGTACGCGGATCTCGGTCCCATGAGGGCGATCACCTGGCGGGCTCTTCAAGGGCTTGGAATGGAGGACCGGGATTACGGCTGGACCATCGAGATGCAGGTGAGGGCACTCCGGATGGGACTGCGAGTCATCGAGCATCCTGTTCCCTATCTGAGAAGGAAGGCAGGACGGTCCAAGGTCAGCGGAAGTCTAAGCGGTGTGCTCCGAGCAGGCACGAAGATTCTGTGGGTCATAGCCCGGGAGTTCGTGGGCGAGAAGTCATGCGTTGTCGGAGGGCGGAAACCCCGTCCAAAGACCCCATGACGGCCGGGTCGGCGCGACATCCCGGCGTGGACCGGGGATGTCACGGGGACTGCCCGGAAGGGAGAGGAGATCGAAATGACGGCGGCAATATCAAAGTTGATCCGGGGAAGTGCAAAATTCAGGGTCGGGAGCTTGTTTCTTTTCATGTTGTGGGGAGGGGTCGTAACCCATGCGTTCGGCGCTTCCACCGCCCCCGATCTGGCTCTCATCGATGTCAGCGAACTGCACGAAAACCGGCAAGCCTGGGTGATCCTGGACGCCAGGCCTCGGTGCAGATGGGAGGCGGGCCACGTGGCGGGAGCCTACCCGTTTTCCTGGGAAGATCATACGACGACGGACGAACAAGGGGTGCCTTTTCGCCTGCGGCCTGCTGGGGAGCTGGCGGATGCGTTGGCCCGCATGGGAATCGATGAGAAGACGCCCGTAGCCGTCTATGGAGACGCAGAGGAAAGCTGGGGAGGAGAAGGATGGGCCTGCTGGGTACTCTCCTGGCTGGGGCACAAGGGTCCCATCCGGCTTGTGGCCGGAGGCATACAGGCGTGGCTGGCCCGAGGGTACTATTTGAGCACGGAGACCGACAGGGGAGAATCGCAGGGGATTCGGTATCGGGTGAGCCTGAGACCCCATTTGGACATCCGGACTTCCGAAGTGCAGGAGAGGGCCGCCGACCTGGCTCTCATCGACACCCGCTCCTCGGTGGATTGGGTCTTGGGACATCTGCCGGGGGCCATTCACATCCCATGGACCGATTTCTATTCCGGAAAAGATCGTCGTCCCCTGGATGCCGCTGCCTTGCGCAAGCTCTTTGTCGACCATGGGGTGGATACCGACAAGCCCATTGTCTACTACTGCGCAGGCGGGGTCCGCTCGGGCTATGCCTGGACGGTCCACACCATCTGCGGGTTGCCCCCGGCACACAATTACGTGGCGGGGATGGAAGAATGGGTCCGATGCGCCAAGGGCCGATGAGCCCGGCGCCGGGCCGTTCCGGATCCTCAGATCAGCCCCGCCGCCTCCGGTACAGGACGGGGATGAGGGAAACCAACCCCACCAAGAGCAACCCGATGACGAATTCGAGGGAGATCCTCCCACGGATCAGATCGAGCAGGGAACTCGAAAATAGGATGAAAGCGATGCAGGCAGGCAGCATGCACACAAAGGTTGTGACCCCGTAGTGCAGGAATTTGATCTTGGTCAACCCGAAGGCGTAGTTGAGGAGGTTGAAGGGGAAGAGCGGAATCAGCCGTGTGAGGGCAACCACCTTCCAGCCGTGGCGCTGCACCTCCTCGTCAAGCCTTCGCCACCTGGGGCTGGTGAGCTTGGCGGCAATCCAGTCCCGAGCCAGGTAGCGCGAAATCAGGAAGGCCAGGCAGGCACCGATGGTGGCCCCGGTGATGGTGTAGATCACACCCCAAAAGGGACCGAAAAGGACCCCGCCCACGATGGTGATGGGAAGTCCGGGAAGGAAAAGAGACGGGGCTACGGAGTAGACGAGCATGTACAGCAGTGGGGCCAAAGCGCCGCAGCTCTGAATCCAAGCTCTCAGGACCTCCTGTTCGAGAAACCGTGTCGCACCCGTCGTTCGTACGGCCACGATGGCGGAGACCAGCAAGGCAAGAACCGTGATGCGCAAGGCGAGACCCCCTTTTCCACTCGACCGCTCCGTCGTGAAGGTCCTCTCTCGGGTCACCGCCGCATCCAGGTGTTTCTTGAACCAGTTCTTGAGACGGATGCGATTCCAGTAGGTCACCGGGGCCCGGGAAACCTTCACATGGCCCGCCATGACGGCCTCGGGTTCAAAGACCAGGTCCAGAATATGGCTTGTGGGAGCCACCTGCCCCAGAGAACCGGCACAACCGGCACAATAGGTAATGATCCTGTGACCTTGGGCTTCTTGCTTGCGCATGGCGCGCCAGTTCTTTGCCAGCTCCGGGGACAAGAAGCCGACGGCGCCTCCCTCGCCGCAGCATAAGGTCTCCCTGCCGTGGTGGGGCATTTCGATGACGGTCAATCCTGTGCGTCCGACCAGGTCTCGTGCGGCTTTGTGAACGGGTTCCTCGAATCGTACCGCACAAGGGTCGTGGACGGTCACGGAACCGGAGATCTTGGAGCTTTCGGGAAGGCCGTTGTCCGCCAGCACCTCGTATACGGTTTTGGTCACGAGTGTCCGTCCGTGGTTCTTGAAGACCTTGTGGCAGTTCGGACAGGCTACCAGGACGTTTTGGACGCCGTTTTCGAGCAGATAGTCCCTCATCTCGCCGAATGTGGACTGAAAAAAGGCTTCCCGTCCCAGATCGTGAGAGGGCTTGGCGCAACAATCCAGAACGATTCCCAAGTCGGGTATGGTGGTTCTTAGGTGATCAAAGAGCAGTTTCACGCGATCCGGTCGGGTCCCGGGAAGGGTGCATCCCGGGAAGAACACGGTGCGGCAGCCCTCGGGGAGGGCGTACCACGTATAACGGCGGGATGTCCCTCGCCTTTCGTAGTCGAGAAGGGTCGAGTGCTCGGGGCAGTTCCAGTCGGCACTTCGGACTGCTTCCTTTCGCATCTCCAAAAACAGTGCGGCCGGATCCACTTCCGCAGGGCAAATCGAGGTGCAAAGCCCGCAGAGGCTGCACTCGAACGGCTTGCTGTGCTCCGCCTTATCCGCCGGATCAAACGCATCGGCGACGGACTTGGGATTGCCGGTATTCCTCAGGAACTGACAGTCTTTGCGGCAAAGCCCGCACTCGATGCAATTCGCCGAAACGGCTTTCAACAAAAGGGCAAGATCCGTTTCACCGCGGGAGTCGTCACCTCCCGCCGGGTCCCCGGGCAGATGTTCTCGAGAATCCCCATCGGGAAAGAACGAACGGGTTTTCAGGGCGCACATGAGCAACTCCACTTTGCACGGATTGGGGGTCGGGGGCCAAGAACCAGAGTCCAAGGGGCAGCAGGTCTTCCGAAAACGCGGAGGCCGTCCCTTTCCCTTAGACGGAAAACCTCAATTGATCAAATTGTTAGTTCCAATGCCAAGAGGGTCTCTCATCGGCAGGAAGGCAGTTGAGACGAGGGCGCTGGAAGTGCGGTCCCATCATGGGAAGATCATGGCCGGCTGCTGGGAATCAAGGCCTGTTGGGGGGAATTGAGGCGGATGGTCTCCGCGCGGACACGAAGGGTTGGGCCATTCGAGAAGATTGCGTTCCGGCAGATTCTCTCCTGGGGGCTGGTTTCCATCCTACTTGCTCTCTATTCCCTGCTGGCGCTTCAGTCCGACATGGCTTCGGCCGTCCCGGCCCTTGTGGCGGTCTCGGCCGTCCTTGTGAGTTTGCTCGCCTTGGTTCTGTATGCAGAGGGAAGGGGAGCCGTCCGGTGGTCACCGACCGGGATTCTCCTCGTGGCTGCCGGCCTCCGGGTTCTCTTCGTTTTTGGTCCTCCCGAACTCTCCGATGACCTGTACCGATATCTCTGGGACGGACTGCAACTGGCGAACGGTCACAACCCCTACCGCGCGGCGCCCTCCGAAATGCCGCCCGGTGACGAGGCGTCCCGAAGCCTGCTCGGGCTCATCAACCACCCCGATTTCATCACCATCTATCCTCCCGCCGCCCAACTGATTTTTGCGGCAGGTGCCTATCTCGGCGAGGCCTTTTGGGGCCTTAAGATCCTATTGCTGACCATGGACCTGTTCACGTGCTTCCTGATTCTAAGGCTCCTCACGGTCCTCGGGTTGTCCCCCGGCCGCTCGATCCTCTACGCATGGCATCCCCTTCCGATTCTTGAAATCGGGTCATCCGGCCATATCGACGGGGCGGGGCTGTTCTTTCTCTTTCTGTCCCTGGCATTGCTGGCCGTCCCTTTAGGGCGCGACGCCGTGAGAACCGCCTCCAGTCCTTGGTTTGGACGGTGCCGGATGCTGGCCCTCCGAACCTTCCTTGCGGGTCTCGCCTTCGCGACGGCCGTGTTGGTGAAACTGTTCCCCCTGTTCTTCCTGCCGGGTTTGCTCATGCTCGTCGGAAAAGGTCACAGGTCCTCATTCCTCGTGGGGGTTCTAACCGGGGCGAGCGCCCTGGTCTTCCCTTTCATGCCCGAGATCGGAAACCTGCTGGGGACCCTCGATTTTTACCTCCAGAACTGGGAGTTCGCCGGATTGGTCTTCCGCGTTCTTCGCAGGACCACGCTCTCGGGGAACTCGGCACGGCTCATCCTTGCCTCGCTTTTCCTGGTTTCCTTAGCGGCGGTCTACGGAACACTCCGACGGGGAAAGACCGCCGTGGTCGAGGCCGACCCCGGGGAACGGAGGCAACCTCCCCGTGTTGGGGCCCTCCCGGATCCCACAGCAGGCTCCGGTGTCTTGCCGGCACATCCGCCCAAGGAACCCTCCAGGGAACCCGAATGCCGGCAAGACCCGGCATCCGTGAAGTTATTTCGCATTCCGGACCCCGCCGCAACGGCGAAGGGACCGGGATGCGTGACCGATCTCCCGTTGTGTGGAGTCCTGCCTCGGGTCTTACAGGCCTTTTCCGTCGTGACCGTGGCTTTTCTGTTTCTCACGCCCACCTTCCATCCCTGGTACGCTTTGTACCTGGTTTGTTTCTTGCCGTTCACCCTGGGGACGGCAAGGTTGGTGCTCAGTTGGGGGGTATTCCTTTCGTACTATGTGCTGATCCTCTACAAACCCCACGGGTTGTGGTTGGAAAACGACTGGGTCCCGCTATGGATCTGGCTGGCTCCGGCCTGCGCCTTTCTCCTGGCCGTACTGTTTCAACGGAGCAGGAAAGGCGATGAGACCGCCTGTCCATGATGTGGTCCTACCCCTCGTCCCATTTCGAAAGCTTCGGCCTGATACCGGGTTGCGCCCAAGGTCGCCCTGACATGCTGAGTGAAGATTTTGAGTAAAGGGCTGAATCCTGCGGCATGACAATTTCAGCTTGAATGCAACTTCCTATGAAAATCCTCAGGCCCCCCTCTCATTGAAGACCTTGACTTACTCTTGCCGGTTTTCCCACCGGTTCCGACATTGGTGTTGTTGGGCCGGAGATATGGGATTCCCGCCTGAGCGAAGGGACGGATCCGGATTCCCCGAGGCACGGTCGTTCGAATCCGCGGGAGCCTGGGCGTCTCCACGGATTCCGGCCGTGAATCGGTGTCTTATACGAGGTTGCACTCGAACCGGAACTGCCCACCCGCAGGATTCAGCTCCTTGCCGAACATCTTCACTCAGCATGTCGGAGCGACCTTGGGCGCCTCTTCGCATTACCTCGTCTGATACGTGAGGGCCAGAGTATAGGTCGTGCCCGCAGTGGTGTTCCTTCCATAAATTTCGGGAACAATGCAGAACTCCAAACCCCATGTCTTGGTGAGCTTGAAGCCGACCGCCATCTCCAGTTTCCCAAGGTCGAAATTGTTGGTGGCCGTAGGATTGCCGGAGGTGCTCACGGAACTGCCGTTGTCCATGCTCAGAATGCCGTCCAGCTTCACCCTCCCGTATAGCTCCTTGGTGAAATCCACCCCAAATTCCACAAGGTATCGGAGTTCGTCCGAAGGGTCCTCGAGGCGTACTCGATACCCGATCTCGAAGTTGCAGTAACCGGGAAGGTAGGGCCAGAGAGAACGTCCGAAGAGCACTCGCATGTCCAGATCGTACTGGCCGTTTCCCAAGGGAAGGGCGTCATTCTTGCCGTAGGCCCCGGGGATCTTCACCAGGCCCTGGGTTGACAGGACGCCCCATGAGCCTTCTGCCAGCTTTCCCTTGAGTCCCAAATCGACATCTCCGAAACCATCCGAATCCAACTCCTCGCGAAGCGCCTGCTTTTCGAGGAACTTGTAATACATGGCGTTGATAAGGGTGATCCTGTCTGTGATTCCGTATTCCAGATAATTGCTCACATTCAGATCACTGAATTTCTTGAATCCCTTATTGTCTTGCTGTGTGCTGAATTCAGAATCAGCAAAATAGTAGTTGACGGCAATCCGTTCGTATAACTTTCCCTGTGGCAATGTCCATGCCCCAGCATGGCATTGACACACAGATAAGAAGAATGCGGTGATGATTCCGACGGCAATGCAAATCACGAACTTCAGCGGTGAACGCATAACCACTTCCCTCCCTTGGTGGTTGAAGTGCAGGTGGTCGCATGAACAACGTCAGTCAAGCTACAATCAGCGTGCGTCGAGGTCTAATCGGTAATTTCGATGTTCTTGAATCTATGAATCCAAAATGGCAATGAGAAACCCGGGGCGGTCTGTGGTATAGAGGCAATTCGAGAGAAACGCCTTCCACATCTCGATGCGGCGTCGACCCAATCGTTCGGGGACGTTGCCGGAAACCCGAGGGGGTGGAACGTCCGACAGCGTCGGGCTCTACGGCATACCCGGCATGGAGAATGAGTTCGTGAGCACATGGCAGATCGAAATATGGGCGGGTTTGCACTACGTGGCACTGGCTGGACTCTGTCTCTACGGAATTCACCGGCTGTGGCTGCTTGCCTGCTGGTTCATGGAGTGCAAGAGGCCGCCGCATGCTCCTCGCCGCTTGCCTTCCCCAAGGAACCTTCCCCGGGTGACGATCCAGTTGCCTCTTTACAATGAACGGTTCGTGGCGGCGCGTCTTGTGGATGCCGTTGCCCGGATGGATTGGCCGAAGGATAGATTGGAGATCCAGGTTCTGGACGACTCGACGGATGATACACGGGCGATCGTGGACGAGCGTGTAATCCATTGGAGAAACAAAGGGATTCGGATCCGCGTGATTCGACGCCGGGATCGGAAGGGGTATAAGGCCGGTGCCCTGGAGCATGGACTCCGACAGGCACGCGGAGAATTCATTGCCATTTTCGATGCGGACTTTCTTCCCCCCCAAGGATTTCTGAAGCGCACCATCCCCTTCTTTTCGGGGGAGAAGATCGGCATGGTGCAGGCGCGGTGGGATTTCCTGAACGCGGAATACTCGTGGCTCAGCAGCATTCAATCCCTGCTCTTGAGACCGCACTTCAGCATCGAGCATGGGGTCAGGTTCCGAAGAGGATTGTTCTTCAATTTTAACGGAACTGCGGGCATCTGGCGAAGAAAGGCTATCGAGACGGCGGGTGGGTGGCAGTCCGACACCGTGACGGAAGACCTGGACCTGAGCTACCGTGCTCAACTCCGGGGCTGGCGGTTCGTGTACCTGGATGACCTGGCGGTCCCGTCCGAACTGCCCGTAACCATGGCGTCTTTTCGAATCCAACAGCAGAGATGGGCAAAGGGTTCCATCCAGACGGCAAAGAAGATTCTGCCGCAACTGCTGGTCTCTCCGGTACGGTGGTCCGTCAAAATGGAAGCGACGGCTCATCTCTTGGCAAACCTCGGCTGGCTCTTGGGCACCGTGGTCTTCCTCACCCTCTATCCGGCCATCCTGTGGCGGGTGGGGATCGGCACTTATCAGATCCTGCGAATTGACCTGCCGCTCATTCTCTGCACCAGCCTCGCCATGCTCCTATACTTTTTCATCCATGCCCTGCGAAGCAGGCCCGCGATTCCCTTCTACCACCTGTTGTTGCTCCCCATTCTGGGCATCGGCATTGCCCCTTGTCTTGCCCTGTCGGTCCTAAGAGGCTTCTTTAGCCGGGGCGGGATCTTTGAACGCACGCCCAAGTTCGGGATTCGTGGGAGAGATCGTCTGCCCCGTTTCGCGTTCCTCTATCAGCAGCAGAGGGTCTTCCACCTGATTCTGAATGCCGTGCTGTTCACCTATGGTCTTCTGCCGATCCTTTTTGCATGGCAGAGAGAGACCTGGCCGGCAGTCCCGTTCCTGGCGCTTTTCCCGCTGGGGTTCTTCTCCGTGCTGATCCTGGACCTCAAGGAGATGGTGAAGCAATAGGGAGGGGAAGACCCTTGAAGGGTCGTCTTCCCCTCACCGCGGTGAACGTTTCCTAGGGGACAATCGGCCTGCCGGAAGGTTCCTGACACCAGCCGGGGGTGATGCCGCCGCAGGAGGGATCTTTCGTGTACGTGGTGCTCCAGTCGGCCCAGCCGCTCGAGTAGTTCCGGATATTGCTGTAGCCCATCATGAACGCATAAAGGAATGTGAGGGAGGAACGATATCCGCCGCCACAATAGAAGATGGCTTTCTTGTCAAACTTGTTGGCCGCTCCCGTGGACTGTATGCCTCGTTGTTTCCATACCTCGAGGACTTCAGGATAACTGCGAAGGGTCCCGTCCGCGTCGTTGTAGACGGCGGACGAATCATCGGCGTCATAGGCCCAAATGGCCGTGGGAATGCGGCCCTTGGCCTCGAGGTAGCTATACCCGCTGCTCGCTCCGGTGTATTCGCTTTTGCTCCGAACATCCACAAGGTACATGGGCTGCTCCGTTGTGTATTGGTCGAAGACGTAATCCGTGGTGGCAAGATACTCGGGGCGGACGGTCCCTTGGAAGGTCGTCGGCTCGGGACGGTTCACGCGGGTTTCCACTTCATACCCGCTTGCCACCCAGCCTTGATAGCCTCCATTGAGGAAACGGACGTCTTTGACCCCGGCATACTTGAGAATCCACCATAGACGTGCGGCGAAGATGTTGCTGTCGCTGTAAACGACCACCGTGGTGTCCTCTGTGATTCCCATTCGTCCCATCACCTTGTGCAGATTGGCATCCGAGCGCAGAAACCATCGTGGATAGCCGTTTTCATAGATGTCGGAATTGGAATGGACGGCACCCGGGATGTGCCCTTGTTTGTAGGCTGAGGCATCTTCCAGTGTGCCCCACTGGGTTTCGAAGATGAGGTACTTGTGGTCCCTGCCGTACGGGTATTGGGGAGGTGCCGCCGTGGTGCTTCCCGGTTGATGGTAATCAATGAGGGCCTTCACCCAGGATGGGTGCACGATGGTTGAATAACGGGCCGCCTTTTCCATGGGAAGGGATCGGTCGGCACTCCACTCAAGGATGGAGGCGTCATAATTGGAGGCCCTGGGGTATCCCATGAGTCGCAAGAGAAAATAGGTAAAACCGCTGCGGATTCCCACGGTGCAGTTGGCCGTGATTTCCTTGTCCCTGGAGATCCCCCGAGATCGGAACATGGACTTGAGGTGGGGATAGTCCTGGACCGTTTTGTCAGCCTTGAAGTACCATGCATAAGGAATCTGTACGGCCCCGGGAATATGGCCGCCACGGGCTTCGCCGTACAATTGCCAGCCGATGAATTCTTCATCCGTGCGCGCGTCAATGACGGCAAAGTCCTGATCGCCGAGGCGTTTCTTGATGCGCTTCTTGTCCGATCGCAGGGACGGTTTCACCACAGCGATGAAGGTATTTTTCGGGAGAGTGCGGATGATGGTCTCGGTGCGTCTGGCGTCGGCAACCCATTTATCCCAGCCTCCGTCCAGGATGTGCACGTCCTTGCAGCCGAGGTATTCCAGCATCCAGAAGATGCGCCCTGCCGCTCCCCACGAAGCTGTGGTGTTGTCATAGATCACGAAGGTCATGTCCCTCCGGAGGCCGACATCGCTGAGCATTCTGTTCAACTTGGCCGTGGGAAGCAGTCCCTTTCCCGAGGTGAAGTAATCCCCGAACCGAAGATTGATGGCGCCCGGAATGTGGGAAGTTTCATACCCCGAAGTCCTTGCGTCAATGATGACGAGATTCTTGGTGCCGAGGTTCTCCTGGAGGGAGTCGCAAGATACCAGGAGACGGGCGTTGGGGAAGTCCCGCTGGGAGGGTTTGAGTCCGGCATAGGAAGCTGCGGACCATGTCAGGGAAAGGTACGCTAGGGTCACGATGAACGCCAGTGCCGTCAAACATCGTCTTTTCATCGGTCATCCTCTTCATGTCATGGGTTGAGAGTTGTGTGGAAGGAACGTTCAAAGAACTTCTGCCGAGAGGGCATTT
>Ga0116192_1001038_pt1 | contig 19941 bp, 17 predicted proteins | sample AD_UKC113_MetaG_FD_89876 | JGI IMG/M metagenome (GOLD analysis project Ga0116192, IMG submission 89876) | Active sludge microbial communities of municipal wastewater-treating anaerobic digesters from Hong Kong - AD_UKC113_MetaG | ecosystem: Engineered > Bioreactor > Anaerobic > Digestate... | reverse complement strand
TCCCCCCCGGCGGGGGAACGGCCGGGACTGCAGCGAAACCGGCAGGGTCTTCCCCGGGGACGAGCGGGTCCTCGACGCCCTCATCCCGCGCGACCGCGCCCCCCCTCGCCCCCTGTCCCAACCTGGTCCGCATGGAAAAGATCCAGCACTGGTCCGGGGAGGACTACACCCGGGTGGCGGTGTACACCAGCGGCCCGGTGGGATTCGATGAACATGCCATCCCCGCGGACCCCAAGAACAACCAGCCGGGCAAGATCTACGTCGAGGTCAAGGACTGCGTGATCAGTCCAAAGATGAAGTCGGAAATCCGGATCATGGACGCTTTCCTCCAGGAGGTTCGCGCGGAGCAGTGCGATGCCTCCCTGGCCCGAGTGGTGCTGGACACCAAGCCCATCGGGAGCTATCGCATTTTCACCCTTTCCGACCCGTCCCGTCTCATCATCGATGTGCGGGGAGGAAAGCCCAAGTCCGCAGCCCCGGTGGTGAAACAGATCCCCAAGGCCACGGGTCCTTCGGCCCCCAGCCTCGCCCGGCAGTTGGGCCTCGAAGTCAAACGCATTGTCATCGATCCGGGACACGGCGGGAAGGACAAGGGGGCCATCAGCCCCAACGGAACTTACGAGAAGGACATCACCCTGGCCATCGCTTTCCAGTTGAAGAAGGGGATCGAGGCCAAGACCGGTTGCGAGGTCATTCTTACCCGCACCAAGGACCGGTTTCTCTCCCTCGAGGAACGAACGGCCATAGCCAACACCAGTAAAGCCGACCTGTTCGTCTCCCTCCACACCAATGCGCACCAGGACCGCAGCCACTACGGCATCGAGACCTATTTCCTCAACCTTTCCAAGGACAAGGAATCGGCCCGGGTGGCGGCCTTCGAAAACGCCACCTCGACCAAGAAGATCAGCGACCTGGAAGCCATTCTCCACGACCTCATGCTCAACACCAAGCTCAACGAATCTTCCCGGCTGGCCTCCGAGGTCCACAAAAACCTGGTGTCGGGTCTCAAGCCCCGGTACACGGGAATCCGCGACCTGGGAGTCAAGCAGGCTCCGTTTTACGTGCTTTTAGGAGCAGAAATGCCCAGTATCCTCATCGAAACCGCGTTCCTCACCAATGAACGCGAGGAAAAGCGACTCAAAGACAAATCCTTCCAGGAAGCCCTTGCCGTCGGGATCGCGTCGGGAATCGAGTCCTACATCCAGCACATGAAGAACTATGCCCGGTCGGGAGAAGCCTCATGACCCGCCCCGGCCTGGAAGAAATCACTGCGGGCACCGTCCTGGAATTTTTTGAATCCAAGCAGGTGCTGTGCGGAGTGTGCCTTGGGGTGAAGAACCAGAGGTTTACGGTCCTCACGGAACAGAACAAGGAAATGAACCTCTCCCAAAGCCGCCTCATCCACTGGGGAGGAACGTTCCTGGACCCGGGGCTGGGCCGGGACGAGCTGGTCAAACGGCTGGGCGAAATGTCCGCCTTGCGCAAGGCCTTCATGACCCGGATCGACGTCCCGGAGCTGTGGAGCCTCCTTGAAGGCGAGGGGGAAAGCTACGATGCCCGGGCTCTGGCAGGCTTCGTGTTCAATTCCCCCGTGACCGCCGACCATGCGGCCGCCCTCCAGCGAGTGCTCCTGGAAGACCGCCTCTTCTTCCAGTTCAAGGACGGCCGGTTCTTCGCCCGCTCCCGGGAGAAAGTGGAACAGAGACGACAGGAGATCGAACGCGAAGAACAGCGGGAAGCGCAGCTCGAGGAAGGCTCCGAGTGGCTTCACGCCTTATGGAACCGCAAGCCGCGCCCCCCGCTTTCCGCAGATTCCGAAGAGAGGTTCGTGGAAATCCTCAAGGATTTTTGCCTCCACGGCCAGGAATCCGTTCACATCTCTTTTGCCCGGGAGCTTTTCAAGCGGGCCAACGTCCCGGCCCAGCAAAACGCCGCGTTCCGCATGCTGGTTCGGCTGGGCATCTGGCACGAAGACGAGAACCTGTATCTCCTCGAACAGAACCTCACCCCGGAGTTCCCCCCGGAGATTCAGCAGGCCGGTGCCCGGATCGCAGCCCGGGATTTTCTTTCCCGGTGGGACCCCTCCCGCAGAAAAGATCTCCGGGACCTGCACACCTTCACCGTGGACCACTCCCTCACTCGAGACTACGACGACGCCCTCAGCCTTCGAACCCTCGAGGACGGCTCCTACGAGGTGGGAATTCATATCGCCGACGCGGCCGAGTTCGTCCACAAGGAGGACTGCCTCGACCTCGAAGCCCAGGAAAGGGCCAGCTCCATCTATTTGCCCGACGGGAGAATCGCCATGCTTCCCGTGGAGCTCTCCGAGGGAGTCTGCAGCCTGAAGGCCCACGAGGACCGCTTCGCCCTCAGTTTCCTGATCCGCGTAGACCCGGAGGGGACCTTCCTCGAACACGAAATTGTCTCGAGCGTCATCCGGGTCAAGGAGCAACTGACCTACGAAACGGTGAACGAACGGTGCCGGGAGGAGCCCTTCCTGCGAATCCTTTACGAACTGGCCCTCCGGTTCCGGAACCAGAGGATTGCCCGGGGAGCCATTCTCTTGCCCCTGCCCGAGATCCACGTCTACGTGGATTCGGCGGGGATGATTCGCATTCACCGGTACGAGAAGGAGATCCCCGGCCAGATCATGGTGTCCGAGTGGATGATCGCCGCCAATTACCTGGCGGCCGCTTACCTGGCGGAACGGGGAATCCCCACGGTGTTCCGGGGACAGGGGGAATGCAGGCCGGAAAACGAGCTGGTCCAGAGCAGGCATGAACTCTTCGCCGTCTATCGCCGGCGAAGGCTTTTTTCCAGGGCGGAGCTGGACACGGAGCCGCGATCCCACTGCAGCCTGGCGTTGCCCTGCTACACCACCATCACGTCTCCCATACGCAGGTACTCGGACCTCATCTCCCAGCGCCAGCTGAAACAGGCCCTGGGGGGGGGAGAGGCCCTTTATACCCGGGAAGAACTCCAGCAGATCCTCGCCCGGCTGACGGCGACCCAGTCCAAGATCTTCTACATTCAGCGCAAATGGACCCGGTACTGGCTCCTCAAGTACATCGAGCAGGAAGACCTGCAGATCCGGGAAGCCCTGGTGTTGGACCAGAACGACCGGTACGCCCACGTGGTGATTCCCGAATTTCTCCTCGAGACCAGCGTCCCCCTTCCCGAAAAGACTCGGCTGCAGCAGGGGGAGATGGTCCGAATCCGCATCGATCGGGTGAATCCCCGGGAGGACATTCTGCGCGTCCAGCTGGCCGAGCCTCCCTCGAGGCCTCACGCCGAGTGAGGGCCGGACTCGGACCCCCCGATCAGGAAGTCGACCTTCCCGTTTCGACCCAATCCGCACGGACCATGTCCCGGATGGCCCGGGCCCGGTCCGTGTACAGCCGGATGGAATCCCAGGCAGGGGACCCGGCGGTTTTCTGGAGGAGCAGCCCGTCGTCTTCAAACCAGCCGGGGAGAACTCCCCCCAGGAAATACCCCCGTTCCCGCAAGACATCGACCCCGCGCCCCACCCACGGAAGCCCCAGGCTCAGCCGAACCTGGATGACCGCAGGCTCCTTGGGACTCAGTTTCGCTTCCAGGGCCGCCATGGACTCGTCCAGGTCCTCTCCCGCCGCCGCCAGGTCCACGCGAGCCACCCGGGTGCTCTCAAGAAATTCCGTCCGGGGTTCGGTCCTACAGCTTCGGGGAAGCGGCTCCGTGCTGAGAAGAAACCTGCGGCAGTCGTCCAGGGCCGAGTAGAGAAAGGCCAGGTGCACCCGGTACGCCTTGGGCACATAGACGGGGTGCGGGTTCGACCGGTAGATCCGAAAACCCGGAAGAGCGCAGGTGCGACCCGGCGTCCCTCTTTCCCGCCCGTAAGCCTCGGAAGGCAGGAGGTCCGCTTCGAGGCCCATTTCCACCAGCCCCAGGCGGGAGGTGGTCTTCTGCATGTGAAGATGGCTGCAGACGGGTTCTCCCCACAGGGCCTCCATGTCCGCGCGGTCTCTCAGGGCCGCATCCTCGAAGGCATAGCGCATCAAGGCACTGTTGATGCCCCGGTTGCGGTAGCTGGGCAGAACGAGCCCCGCACCCGATTCGTAGAGACAACGGTTGGGAGCGTTCCGAAAAAGCGCGGTGTGGCCCACGATATCCCCCCCGACCGTTCGGGCCACCACAGGATAGTTGTCTCCGGATTCGAAAAGCCTCCGAATGCTCGCGGGATCATACACGTGCTTTGCCGGATACTCCTCTCCGTAAACGCTGCGGAAGAGCCGGGTTATCCCCGGGGCGTCCTCCGGCTTGAAGAGATCGATTTCATATGATTGGCCCGGCTCAACCTCGACCGGGTCCTGCTGAACGCTCATTTCCCCTCCTCGATACCGTTTCTTGGAATCATGGGATGCACGGGTCCACAACCAATGGAGACCGCCCCGCCGGAAAGGCCCCGTCCCACCCCACACGGCATCAGCAAAGGGCCCGCTTCGGAGCACAAGACAAGGCAACGCTTGGCGGTGCGGCCATGCCGCGTCCGCCGCAGCGCCCTGTGGGGCATTTGCCTTTCTCCAGGATCGAGCGATTGGGAGAGCATCACCCGATCATGCCCGCGACGACGGGCATCCGGCGGGGATACACCCTCTTCCCGGAATCCCCCACCAAACGGGGGTCGTACCGACCAAATCGCGCAGTCCGGGATTCTACTTGTCTTCACTGCCGATGAGACGGTAGTTGTTGCGGGCGCAAAGCGTCTGCGACAACAGAGCCCCCATCTTCGTCTCGCCCGCTCCGGGCGAGACGAAGATGGGGGTTTCATGATCAGACGAGGATTTCCGGCCCCGGCCAAAAGCAAGGTCGAATCGGGCGTGACGGACGACTTCCGGGTCCGGCGCCCGGCAGGCGGGGCACGGCGTTTACCCGGGGTGCCCAGCCCGGAGTCGATTTCCGCCCGATGGGAGCTCATCCACGGAGAGAAGGCGGCAGTTTCATGAAAAACGACGGTTTTGTTTTTCCCAAAATTCGAGCCGATGTCCTTCCGGGTCGAGGACGGTAAAGGCCGGGGAACCCCAAACGGGTTTGATGGGCGAAGGGTTGCACCCCGCTTCCCTCAGGTGCCCGTGAACCGCCTCCAGGTCGTCCACGTGCAGGCTCACGGTGATCCCCCTGCCGCCGCTCTTGACGGACGCCCGGGAGTCGTCCGCAACGCTCAACCGACTGGAATCGTTCAGCATGAATTCCACGAACCACTCGTTGGAAAAGCAGACGGGCAGCTTCAGCACCGTCCGGTAAAACTCAACGGTCTCCTTCCAGCGGGTGCAATAGAGAAGGGTGTTTGCCGTGCGAATATCCATGGGCTCAGTCCTCGATCTTCCACGAGCTCGGCGTTTCCTTTCCGGGCCGACTCTGTTCGTTTGAGGCACGGCTTTGCCGCCGGGGAGCCCATGGAGCCGGTTTCGGGGCCTCGGCGGAAATCCGATGGGAGAACAGCAGTTCGGGTCGGAATTCGAAGTGCATGAGGTCGTAGTGATACCACTTCCCGCCCCAGATGAACCCGTGTTTTTCGAAGGCACGGACGATCTCCCGGGGGTATCTCCTCCGGGCCTCGCCCGGGTCGGTCCCGGTTCCCCACCTCCAGTAGGCACCACGGGCCGGGTTGAGATCCAGTGCCGCGGCAAAGGCGTGGGGGCTCAATCTCCGGGTCCCGTCGATCCATCTCCAGCTAAAACTCCCCCCCAAAGGCCGAACGTGTTTTGCCAATGGAGGATTGGCCCTCAAGAGTGCCGAAAGTTCCTCGTCGACTTTTCGCAAGGCATCCCGGGCACCGCCCCGGACATTGAACGGGACCCTCTCCCCCAGGAAAGGGGTCTCGAGGCAGTTTCCCACCACCTCGTCCCGGGTTTCGCCGTAGACGGCCTGGAAGAACGCCGTCACCCGGATCCTGCCCGGGTCGAAATCTTCCGGGGGGTCTTCCTCCACCGGGCCCGGCCGGTATTCCTGTTCGAGCATGTCCTGGAGGTCCGGATCTTCGAGCTTTTCCCGGAAGGATTTCCCTTTCCCGTCCTCGTAAACCAGCCGCCGGCCCTTGTTCATTACCACGTAAAGACGGTTTTCCTCGGAAAGCTCGATGCCGGCGCAGTGGTCCGGGTAGGCCGAAAACAAGGCGGTCAAATCCCGCCGGGCCCTGGAATCCCGGCCTCCGGGCAGGGGAATGGATTCAAGAAATGCGGCCCCGTCTTTGTAGTCCTTGAGGGAATAGACGCGGCCTTCTGCGTGACCGAGGCTCGGCAGGAAGCAGCAAAGAACCAGGACCGCGTTCATCAGGAGGCGGGGAACCTTTTCCATCATCCCATTCCGTTTGCCGGGTCATGGAGGAGAGACCAAAGCAGTCGGACCCGGGGAACCCGGAACGGCGGTCCCCGTCTTTTGGGCCTAAAACCGCGCGATTCTCGATGGTCATTCCCCATCCAACGGCATTCCCGGAGGGCGGGGACGGAACCCCGCCCCGACGGTTCGCCCGTAGGCCCGGGGGCGGGCCTTATGCTCACCCATACAATCGGAGACATCGCTCTCCCTGGGTTCCGGTTGCGGCGCTCGGAAAGATTTTTTCCGGTCCTCTCAGGGCACGGGGCCCTTGACGGCCCGCCAATCCAAGGCCCGGCAGCCGTCGGGGAAGACCCCCACGGGGTTCAGATCCAGCTCGCGGATTTCCGGAAAATCATGCAGGAGCCAGGACGCCCGAACGGCCATGTCCACAAGGGCGCGACGGTCGAGGGGATCCCGCCCCCGAATTCCCCCGAGGATGGCCGAAGCCTTGCACTCATCGAGCATCCGGTCCGCCTGGGCACTCGAGACGGGACCCACTCGGAGAGCCGTCTCCCGAAAGACTTCCACGTAAATGCCCCCCAGGCCCGTTACCAGGACGGGCCCGAAGTTCGGGTCCTGCCGTCCCCCCAGGAACCATTCGACCCCGGGGGCGGCCGTTTCCTGCACCAGGACCCGGGGACCGAGACGACGGCGGAGGTCTTCGTAGGCCTCCCGCACCGAGGGCTCGTCGGCGAGGTTCAGCCGCACGCCCCGGACTTCGCTCTTGTGGATCACTTCGGGCCGGGCCGTCTTCAACACCACCGGGTATCCCAGGTCCCGGGCCGCGGCCAGGGCATCTTCCATCGAGTCCGCCTGCCGCCAGGGCACCGAAAACAGGCCGTAGGCCGAAAGGATCTCCCCCAGGACACCCGCCCCGATGGGTCCTTCGGGGAGCCCGTCGAGAAGCTTCTTTACCCGATCCGGGAAGACGTCGGGGGGTCGAAGGTGGGAGAAGGGAGCGGGCCGCTCCCGATGATGCTCCCGATTTCCGGCCAGGGCCAGGAGGGCTTCCCGGGGGTCGGTGAAGATGGGGAAATGGGATTTTTCTCGGGTTCGGTCCAACTCGGGTTTCGTGGTGAACACGCAAACGGCAAGCGGTTTTCGGTGCTTTTCGATGAGGGACCCAAGCCCGGCAATGACCTGCCTCGAGGCTTCCTGCTCGAAAACCCCCTGGTAATTGTGGATGAACAGGAGGCCGTCGATGTCGTCCCGGGCCAGGGTTTCATCGGCAACGGCGTGGTACAGGGGCATGTCGAACAGGTCCCCCAGGTCCAGGGGATTGTGAAACCGGATGACCCGGGCCCGGGACCTTTCCTGTACCGTCCGCAAGAGGCTCTCGGGAAAAGGGGGAAGCTCGAATCCCAGGTCGTCGGCCGCATCCGCGGCCATGACGGCGTGTCCCCCCGACCGGGACACGACGGCCAGGCGATTTCCCCTCATGGGGGGCAGCACCAGCCCCTTGATGGCCGTCATGGCTTCCCTCTGGTCAAAGACACGCAGGACCCCCGATTGCCTCAGAGCCGCATCCAGGACCCGGTCGTCGGCGGAAAGGGACGCCGAATGGGAGCGGGCGATGACGGATCCGGCCCGACCCCGGTTGGATTTGTGCAGCACCACGGGCTTCGAGGACCCCGAAGCGAGCTCCATGAATCGCCGCCCGTCGGCGATTCCCTCGAGGTAGCAAAAAACGATTCGAGTCTCTTCGTCTCGAACCAGGTACTCGAGAAGGTCCACTTCGTTCACATCGAGCTTGTTGCCGATACTGGCAAACTTGCTGAACCCCAGGTTTTCCGCTTCGAGGCAGTTCACCATCATGGCCGCCACCCCGCCGCTCTGGGAAACCACGGCCACCCCGCCCACGGGCATGGTGGCCTGAAAAGTCATGAAGGGAACCGCCAGGCCGCTTCGCCGGTTCATGATTCCCAGGCAGTTGGGGCCGATCATGCGTATGCCGTAGGCACCCAGAATGCCGACCACCTCTTCCTCCAGGGCACGGCGTTCGTCCCCCAGTTCCCGGAATCCTCCCGACATGAGGACCGCTCGCTTGATTCCCTTTTCACCGCAATCTCTCAAGACTTCGGGGACCGCCGACGCCGGGACGAGAATGGCGGCCAGGTCCACAGGTTCGGGAAGCTCCCGCACCCGGGGATAGATCTTGTGGCCCGCAAAGCTCCCTCCATGGGGACCCACCAGGTAAACGAGCCCCTGGAACCAGAACTGGAGCAGGTTGTAGACGATGGCCTGGGCCAGGTTCCCGGGATTGGCGGAAACTCCGACCACGGCGACGCTTCGAGCCTCGAAAAACCCTTCCACTCTTGACCTCCCCAGCCCTTTGATGAATCGATACGGCGATGAGAACTACGACGGAACCTATTTGTGAAACCCGATCTGGATTAGTCGGCAAGACGATTTTTGTCAAGAACCGGCCGTTCCGGGCAGAGGCAAAGCCGGGGCGGGCGATTCTTGCCGGCCGTTCTCCACCCGACGGCGCTCCCGGCGGGCGGGGACGGGGCGTCGCCCCTTGGATCAGGACCGACTCGCCTGCCGTGCCGTTGGGGCGGGCTTCATGCCGGTCCTTGGAAACCGTCCAACGGCAACAAATCGCTCGTTTCGAGGCAAAGATCGAGCCGGGTTCCGGTTAGGAAAGGCTTTCCTAAAACCCGGCTCCCCCCTATAATCGTCCCTCGATCGCCGATCTCCGGAAGCGTCAACCTCAAGGAGGGAGTTATGAGAAAAAAGACCGGATTTTTTGCCCTGTTTTGCATGCTGGTCGGGGCGGCTGCCTTGCCCTGCCCCGGCTTCTCCCTGGACGAAAAGAGCGTTTCGACGCTCAGCACGGCCTTTCCCGTCGAGACAGGCACGCGGTCCGGGGTTCTACTGGCCCAGAAACCCGAAGGTCCTCCTTCCTACGCGGCCGTTGCGGGCATTTTGCGGGAATCCTGCGCTTCCTGTCACAGCGGGAGAAGACCGGCAGGCGGACTGCACCTGGACGCTTACGGCCCCATGATGAAAGGAGGCAAGGGGGGCCCGGTGATCGTTGCGGGAGATCCGGCCAAAAGCGAGCTCATCCGGAGGGTAAAAGGCACCAGCACTCCGCGAATGCCCAAGGGAGGTCCTCCCTGGCTTTCTCCCGAGGAAATCGGCCTACTCGAGGCGTGGGTTCTCGCCGGGGCCCCCGAGGGGAAATGACAAACGCACGAGCCGTCGGCCGGGCGCGGAACCGGGGGCAATTCCCCGATCAGTCGCCCATCTTCAGGTTCGAGAAGAGAATTTGGTAAGTGACCATCCCCACGAATCCCGCGTAGCTGAGAACGGAAACCAGGGCCAGGGCGCGACGAATGCCGGGGAGGGTCTCGGCCAGGCTGGGGACCTCCCGAAACGGCTCGATCACTCCCGTTCCCATGCCCGTCACCGCCCCCGCCAGGAGGGTTCCGTAAAGACCGTAACCGACGTAGTGATATTCCGGGTGCAGCACACAGAACGGGCAGTGATGGGTCGGCAGCTCGTAGTAGTACAGGGAAATGAAGGAGATGAGGGACAGGACCCCCAGTAGAAAGGCCCCGCAGCTGAACCCCGAGAAAAGATAGGCCCCCTTCCCTTTGGCCCAGGTGAACACACCCGCCGCCAGGGTCCCTCCCATGGCCGCGTAGAAAGCCGCTTCCACCCATTGGCGGGGCAGCACCAGGATTCCTCCCGCCGCTCCCGAAGCCTCGGAGGTAAAGAGGGTCCCGCAACAGGAGGTGATGACGTCGGGCTTGAGATCGAGGAAATAGGCGCTCTGCAGGATCGTCTCGAGGATCATTCCCGGTGCGATCCACAGCAGCATCTTGTATTTGATCCGGATGAGGGGGTAGTCGTAGCCCCGGTTGTCCGTATAGTTCAGAATCAGCCACAGGCCCGCCGACAGCGAATTGACAACCTTGAGAATCAGGGTCGGATATCCCCAGGCGTTGGCGTTCAGGGTCCCCGCCGCGCACATGGCCCCCACAAACAGGGGGCTCATGTCGTCCACCGTGAAGATGAACAGAAAGAGGGACAGGACCTGGAACCCCAGGGCATAACTCATGACGGTCGAAACCAGGTAGGTCCCTCGCTCGAGTTCGAGCTGGAGTTCGCTGCCGCCGGCCAGGTCCCAGTATCGGAGTATCCTTGCAGCATGGTGGACCGAGAAAAGGATCATGCCGCCTACGAGGAGGGCTCCCACCAGGATCGCCAGGATGGATGGGTGCAGCAGCATGGGCGTCCCTTAGCTCACGATCCGGCCGTCTCTCATTTCCACCACCACGTCGATCCCCTCCGACTCGAAGACCACCGGGTCGTGGCTGGCAATGAGGATGGTTTTCCCCCGGTCCTTGAGGTCCTTCATGATGCCCATGAACTCGATGGAGAGCCGGGTGTCCAGGTGAGCCGTGGGCTCGTCCGCCACCAAGATGGAGGGATGGTTCACCAGGGCACGGGCGATGGCCACGCGCTGGGCCTCACCCCCTGAGAGCCATTCCACCCGGGATTCCGCCTTGCCGCCCAGGTTGAAGAGATCCAGCAGCTCCAGGGCCCGGCGCCGAAGCTCCGAATACCGCTCCCCGTTGGGATAGGCGGGGATCATGACATTCTCGAGAGTGGTGATCCCTCGGATGAGATTGAGCTGCTGGAAGATGAACCCGAACGTCTTGCGGCGGATTTCCGTCAGGAATCGTTCGGGCAGGCTGGTGATTTCCCGGTCCAGGAGGCGAACCCTCCCGGCCGTGGGCCTCGCCATGCACCCCACCACGCTGAGGAGGGTGGTCTTCCCCGATCCGCTGGGCCCCTTGAACGCCGTGGCCTTCCCGAGCTCGATGGAAAGGCTCACCCCTCCCAAGGCCGTAAACTCGTTGGGCCTGCCCAAGTTGAATACCTTTTTCACATCCGCCAGTTCGATCATTCCGGCATCCTGCCCCTACCGCATGACGGAATCGGGCTCTATGACGGCCGCCCGCCACGAAGGAACGATGGTCGTGACCGTGTAGGGAACCACGGTGAGAAAGAAGAGGCCCGCCAGCTGGGTCCCGTCGATGAAGGGAGTCAGTCGAAAGTCCGGGTAAAGTACCGACCAGCCCTTGAGGACCGGTTCGAAGAGGACCGAGGAACTGAAGAACACGTGGAGGTAGGCCAGGACGACCCCCGTCAGGAACGAGGATAGGGAGATGATCATCCCTTCCCAGAACTTCATGACCAGCACATCGGAAGTCTCCCACCCCACGGCCTTGAGAACCCCGATTTCCCTTTTTTCCTCGGCGCTCAATCCCGTGGCCTTGTCCCAGGCGAAAATGACAAAGGCAAGGACGGAACCCCAAAGAATGACGACCAAAACCCCGCCCCGCCAGTCGAAGACGGCCTCGTAGGTCCGCAGGATCTCGTCCCGCAGGATGGGGCGCGTATCGGGCAGGAGCTGGGTGATCTTCCCCGCAATGGTGGTGAGTTCCTTGGGGTTGCGCACCTCGAGGACCAGGTCCGTGGCAAACCCGTCGGGAATGGAAAACACCTTCCGGTAGTCCTGTTCGCACATCAGGACCAGGTCCGAGGCCACCAGGTCGGATTCGGCGGGGAAGACGTGGTGGATCTCGAAGAAATGAAAGGAACCGTCGGAAGCCTTGATGGGGATCGTCCCGTGCTCGGGGGACATGAGGGTCCGGAGCACACCGCTGCCCACGTGGACGACCCCGGGACTGTCCTTGAGGCTCTCGTCCACCATGAGGGTGAAGTTGGCTCCGCTGGTGAAATCGTAATAATAGCCCCAGAGCCGGGGGGCGGCCGACCGCACCCCCCGGATTTCCCGAACGGCTTCGAGATAGGCTGCCGGGATGAGGTCGTGCCTGCCCGCCACAAGGCGCTGCACGGTGATCTCCGGCGCTCCTTCGAGCACCAGGGCCGCTTCCTTCTTGATGGACCCGGTGAAGAACATGACCGACGCCAGCAGGAAGATCATGAACGTATACACGACCAAGAGAGCCGTGTTTTTGCCCTTCCTCCTCAGGAGGGACGAAAGGGTAAAGTCGACGAGATTCTTTTGCTTTTCGAGGATTCGCATGGGATCACCGCGCCGGGTGCACGCCCAGGTGCGGCGGCACGGGGAGAAGGGACCCCGAAGGGAAATGCTCGAGAGACAACGGGCAGTCCTGGAAGGGCGTGTTGAGGTCCGCGAGAACCGGGTTCCGGGCGTACCGGGCGTCGGTGAAAAGGCACAGGTCCGTGAGGGCCAGTCGGCGAACCATCTGCCCCTTTCCGCGCAGCATCGGGGTATCCGCGTTCCGACGATAGGCGGCGTGGATCCCCATGAACCCCATCAGGACCAAACCTACCCCCAACCAGGCAAAGAAACGATGGGATTTTCGTTCGAACATGTTCAGTCCAGGCCCTTGATCAGCTCCGGGGTGACCTTGTCGAAGGAAAAGATCCCGGTGCCTCCGTGATCCGACTGGAACTCCCGGGCGTCCTCTTCCTTCTCGAAAGGAATCAGCTCCCTTCCCATGGGCCCAAACACGTCGCTTCCCACCACGTAGTAGGCCTTTTTCCCGTCAATGGGCTCCAGGGAGTAGTAGTCCGTAACCCAGACATACACAATATTTTCGACCTTCCTCGAGGGATGGTACTTGGACACATTCTGGAAAAATTTGAAGAGATCCTTGGCCCCGTCAAAGACGGCGTAAGACCCGTCGGGATACTTGATCCCGGCAATGAAGTCCGGATACTTGGCCACAAACATCCCGCAGACGGGGCACTTGTCCCGGGGGGTGGGCTTTACCGGGTCCGTGTCCCCCGCCATACACCCCGGACCCCCGGTCCACAGTCCCCAGACCAGGAAAATCCATATCCACTTCTTCATCCTGCTTCCCCCCACCGGGATCCGAAGAGCTCCCGGGAAATGGTGACACGCTCCCCGTGACCCCTATCCCCCTCGTCCCGGGATTTGGACGGCCTCCGGGCCGGAATCCCGGCGGGCTCCGTCCGGAAACAACGGCAGACCCGCCCTCCCGCCGTTCGGACGCTCTTCAATTCCGCATCCGGGATCTCTCCCCGATCGGTGCTGAGCCCTCAACCTTTCCGCCCGGTGTAGACCGCCCGGGACCCGGCGCTACCGTTTGGAAGCCTCCATCGAAGGGAGCGACGGCAAACCCGCAGCCCGCCGCTCCTATTTCTTGGGCTCCCCCTGTTTGCTTTTCATCATCTTTCTCTTCTCACGAATCATCTTGGTATCCGAATACATGTCTTCGTAGGAAGCCTTCATGGCATCGTCCAGGACCACCAGCTCCCCCCCGTTTTCCTTTACGTACCCCTGGGCATCCTCCTTGCCCTCGAACGCCCACTTGGCCCGCTTGGACATGACCCCCGGCTTGTTGCCCCCCAGGACCCAGGTAGCCGCTTCCGCCTCGATGAGCTTCTTGGTTTTGTAGTCTCCCACCCGGATGCTTTGGGGAGTCTTGTCGATGTTCAGGGAGAGATCCACCGCCGCACAGTGGATACTGCAAAGACCTACGGAAGTTCCATCATCGTATTCGATGAGCATCCTGCTGTGGGCGAACTGCTTCCGGTCCATGCCGCAGTACTTGCACGACGGATGCTTGGCAATGTCGTCCGCCGACTGGGCCGGGGCAACGGTGCCGAAACCCAGGACCGTCACCAGCAGGAATCCGAGGATGATTCGACTTTTTCTCATGGGAGTCCCCTCCTTTTCTGGGATGTTGATCGTCCTGCGGCCCCGATCTCTGGGGGTCCCGGGGCCGCCCCCGGCGGTCAGCGCCTTCCTGACCGCACCCATTATCCTCCGAACCGGTTTTTCGCAAAATGGGGACTATCCTGTATTTTTCTTCTGCACCGATCCGTACTTCCATACGGTGAAGTGAAACGGCGATTGTCAGAACAAAGCCAACCCGCTTGTTCCGTCCAAAGGCAAAAGCCGGTTGCTCCCGGATCGTTCGAAGGCACCCCCCGAAGCGCCCTTCTCAAGGCCTGGGTCCGTTTCCGGCGATCGAGCCGTTCCCGGGAGGGATTTCCCCCGAAGGGTGCCGATTCCTTGCGGCCCGGTCCGCCTCCTCGAGGATTTGCCTGGGAGACGGAAAGCCGTGGAACCGGCGCCATCGGCCCCCGAGGCTCCCCACGATCATGCGGGGCATGTGGTTGTGATCCTCGAGTCGCCGGGAAGCCGGCAGGCCCGTTCCCCGCAAAACCCGGGTGAGGTCCTCCCGGCTCCCGTGAGAAAGACCCACCCGGGCTTTGGGCGGCGCCGGGTTGTGTTGCGTATTCCCGGAGTCGAGGCGGCAGGTCTTTTGCCGGGGTCACGGTCACGGACACCAGAACCCCTTCTCTTCCCGGGCCTTCCCCCAAAAGATCCTGCACGCGGCCCAGGAAATGCACGAGGACGGGGTATGTGGTGGGAGACGCCGTGTAGAAAGGGATGACGACGGAAACCCGGTCCCCGATCACGTCGCTCACAAAGCGCACCCTCTGGCCTTCCTGGTCCAGGAGTTCGAGGTCGTGCAGCCGGACCTCGGGGTAGTCCCCTTCCCTTCCACGGCCGGCGTCCCCGGCCATGGATTCCGCACGGCATGGGAAAGCACGGGTTGAACCGCCATCCTCGCAACCACCCCGAACAGGAAAAGGAAGCAGAAGGACCCATGCCGTGGGAAGGATCGAGGAAATCGGCCCAATCGAGGGGCTCCCGACCCGGATCAGGAGGAAGTCTCGGGCGGGGAGTCCCCGGCCGGCACGTATCGACAGGCACGGCCCTTGCCCAGGCGATGGAGCAGGTCCCCGTCCACCAATTCGTTGAGCTCCCGCAAGGCCTGGCGCTCGGAGATGTCGTTGATCTGGGAATAGTATCGGTTGGTGATGAACCCGTGGGCCCGAACGAACTCGAGGGCCTTGATCTGCCGTGGTTTCAGGCCCGAGGACGGCAGGCGATCTCCGGCATCGATCCCTCCCGTTTCCTCGGCCCGGGAGGGGATCTCCCCCACCCCGGGGAGCTCTCCCCCCGGTTCCGGTTTGCCTCCGGGCAACGGTTCTCGGATTTCCGACGGGAGGTCCTTGGCGAGGATCTGTTCCCCGTTGCATAGAATCACCGCTCTTTCGATGACGTTTTCGAGCTCCCGCACGTTTCCAGGCCACGGGTATTCCAGCAGCAGGCGCATGGCTTCGGAATCCATGCGGATGGGCCGTCCGCCGGGAGGGGGATACTTCTTGAGAAAGTGAGTGACCAGCAGGGGGATGTCGTCTTTCCTGGATCGCAACGGGGGCAGCTGGACGTGCACGACGTTGAGGCGGTAGAACAGGTCCGAGCGAAACCGACCCGCCGCCACTTCTTCCTTGAGGTTTCGGTTGGAGGCGGCCACCACGCGGACATCCACCTTGAGGCTCTGGCTTCCCCCCACCCGCTCGAACTCCATCTCCTGGAGGACGCGAAGGAGTTTGACCTGGAGGGGCGGAGACATCTCGCTGATTTCGTCCAGGAAGAGCGTCCCCTCGTGGGCGAGTTCGAACCGCCCCTTCCTCTGAGCCACTGCGCCGCTGAACGCCCCTCGCTCGTGCCCGAAGAGCTCGCTCTCGAGGAGAGTCTCGGGGAGAGCGCCGCAGTTGACGGTAATAAACGGCTGATCCCGCCGGGGGCTGTTGAAGTGGATGGCCTTGGCAATGAGCTCCTTGCCGGTTCCCGATTCCCCGGTGATCAAGACCGTCGCCTTGGCGGGAGCCACTTTCTCGATGAGCTGGTAGATCCGCTGCATCCCGATGCTCTTGCCGATGATGTTGCCGAACTGGTACCGTTCCTGGAGCTCCCGGGTGAGATCGCGGTTTCGGCACAGCAGGTGGTAATGGTCGATGGCCTTGCGGACGGTGAACTTGAGCTGCTCGTTCTTGAACGGTTTGAAGATGTAATCGAAGGCTCCCCGGCGGGTGGCTTCCATGGCCTTTTCCATGGAACCGTAGGCGGTCATCATGATGACGGGCAGATCCGGTTTGTGGTCGTGAAACCACTCGAGGAGGGCCATGCCGTCCATGCCCGGCATCTTGATGTCCGAGATCACGGCATCGAGCTCATGCTCCCGGGCGACTTCAAGGGCCCTGGTGCCGCTGTCCGCCGTCAGGACCTCGTAGCCCTCTTCCATGAGGAGGTCCTCCAGCACCAGGAGGTAGTTCCTCTCATCATCCACAATGAGAACCGTTTCCATGGGACTCTATCGACTCTCCTCTCCCGCCGCCTCCCGGTTGGGCTGCACCAGAGGCAGGCGGACAATCATGGTTGTTCCTTTTCCTTCCTCGCTCACGACCTCCATGTCGCCGTTGTGTCCGTCAATGATGCTGCGCACAATGGCAAGGCCCAATCCCGTTCCTTTCTCCCGGGTGGTGAAAAAGGGATTGAAGATTTTCTTTTTCAACTCGGCGGGAATTCCGTGCCCGGAATCCTGGATCCTCAACTCGATGTGGGGACTTCCGTCCCGACCGTTGGCGAAGGACGTTTCGAGGCGGAGCCGTCCCCCCTGGGGCATGGCCTGGAGAGCATTGGCCAGCAGGTTGACAAACGCCCGGTAAAGCAGGTCTGCGTCGGCCTCCATCCCGTAGGGACCCGTCCGGTAGTCCCGCTCGACCTGGATGCCCAGCCTCTGGCACTCGGGTTCCATCACCTCGAGGTTTCGATCCAGGACTTCCTCGAGGCGGCACGACTGCACCCTGAGGGCCTTGGGTCGGGCAAAGTCCAGGAATTCCGTTAGAATATCGTTCAGCCTCGTGGACTCTTCCACGATGATGGAGGCAAGCCTCTTTTGCCGATCGTTCTCGAGCCTTCCGTACAGGAGCTCCGCCGTGGTACGGATGATCCCCAGCGGATTTCGGATCTCGTGGGACACCCCGGCAATCATTTCCCCCAGGGCCGCCAGCCGCTCGGTCTGGTGGAGCTGTTCTTCGAGCTTTAGCCGCTCTGCGGCACGGGCGGCGATGATCTTCTCCGCACGGGCGGCGATGAGCAGAATCGTGACGAAGAGAATTCCCACAAAACCGAGAAAACTGAGGACGATGATCCACTGGAACCGGTGAATGGCCTTGTAGTCGTCCGTCACGTCCAGGGTGATCTCGAACACCCCCAGAACCTTCCCCCGCATCTGGGTCATGCTCCGCTCCTCCCACATGGGGAGGTAGGCGGTCAGCTTCCGGGCCCCGGCCCGCCATTCGAACCCCAGGAAAGAACTTCCCTCCCCGGAGAGTACTGAAACGGTCTCTTCCCTCCACGCCCGTTCGAACAAGTCCCCGATGTCCCCTTTCATTCCCACCCGCTGGGGATCCGTGCTGTAGCTGAGAATCTGCTCCGGGTCATAGATGTTCACCTGCTCGACGCTAAATCCCTGGATGGTGTTTCGGACCACCCGGTCCAGCCGTTCGAACTGGTTGGGGCGGCTAAGGCGGATTTCTCCCTCGGTGATGAGGGTCGGCACGGTAAATTGGTAGAAAACCTGGTGGTTCAAGTTTTCGGCGATGAGCAGGGCATATTGCTCGCTCTTCTGGACCAGGATCGTTTTGGCCCGCTGAGAAATGAACCCCGAGAGAAACATGGTGCACACCAGGATGACCATGAGGCTGGTGAGGGAAAGATACTTCACCAGCCGGAAGGGCTTGATGGCCTCGGGACCGACATTCCTTTCCCGAGCGGGTTTCGGAGATGGGGTTTCCTTTCCGCCCGTCTCGGGGTGTCCCTCCCCGGCGGACCGATTTTCTTCAGTCATGGGCCTTGGCCGATCTATTCTTGTGGCGAACCCGCTGCCGCCGTTGGTTCAGTTCTTCGCCGAAACGTTTCTCCCAGCCCCTTCGAGTGGGGTGGAAGAATTCCCTGTCCTCAAGGCCGTCGGGCAGATAGTTCTCGGGGACCCATCCTTCGGGGTGATCGTGAGGATAAAGGTAGTCCCGGCCGTAGCCAAGCCTTTTCATGAGCTCGGTGGGGGCGTTTCTCAGGGGGAGGGGCACCGGGGCGTCGCCGGACTCCTCCGCAGCGGCCCGGGCTTTCTTGAAGGCCGTGTACAGGGCATTGCTCTTGGGCGCCAGGGCCAGGTACACGGCGGCCTGGGCCAAGGCCAGCTCTCCTTCGGGGCTTCCCAGGAATTCGAAGGAACGCACCGCGGCCATGGCCTGTTCCAAAGCCCGGGGGTCCGCCAGCCCGATATCCTCGGATGCCGTTCGAACCATCCGGCGAGCGATGTAAAGAGGGTCTTCTCCCGCCCGGAGCATTCGGGCCAGCCAGTAGAGGGCCGCGTCGGGGTCGCTCCCCCGGAGGCTCTTGTGGAGAGCCGAAATGAGATTGTAGTGTTCTTCGCCTCCCTTGTCGTAGTGGACTGCTCGGCGCTGGACGGCCTCCCGCACCGAGTCGAGGTCCAGACGGCGAATTCCGTCGCCTCCCGGGGCCGTGGTCGTCACCGCCACTTCGAGGACATTGAGCAGCACCCGGGCATCCCCGCCCACCGCGGAAACCAGGTATTCTTCCGCTTCGGGCGCGATTTCGGCGGGATAGGCCCCCAGCCCCCGTTCCCTATCCGTCATCGCCCGGCGCAGAATGGCCCGGAGGCTTTCCTCATCCAGGGGCTCGAGCACCAGCACCTGGGTTCGGGACAGCAGCGGACGAATGACTTCGAAGGAAGGGTTTTCCGTCGTGGCTCCCAAAAACCAGAAGGTCCCGTCCTCGACGTGGGGCAGCAGACTGTCCTGCTGGGCCTTGTTGAGCCGATGCACCTCGTCCATGAAAAGGAGCGTCCGCTTCCCGAGGCGCTTCCAACGCTCACGGGCTTCCCCGACCGCCTCCCGAATTTCCTTGGTGCCTGCCAGGACCGCCGAGAGGGCGATCATGTGAGCGTCCGATTGATCCGCAAGAATTCTCGCCAGGGTGGTCTTGCCGGAACCGGGGGGTCCCCAGAAGACCAGGGACTGCATTCGGCGGTTGCGGAGCAGACGATCCAAGATCTTTCCCGGCCCCAGCAGGTGCTCTTGTCCCACGAATTCGCCCAAAGTCCGGGGCCGCATTCGCTCGGCCAGAGGTGCCGGAGCTCCCCCTTTTCCCGGGGTGGGTTTCTGAAAGAAGCTCATTTGCTTCATGGGGATCCCCTGCCTTGATTCGTAAACATTACAACGACACAGCCATGGTACTTCCTGTGAGCCGAAACTTCAGCCTTCCCCCAGGTAAGCCCTGCGGACTCGCTGGTCCTCGAGGAGATCCCGGGCCTCCCCTTCCAGCACAATCCTTCCCGTCTCGATCACATATCCGTAGTGGGCCACCCGGAGGGCCGCCATGGCGTTTTGTTCGATGAGCAAGATGGTCGCTCCTTCCCGGTTCATCCTTTGGACCGCCTCGAGCACCTCCTCGACCATCAGGGGTGCCAGTCCCAGGGAAGGTTCGTCCAGGAGCAGCAGTCTCGGACGGCTCATGAGCGCCCGTCCCAGGGCGACCATCTGCTGCTCTCCCCCGCTGAGAGTGCCCGCTTTCTGCCGCTGCCTCTCCTCGAGCCGCGGAAAGAGGGAATAGACCCGCTTGAGCTCGGCGGAAACCTCCCGGGAGGTTCGATAATAAGCCCCGAGCTCGAGGTT
>Ga0116192_1001036_pt1 | contig 19962 bp, 16 predicted proteins | sample AD_UKC113_MetaG_FD_89876 | JGI IMG/M metagenome (GOLD analysis project Ga0116192, IMG submission 89876) | Active sludge microbial communities of municipal wastewater-treating anaerobic digesters from Hong Kong - AD_UKC113_MetaG | ecosystem: Engineered > Bioreactor > Anaerobic > Digestate... | reverse complement strand
TGCGCAAATCGAATGCAACTTGCAGATTCATCCAGCTTTGCGCATCGCCACCGAAGTAACGCGCAAGCCGCAGTGCGGTATCAGGTGTGACGGCGCGACGTTCGCGCACAATGTCATAAATGCGCGGAGCCGGTACGCGGAGAGCTGTTGCCAGCGCGTGCGCTGTCATGCCGATGGGCGCAAGGAAATCCTCGCGCAACACTTCGCCGGGGTGAATGGGGCGCATGCCGTTTTTCATGGCGTGTATCCTTCAATCGCTGCCGTCCATACCGAGGCCAGCAAGACCGCCCCACCAACCCACACCGGGCGATTTACGCCGGCTTTGGGCTATGGCTATGCCGCTGCCAATTCGTTAGACAACGCCGGGTGCGCCGTGAGTAGGCGCAGCAAGCAAAGCACTGCACCCGGCGGCACGAACCGGCCTTGTTCCCAATCCCGTAGCGTTGCCGCAGGTGTGCCGATGCGTGCGGCAAAGTCGGCTTGTGACATCCCCAGTTTTGCCCGCGTGCTACGCACCAACAACTGCTCTGCCGTAGTCACGCGGCCTGTCAGTGTGGCCGCATCGCGTAAGGCTTGCCGCAACTCTGGCAAGCCTTCGCCCGCATCCAATTCAATTGCGTTTGCGATTTTTTCAATGTCCATGATGTGCCCTTGCAATGTCGCCATTAGAAACGTTTTCACGCTCGCCTTTGGCGTAGATCATGACCAACAATAACGCATCATCGGCGGCAAAATTAAAGTAGATCACCCGCACGCCGCCACGTTTACCGGTGCCCGGAAGCACCCAGCGGACTTTACGTGCACCATCCGCGCCGGGGATTACGTCCCCAGCGTCGGGGTTTGCTGCCAACCAAGCAAGAAAATCGAGCCGTTGCTCATCTGTCCAGAGTTTTGCGGCTTGCCGTTGGAACAACGGGGTTTCTATGGTTGTCCGCATGATGCGGATATTACGGGATTCCCGTATTCCGTCAACCCCCGCAATACCCACCATTTCATGCGGGTTTCCGAGCACCCGTCAGCAAATTTCAGCAGAAAACTTGCTGTTGCGCGACCACAAAAAAACCCGCCATTTCTGGCGGGTTTTTTGTGACACACAGGGTGAATGCGGGATTAGACCTGCATCGCCTTGGCGACTTCAGCTGCGTAGTCTTCCACCACTTTTTCGATGCCTTCACCGACCACCAAGCGCTGAAAGCCGATCACGTCGGCACCGGCCGCCTTGACCACGGCTTCGACCGTCTTGTCGCCGTCCAGCACGTAGGGCTGGCCGTACAAGGTCACTTCGTTGACGATCTTGGCCAGCTTGCCGCTGATGATTTTTTCCAGGATGTCGGCCGGCTTGGCCTTGTCCTTTTCGCTCATCTTGGCCAGCTCGATTTCCTTTTCCTTGGCGATGAACTCAGCCGGCACATCGGCAGCCTTGTTGTGCGGCGGGTTCATGGCGGCCACGTGCATGGCCAAGCCGCGAGCGAGATCGGCGTCGCCACCGGCCAGTTCGACCAGCACGCCGATCTTGCCGCCGTGGACGTACGCGGCCACGTGGTTATTGGTGTTCACGTGCACCAAACGACGCACTTGGATGTTTTCGCCGAGCTTGGCAATCGCGGCGGCGCGGGCTTCTTCGACGGTCTCGCCGGAAGCCAGCTTCGCGGTTTTCAGCATCTCGACGTCGGTGCTGCCCGAGGCCAGCGCAGCGGCAGCGATGGCTTCGCACAGGTCAACGAAGTTGCCGTCTTTGGCCACGAAGTCGGTTTCGGAATTGATTTCCACCAACACAGCCTTGCCGCCAGCTTGGGCAGCGGCGACACGGCCTTCTGCAGCGACGCGGCTGGCTTTCTTATCCGCCTTGGCCAAGCCCGACTTGCGCAGGGCTTCGGCGGCGGCGTCGATGTCGCCATTGGTTTCGGAGAGTGCTTTTTTGCACTCCATCATGCCGGCGCCAGTGCGCTCGCGCAGTTCCTTCACGAGGGAAGCGGTGATTTCAGCCATTGAGATTTACCTCTTGATGTATGTGGACGTCATCCCCGCGCAGGCGGGGATCCAGCTATTGATCCGCGGAGGAAACGCTGGATTCCCGCTTGTGCAGGAATTGACGAGCAAATGCGAAGCCGTGGCCGCACAGGATTGCGCGGCCACGTGCTGGGGCGATTACTCGCCCTTCTTGGCGTTGCGGCGAACCGGCTTGGCGGCTTCTTCGCCTTCCACCACAGCGGCGAAGTCTTCTTCGCGCACGTTGGCGGCGTTCGGCGCGGCGGCCTTGCCTTCCAGCACCGCGTCGGCGGCGGCACGGGCGTACAGCTGCACGGCGCGGATGGCGTCGTCGTTGCCGGGGATGGCGTAGTCCACCAGTTCCGGGTTGTAGTTGGTATCGACCACCGCGATCACCGGGATGCCAAGCTTCTTGGCTTCCTTGATGGCGATGTCTTCATGGCCAATGTCGATCACGAAGATGGCGTCGGGCAGGCGGTTCATTTCCTTGATGCCGCCCAGCGAGGCTTCCAGCTTGTCGCGCTCGCGGCGCAGGCCCATCACTTCGTGCTTGACCAGCTTCTGGAAAGTGCCGTCGGTTTCCGCGGCTTCCAGCTCCTTCAGGCGGGCGACTGACTTCTTCACGGTGGCGAAGTTGGTCAGGGTGCCGCCCAGCCAACGCTGGTTCATGAACGGCATGCCGCAACGCTCGGCTTCTTCCTTGATCGGCTCACGCGCGCTGCGCTTGGTGCCTAGGAACAAGATGATGCCGCGCTTTTGGGCCACGCCGGAGATGAAATTCATCGCGTCGTTGAACAGCGGGACGGTTTTTTCGAGGTTGATGATGTGAATCTTGCCGCGGGCACCGAAGATGTACGGGCCCATCTTGGGGTTCCAGTAGCGGGTCTGATGACCGAAATGGACGCCGGCTTCCAGCATCTGACGCATGGTGATCTGGGGCATTGCAAAAACTCCTGAATATGGAACCCGCGCCGGGGAAATGAAGGCGCCGTGCCGTGTCTATGAGGACTGGCACTGGATTCCGGGGTTGGGCCTCCCTGTCGTCACCGCTTCCGAACCCGCTTGCGCGGGCACCCCGGAGCGGGGATTGCCGACAGGTGTGGATTTCGACGATTTGCCGCCCGTCGTGGCGGTGAATCCTCGGGATTATCGCATGGCAGGCAGGCAGGCGCAAATGGCCGGGTGTGCAGCAACCACCCGGTGGCAGGATGCGTGATAATGCGCAAATGACTATCAATCTAAAGACGCCGGCCGAAATCGAGAAGATGCGCATCGCAGGCCGTTTGGCCGCCGAAGTGCTGCAAGTGGTTGCCCCATTCGTCAAACCGGGCGTCACCACCGAAGAACTCGACCGCATCTGCCATGACCATATCGTCAATGTGCAGGGTGCAATCCCGGCCAACGTGGGCTATCGCGGCTTTCCCAAGACCGTGTGCACGTCGGTCAATAACGTGATCTGCCACGGCATTCCCAGCGAGGCCAAGGTGCTGCGCGATGGCGATATCGTCAATATCGACGTGACCGTCATCAAGGACGGCTGGCATGGCGATACCAGCCGCATGTACTACGTGGGCACGCCGTCGGTGATGGCCAGGCGCTTGGTGGATGTCACGCGCGAGGCGATGTTTCGCGGCATCCGCGCCGTGCGCCCCGGGGCCACCTTAGGCGATGTGGGGCACGCCATCCAGAGCTATGTTGAGGCCGAGCGCTTTTCGGTGGTGCGCGAATATTGCGGCCATGGCATCGGCAAGGTGTATCACGATGAGCCGCAGGTGCTGCATTATGGCCGCCCCAACGAGGGCGTGGTGTTGCAAGAAGGCATGACCTTCACCATCGAGCCGATGATCAACGAAGGTACGCGCCACACCCGCCTGCTGCCGGATGGTTGGACAGTGGTCACCAAGGACCGCAAGCTGTCGGCGCAGTGGGAGCACACCGTGGTGGTGACTCGCGATGGGGTGGAAATCCTGACCCGCTTGCCGGGTGACGACAACGAGTTGTGAGTGCGTCCGCCCAAGTGTTGACCGCGCCGCAAGACGACCCTGCGTGGTCGGCGGCAGCGCGTACAGCGTTGGCACAGGTGGATGCCAAATTGGCGCGCCGGTTTGATGCGGGCACATCTGCAGATCACCTGATCGCACTGCGCGCGCGCGCGGTGGATGTGCAAGTGCGTGCGGCGTGGCAGCGCTGTGTGGTGGATGCGCAGCTGCCATTGGCCTTGTTTGCCGTGGGCGGCTATGGCCGTGGCGAATTGTTTCCGTATTCTGATATCGACCTATTGGTGTTGGCGCAGCCAGATGCGCAGCAGCAGGGGGAAGCCGCACTGGCGCGCTTCAATACCTTGTTGTGGGATGCCGGCTTGCAGGCCAGCATGGCGGTGCGTTCGGGGCAAGAGTGCACTGACGCTGCGGCCGATATCACGGTGCTGACGGCACTGATTGAAGCGCGGCCATTGTGTGCCGATGCGATGGATGCCACACGTTTGGCCGACGCCATTGCACCGTCGCGGGTCTGGCCGCCGGTGCAATTTTTTGCAGAAAAATGCGAAGAACAACGGCGGCGACACGCGCGCTTTGGGGATACCTCCGACAATCTTGAACCCAATCTCAAAGAAGGCCCGGGTGGCCTACGTGATTTGCACATGCTGGGCTGGTTGGCGCTGCGTAGCTTTGGTGTGCGCAGGCTGGATCAGATCATCGAGCTGAACCAATTGGGCAGCGACGAGGCCGCCGCATTGGCGCGCGAGCGGCGCGCGTTGTGCCGGTTTCGCTATGGCTTGCATCTGGTGGCGGGGCGGCGCGAAGAACGCTTGCGGTTTGATTATCAAAAACCACTGGCGGCGCGCTTGGGCGAGCAAGATGACGCCGACGCACTTGGCGTCGAAAAAATGATGCAGTGCTTTTATCGCAGTGCAGCCATCGTGCGACGGGTCAGCGAGCGTTTGTTGCAGCGGTTTGAAGAGCACTTTGCTGGCAGCGTGCCACCGCAGCCGTTAGACACCCACTTCGAGCAACGCGGCGATTATCTTGCCGTGCAAACACCCGGCTGGTTGGAAGCCGACCCCGCGCATGTATTTGCCTTGTTTGCGGCCTGGGCCAATGCCCCGGCACTGCGTGGCCTGCATTCGCAAACGGCACGCGAACTTGCCCTGAGCTTGCCCTTGGTTCCCGCTTATGACGCGGCATCGGATGCGATGCGCGATGCCTTCTTGCAACTGCTACGCGGCCCGCAAGCGGTAGCCACGCTGGAACGCATGGCCAGGCTGGGCGTGTTGGGGCGCTGGATTCCAGCATTTCAGCGGGTTTCCGGGCGGATGCAGTTCGACTTATTCCATGTATTTACCGTGGACCAACACACGCTGGCAGTGCTGCGTAATTTGGCCAGTTTCAGCAGTGGCGAGGCCGATCCACGGTTTGCGATTGCGCATTTGGTCTGGCCTTCGCTGCGGAAGCCAGAATTGTTGTTGCTGGCGGGCCTGTTTCACGATATTGGCAAAGGCCGCGGGGGGGATCATTCCGAATTGGGCGCGGTAGATGCACGACTGTTTTGTGAAGTGCACGGCGTGTCGGAGGCCGACACCGCCTTGGTGGAATGGCTGGTGCGTAAGCATTTGCTGATGTCGATCACCGCGCAAAAACAAGACATCACCGACCCGGATGTCATTCATCGGTTTGCCGAAGTCGTGGCCGATCGTCAGCGTTTGGATTATCTGTACCTGCTCACCTGCGCCGACATCGCCGGTACTTCGCCCAAGTTGTGGAATGGCTGGAAAGATCGTCTATTGGCGGATTTGCACACCGCTACGCGGCTGGCATTGCGGCGTGGTTTGGGGCAGCCGGTGGCGGCGGAAGAGCGTATTTCCGAAAACCGTGAAGCGGCGCGTGCGATGCTGCTTGCCGAAGGGCATACCGATGCGGCGATTGCTGCGATGTTTGCGCGCATGCCCAGCGAAAACTTTCTACGCAGCCGGCCCGACCAAATTGCATGGCAGGCGGCTTCGCTGCACATGGCGGCGGTGGGTGAAGCGGTGGTGGCATCGCGGGCGATGACCGAGCGTGGTGGCTTGGAAGTGCTGGTGCATATGCCCGACCAAGACGGACTGTTTGCCGCCATCGTGATGGCGCTGGATCGGCTGGGTATGAGTGTGCAGCAAGCGCGCGTGCTGGATGCCCCGGGGGGGGCCATTCACGACACCTTCCACGTCTTGCCAACCGATACGCGACAAGCGATTGAGCCGGCGCGGATAGCCAATGCCTTGGCACACGCGCTGGCGGGAGATGTGGGCAGGATGTTGCCGGCACGGCGCAGCCAACCGCGCCATCTCAAGCATTTCAAAGTGGCACCGCAGTTAGATTTTATCGACATCGCCGGTGGCACCCGCATTGGCTTGGTCTGTACCGACCGCCCCGGGTTGCTGGCCGATGTAGCGCGTGTACTGCGCGAGCAACACTTGCGTGTGCATGATGCACGCATCGCCACCTTCGGCGCACGCGCCGAAGACTTGCTGCTGGTCAGCGACGAACACAATCACCCCCTTTCGCCAGAACGTTGTGATGCACTTCGCGTTGCCTTGCTGGCGGTTCTTGATGGAGAAACTGCATGAGTTCGCCCCACATCGACAGCCTGCGCAGCACTTTGGAAGATGCGTGGGAGCGCCGCACTGATTTATCGGCCGACGAGATCGCCAGCCGCGTGCGCCCGGCAGTGGATCAGGCCATTTCCGGTTTGGAGCAAGGTGTGCTGCGGGTGGCCGAGCCCGACGGCAAGGGTGGCTGGCAGGTCAATCAATGGTTGAAAAAAGCGGTGCTGCTGTATTTCCGCACGCAAGAAATGGGCGTCATCGATGCCGCGCCAGCACCGTTCTGGGACAAGGTGCCGTCACGCTTTGCCGGCTTCGATGAAGCCGCTTTCCGTGCTGCGGGCGTGCGCGTGGTGCCGGGCGCGGTGGTGCGTGCGGGCAGTCATATCGGCAAAGACGTGGTGCTGATGCCGAGTTTCGTCAACATCGGCGCCTTCGTGGGCGAAGGCACGATGGTGGATACCTGGGCCACGGTGGGCAGTTGCGCGCAGATCGGCAAGGGTTGCCATTTGTCCGGCGGCGTCGGCATTGGTGGCGTGCTCGAGCCGCTGCAAGCCGGCCCCACCATCATCGAGGATCATTGCTTCATCGGTGCGCGCTCGGAAGTGGTGGAAGGCTTTGTGGTGGGCCATCACAGCGTGGTTGGCATGGGCGTGTTCCTCGGCCAGAGCACGCGCGTTTACAACCGCATGACCGGCGAAGTGAGCTACGGCAGCGTGCCGCCGTACAGCGTGGTGGTGTCGGGTTCGTTGCCGGCGGCCGATGGCAGCCATTCGCTGTATTGCGCGGTGATCGTCAAGCAGGTGGACGAAAAAACCCGTAGCAAGACCAGCGTCAACGAGTTGCTGCGCGGGTTGGCGGATTGATCTTTACCCGTATCGCGAAGCTGGCCGGCATGCAGTTTCCGCGCCACGCCGTGAATACGTTCTTGTAGGCTCATCGGCGACATCCCTGTCGCCGATGGTCGCGGAACCCGCATGCCGGCCATCTCCATGGAGTTTCTCGCATGACCACGTTGTACGGACTCAAGGGCTGCGACACCTGCAAGAAAGCACAAAACTGGCTTAAACGTTTTGGCGTGGAATACACCTTCGTGGATTACCGTGACCAGCCGCAGTCGCCGGAAACCTTGCTGGCATGGAAAGACGCGGCGGGTGGTTGGGATGCGCTGATCAACAAATCCTCGACGACCTGGCGTGAACTTGCGCCGCAGCGCAAAAACCCGGGCAGCGATGCCGAATGGAAATTGTTGCTGCGCGAATATCCGCAATTGATCCGGCGGCCCGTGGTGGTGTTGGCTGATGGCCGCGTGGCGCAAGGATTCAGTGACAATGGCTTCAAGAAATTGTTCGGGGTCGGCGCATGAATGACGTGTTGCAACTGACATGCGAGTTGATCGCGCGTCCCTCGATTACACCGGACGATGCCGGTTGCCAGCCATTGATCGCGCAGCGCTTGCAAGCGGTGGGGTTTTCCATCGAATCCTTGCGCTTTGGCGAGGTGGACAATTTTTGGGCCACCCACGGCAGCGGCGACGGCCCGGTGCTGGTGTTGCTGGGGCATACCGATGTGGTGCCGCCGGGCCCGCGTGAGGCGTGGGCCAGCGATCCCTTCACCGCCGAGATTCGCGACGGCGTGTTGTACGGGCGCGGTGCGGCCGATATGAAGGGCAGCGTGGCGGCGTTCGTGATCGCGCTGGAACGCTTTGTGGCCGCGCATCCGCAACACGCCGGCACGGTGGCGTTGCTGTTGACCTCGGATGAAGAAGGCGACGCCATCGACGGCGTGCGCAAGGTGGCCGAGGTGTTTCGCGCACGCGGCCAGCGCATCGATTGGTGCATCACCGGCGAGCCATCATCGAAAGCTGTACTGGGGGATTTGCTGCGCGTTGGCCGGCGCGGCAGTTTGTCGGCAACGCTCACCGTGCGCGGCGTGCAGGGACATGTGGCGTATCCCGACAAGGCGCGCAACCCCATCCACCAAGCGGCCCCGGCATTGGCGGCATTGGCGGCGCGGCAGTGGGATCAAGGCTACGAAAGCTTCCCGCCCACATCACTGCAAATCAGCAATATTCACGCCGGCACCGGTGCCAATAATGTGATCCCCGGCGAGCTGCAAGTCTTATTCAATCTGCGCTACAACCCGCATTGGACAGCGGAAAAGCTGGCATCCGAATGTGAAGCGCTGTTGCGCAAATACGAGCTTGAATTCGACATCCGCTGGCATCGCAGCGGCGAACCGTTTTACACGCCAGAAGGCCCGTTGCGCGCGGCGGCACGGCAGGTGCTGGCCCAATTTTCTGGCGCGATGCCCGAAGAAAGCACCGGCGGCGGCACCTCGGATGCCCGCTTCATCGCGCCGCTGGGCGCGCAGTGCATTGAAGTTGGCCCGGTCAATGCCAGCATCCATCAAGTGAATGAGCAGGTACGGGTGGGGGATTTGCAGCAGTTGCCGGCGTTGTATTTGCAATTGATGGAGACGTTGTTAGTGGGTTGATCAGCGCGTTGCCGGCAGTAACGTCAACGTGTATTTCACCGGCCCCGGCAGGAACGGTGTGGGGTTGCCCTCCACCCATGCGGCGTGGCCTGCGCCCCAGAACGGAGACAGCGGGTGGCCGCTTTGGCCGCCGGGCATTTCGATGATGCCGTCTTGCTCATGACCGGGGGACACCACCATACGTTCCGATGCACCAAACGCGGGGCCGACCACGCGCGGCATATTGCCATCGCCGGCTAACGCTTGTGCCGGCATGCATAGCCAGTGCTTGCCAAACAACGGAATGGCTTTGGCCAGAGGGTGACAGATCGCCGCTGTATTGCGTTCGCCCCAGGTGCGTTGTTGCAGTGGGCCTTGCGTGGTGAGCTTGCCTTGCACTTCGTGTGCGGCATCTTCAAACAAGGCATCCCAATTGGCGTAGCGGCGCGGTAGTAAATGCTCTGGGCGTTGGGTCACCAGTGGCCAGACCACGCCTTCCAGTTGCGGCAGATCCGGTTTTTTAAAATTACTGCCCAGTGCGACGCGGGCAGGTGCAAGCAGGCCATCGGCAATGCGTGCGGTGACGGCCAGCCGCCAGTCGCGCACGATGCGGTAGCTCACCGATGCGGGACTGGCACGGCCCTCCCACTGGCTGGCAGCAGAGGCAAGTGCGTGCAGCGCAGGTGTGTTGGCGGCGTTGGCGCGCGTTTGTAACAGCTGTTGCCAAGGGCTGAGGAAAACAGCACGGTCATCCAATTGCACGGCCAACAAATCGCGTTCACTAAAACGCTGCTTGCGCAGTAAGTCATCACGAATTTGCGCGGCACGTGCACCCAAGACGTAACCACCATCGCCCGCCGTGGCCAACGTTGGGCCATCCACCACGCGCGCATTGGCGGTCCATAGACGTGGGAATTCGGGTGAGCGCAGAACCGGATTGTTGCGGGTGGAAATGGCCCACGGCGGGCAATCGGCATGCTGGGCATCGATCACCAATGCGGCATTTGGACAAGACGCGGCACGTTGCGGAATCGGCCCCAGCAATCGCCATGCGATCTGGCCTTGGGTGTCGGCAATCACCACGTTCTGCGTGGGCAGGGCGATGTCCTGCGCCAAGCGCATCGCATCGTCCACGTCTTTCGCGGTCGCCAATCGGGTGAGCCCCAGATTGACTGCCCCCGGCAAGTGCGCCGCCCAGCGCAGGCTCAGCACGCGGCCATCGGCTTGATGCTGCACGACAGGGCCCCATGCGGATTCTTCTCCCTGCAAGGTGACCGGCTTGGTGTGGGCGATCTCGATGCGTTCAGTGAATGCACGCAGCGGCGAACAACCCGATGTGACGGCACTGGTGCAGGGGGTTTCCAACTTCCAATCCTGTGTGTCGATATAGCTATTGGTAAAGCCCCACGCTACATGCCCATTGCTGCCAGCCACCACCAAGGGCAGGCCGGGCAGGGTGAACCCTTGCACATCCACCTTGCCGCCGGGCGCGGCGGGATCGGGGTAGCGCAGGCGCGCACGAAACCAGATATTGGGTGCGCGCAGGGTCAGGTGCATATCATCGGCCACGATGGCGCGCCCATCGGCAGTCAGGCTGGCGGCCACCGCAAAATTATTGCTGCCGGGGGCGTGCCTGGCATCCGCGGTGACTGTGTCCACGGGATCGCCGGGAAGGGTGCGCAAATTCACCTGCTCAGCACCGGGTAGCACCGCATCGCCACGCGCGGTGCCTTGCAGCGGCGCATCCCAACGTGTGCCATCGCGGGTCAGCAGGGCATACAGCGCCGGCGGCAGATGCGGGCGTATTCGCCACAGTGCAAGTTCACTTGTGTTCTCGCCACCTTGTAGGTCGAAATACATGGCGAATGCTGCCAGTGGTGTGTCCTCTGCACGCCACGGTTGCGGCGCTTCCCGCAGCAATAAATACGGCCATGGGCGTGCATGCAGCGCGTTCAAACCGGCATTGACGCCAGCCACATAGGCATCCAGTTGCGGGCGTTTTTCACCGGCAATCTGCGGCAATTGTTGTTGCACCCGCGCGCGCAGGCGATGCAGGCGGTGTTGTTTATCCACATCCAATGCAATCGCGCCAAACAAGGCTGACAGTTCGCCAGCAGCGCTACGGCGCATCAAATCCATTTCGAAAAAGCGCTCCTGTGCATGCACATACCCGAGTGCACGCAGGGCGTCGGATGCGTTTTGCGCGTCGATGGTGACGGTGCCGTTGGCATCACGGGTGATGGTGGTGGCGGCATTCAAGCCGGGCAATGTGGCCTGCCCTTCCAAGTTGGGCAAGCTGCTGCGCAGTAGCCAATAACCCGTGATGGATGCGGCCACTGCCAGCATGACCAGTGCAATCAATCCGCGCTTGAGCCATCGACGCATCGTGCTACCTACCTTGCCTAGCATTGCCGTTGCATAAGAAATCGTTACTTGCATACCGCTGGGGCTTCGTGCACGATCGGTACATGTCCTTCGCCCTTGCCAACAGTAACAATAATTGCAACCGCAATAATCGCGGCATGCGACAGCGTGCGCGGCAGCGGGCCCGCGCATAGGCAAGGCAAGACAGCCAACCTCACCAAGCCCGCCCCCCAAAGGCGGGCTTTTTGTTTTTTAGCCCTCCACAAAAAGGAAAGTTTCATGTGTTCGATCTACGGCATCTTTGGCCTGCAACCGGGTGATGACTTACAGGCCCTGCGCCGGCAAGCGTTGGAGCAATCGCAACGGCAGCGCCATCGCGGCCCGGATTGGAGTGGTGTGTATGTGGATGCCGGCGCGATTTTGGTGCATGAGCGTCTAGCCATTGTGGACCCGGCTGGCGGCTCGCAACCGTTGCTATCTGACGATGGCGAGCTGGCGCTGGCAGTCAATGGCGAGATCTACAACCATATGCAGCTGAAGCACGAATTGCAGCAGGCCTACGCCTTCCAGACCGGCTCGGATTGCGAAGTGATCAACGCGCTGTATCGGGAAGAGACGCCAAGCAGTTTTCTCAATCGGTTGAATGGCATCTTTGCGTTCGCGTTATGGGACAAGGCAAAGCGCCGCGTGATCATCGCCCGCGACCCGATCGGGGTGGTGCCGCTGTACTGGGGGCATGACAAGCAAGGCCGGCTATGCGTGGCATCCGAGATGAAATCCTTGGCCGACACCTGCGCCGATGTGGCGCAGTTCCCACCCGGCCATTGGTATGACAGCAGCAGCGATACGCTGACGAAATACTACGCGCGTCCGTGGCGCGACTACGACGCCGTGCAAGATGTGGCTGTGGACGCGCAAACCTTGCGCGAGGCCTTTGAAGCGGCAGTGCATCGGCAGTTGATGACCGACGTGCCCTATGGCGTGCTGCTGTCCGGTGGCTTGGATTCGTCATTGGTGGCCGCAGTAGCCGCACGTTATGCGCGCCATCGCATCGAAGATGGCGACAAAACCGAAGCATGGTGGCCACGCCTGCACAGTTTTGCGATTGGCCTGAAAGGCTCGCCGGACCTGGCTGCGGCAAAAGTGGCCGCAGAGATGCTGGGCACCGTTCACCACGGGTTTGAGTACACCTTCGAAGAAGGGCTGGACGCGCTGCCGGAAGTCATCCGCCATATCGAAACCTACGATGTGACGACCATTCGGGCATCGACGCCGATGTTTTTGTTGGCGCGGCGGATCAAGGCAATGGGGGTGAAGATGGTGCTGTCGGGCGAAGGTAGCGATGAGATTTTTGGCGGTTATTTGTACTTCCACAAAGCCCCCAATGCGCGCGAGTTTCATCAAGAGCTCATTCGCAAAATCGACGCGCTGTACAACTACGACTGCTTGCGCGCCAACAAATCGATGATGGCTTGGGGCGTGGAGCCACGCGTGCCATTTTTGGATCGCGAATTTTTGGATGTGGCGATGCGCATGGATGCCAAATTCAAAATGATCCACAAAGATAGTGATGGCCCGCAACGGATGGAAAAAGGCGTGCTGCGCGCGGCCTTCGAAGGCTATCTACCTAACGATATTTTGTGGCGGCAAAAAGAACAATTCAGCGATGGCGTGGGCTATGGTTGGATCGACGGGCTCAAGGCGCATGCCGAGGCGCAGGTCTCCGACCGCGAATTGGCCGCCGCCGATAAACGCTTCCCGCACAACCCGCCGCAAACCAAGGAAGCGTATTTTTATCGCAGCCTGTTTGCGCAGTTCTATCCCAGCCAGGCCGCGGCCGAAACCGTGCCGGGGGGCAAGTCGATTGCGTGTTCTTCGCCTGCTGCGATTGCATGGGATGCCAGTTTCGCCACGATGGCCGACCCCTCCGGGCGCGCGGTGGCGGGCGTGCACGCGCAAGCGGTGGCGGCGGTGTAGGCCAGCGGTCTGGCAAAGCGCACGCAGGGGGCGTGTGCTGGGTGTGTGAAAGGCGGCGATCTTACGTGTTGGGGCGTTGACAGATAAGTAAGTTAGTAGTATTACTACTAACCATGAAGCTCACCGACACCCAACACGCCATCCACGCCTTCCTGGCCGAGCGCATCGAAGCCGACGGTTTTGCGCCGTCGCAGGCAGAAATCGCCCGCGCCTTTGGCTTCAAAGGCGTGCGCGCCGCCCAATACCATCTGGAAGCACTAGAGGTGGCCGGTATTCTTGAGCGCAGCCCCGGCCGCGCCCGCAGCCTGCGTTTGCTGCAATTGCCGGGCGGCCCCAAGCAGCTTGCCCTGCCGGCCAATGACGACACCCTGCTGTTGCCGGTGTTGGGGCAAGTGGCAGCCGGCGTGCCCATCGGTGCCGATATCGGTAGCGAGCAAGTGGTGTTGATGGATCGTGCCCTGTTCACGCCAACGCCCGACTATCTTCTGAAAGTAAAAGGCGATTCGATGCGGGATGAAGGCATCTTCGATGGCGATCTGATTGGCGTGCATCGCACCAATGAGGCGCGCAACGGGCAAGTGGTGATCGCCCGCATCGACGATGAAATCACGGTCAAATTGCTGCGAATGGGGCAGGGCAAAATTCGCCTGCTACCCCGCAATCCCGATTTTGCGCCCATTGAACTCAAGCCGGGGCAAGACTTCGCCATCGAGGGTCTGTATTGCGGTCTGGTGCGGCCCAATGCGTGACCTGGGCTTAAGTCTGGCGGGTTTGCAAGGGCAATTCCGACATCAGATGCGGTATTTCCCGATCGCTTGCCGTCATGCAACGTGCGAATTTTTAAATCGGGCATCCGCTGTCGCAGCCTATGCGACAGCGGATGCCTAAGCTGATCCCATTCCAGAACATCACCGACTTGAGGAGCACCACGATGGACGAGAACAAAAAGCGCGCGCTTGCCGCGGCCCTGGGCCAGATCGAGCGCCAGTTCGGCAAAGGCTCGGTGATGCGCATGGGCGACCGTACCGTCGAGGCGGTTGAAACCATTGGCACCGGCTCGCTAATGCTGGATATCGCATTGGGTATTGGCGGTTTGCCCAAGGGTCGGGTGGTGGAAATCTACGGGCCGGAATCCTCCGGCAAAACCACCTTGACCTTGCAAACGATTGCCGAATGCCAGAAAGCTGGCGGCACTTGCGCCTTTATCGATGCCGAGCACGCGCTGGATCCGGTTTACGCGCAGAAATTGGGGGTGAACCTGGATGATCTGTTGTTGTCGCAGCCGGATACCGGCGAGCAAGCATTGGAAATCGCTGACATGCTGGTGCGTTCCAATGCGGTGGATATGGTGGTCGTTGATTCGGTGGCAGCATTGACTCCCAAGGCCGAGATCGAAGGTGAGATGGGTGATCAATTGCCCGGCCTGCAAGCGCGCCTAATGAGCCAAGCGCTGCGCAAGCTGACCGGTAATATCAAGCGCAGCAATTGCATGGTGATCTTCATCAATCAGCTGCGGCAAAAAATCGGCATCATGATGCCGGGGCAAAGCAATGAAGTGACCACTGGCGGCAACGCGCTGAAGTTCTACGCCTCGGTGCGGTTGGATATCCGTCGCATCGGATCGATCAAAAAAGGCGATGAAATCATCGGTAACCAAACCCGCATCAAAGTGGTCAAGAACAAGCTGGCACCACCGTTCAAACAGGTGATTACCGAAATTCTTTATGGTGAAGGTATCAGCCGCGAAGGCGAGCTGATCGACATGGGCGTCGATGCCAAATTGGTGGAAAAGGCCGGCGCTTGGTACAGCTGTGACGGTGAACGTATTGGCCAAGGCAAAGAAAATGCGCGCCAATACTTGAAAGAAAATCCGGCGATGGCGCAGAAGCTGGAAGCTGCATTGCGCGAAAAATTCGTACCGGAAGAAGCGGCGCGCGACGAAGGCGAGGCTAGCGACGAATGACGGTACAGGGCGGCGATGACGGTGCATTCACCTCGTCAATGGGGCAACGCCGTCGTCGCCCGGAGCCTTCACCCACCCAGCGCGCGCTGGAATTATTGACCCGACGTGAGCATTCCCAGCAAGAGCTGGCACGCAAGCTGGCGCAGCGCGGGGTTGCGGCGGATGTCGCGCAAACCGTGATCGGCCAGCTGCACGATGCGGGTTGGCAAAGCAACGACCGCTTTGCTGAAGTACTGTTGCGCAGTCGCGCGGCTAATGGCTATGGACCGGCGTATATCCGCGCCGAGCTGGCGAGCCACGGGCTCAGCCGCGAGGCGATCAGTAGCACGATGGATGGGTTTGACGGGGACTGGGTTGAAAACGCCCGCGATCTGCTGCGCCGTCGCCACCCGCAGGCACTCACGGGTGACCTTGCAGCGCGGCGCAAGGCCGCAGATGCCCTTTTACGGCGGGGATTTGCGATGGACTGCATCCGCACAGCGATGACACCGGATGCGGCGTGATGCGCGGGGTGAGTGGAATCAGCAGCCAACTGGGCCGTGAAGCAGGCCTGCTCCCTGTAAACTGGCGGGATTGGGTTGCCAACTCGGTTCCGTACCCGCATCGTGCAGGGTTCGCGGGCGTAGCGCTGCCCGTCACCCCACGATGCCCGCATGACTATGACCGCCACCAGCTCGCTAACCAAATCCACCTCTGACATCCGCCGCGACTTCCTCGACTTCTTTGCCTCCAAGGGCCACACCATCGTGCCATCGGCACCCTTGGTGCCAGGTAACGACCCCACCTTGCTGTTCACCAACTCCGGCATGGTGCAGTTCAAGGACGTGTTCCTGGGCGCGGAAAAGCGCAGCTATGTGCGCGCCGCCGATGTACAGCGCTGCCTGCGCGCCGGTGGCAAGCACAACGATCTGGACTCGGTGGGCTACACCGCGCGCCACCACACCTTCTTCGAAATGCTGGGCAACTGGTCGTTTGGTGACTATTTCAAGAAGGAAGCCATCGGCTGGGCGTGGGAGTTGCTGACCGAGGTCTGGAAACTGCCCAAGGATCGCCTGCTGGCCACCGTCTATTACACCGATGACGAGGCTTACGACATCTGGCTGAATCAGATTGGCCTGCCGCCGGAACGCATCATCCGCATCGGTGACAACAAGGGTGCACCGTTTGCCTCCGACAACTTCTGGCAGATGGCCGATACCGGCCCCTGCGGCCCATGCTCGGAAATTTTCTACGACCACGGCCCGGATCATTTCGGTGGCCCGCCCGGTTCGCCCGATGAAGACGGCGATCGCTTTATCGAAATCTGGAACAACGTGTTCATGCAGTTCGACCGTGCAGCTGACGGCACCCTGACGCCGCTGCCTGCGCCCTGCGTGGACACCGGCATGGGCCTGGAGCGCATCACCGCGATCTTGCAGCATGTGCATTCCAATTACGAGATCGACCTATTCCAGGCGCTGATCCAGCATGCTGCCGAACTCACGGGCACCGCCGATCTAGAAAACAAATCCCTGCGCGTGATCGCCGACCACATCCGCGCTTGCGCTTTCCTGATTGTTGATGGTGTGCTGCCGTCGAATGAAGGCCGCGGCTATGTGCTGCGCCGGATCATTCGTCGTGCGCTGCGCCACGGCTGGATGCTGGGCGTTCGGCAGCCGTTTTTCCACAAACTGGTGGCCACCCTCGATGCGCTGATGGGCGAGGCGTACCCTATTTTGCGCGAAGGCCGCGCCACCGCCGAGCGTGCGCTGAAAGCCGAGGAAGAACGCTTCGCCGAAACGCTGGATTCGGGCATGAAGATTTTCGAAGACGTGGCTGGTCGCGTCAGCGATCACGTCATCCCCGGTGGCGATGCGTTCCGCCTGTACGACACCTACGGCTTCCCGCTGGATCTCACCCAAGACATGGCGCGCGAACGCGGGATGACGGTGGATGTGGCGGGCTTTGATGCGGCGATGGCGCAGCAAAAACAAACCGCGCGCGCGGCCGGCAAATTTGGCGGCGGCGTGCAGTTGCCGGCGGATGTGGTGGCCACGCTGATGCCCACAAAGTTCCTTGGGTATGAATCACTGAACGCAGAGGGTGCGCAGGTGCTGGCCTTGCTCAAGGACGGCAAGCCGGTCGCTGCCATTGATGTCGGCGATGCTGCCATCGTCATTCTCTCTGCCACGCCGTTCTATGCCGAATCCGGCGGCCAGGTGGGGGATACCGGGCAGTTGACGGCGACCGGTATGCGATTCGATGTGCAGGACACACTGAAATTGGCCGGCCAGTTCCATGGTCATCGCGGCGTGCTTGTGGCGGGGTCGCTGAAATTGGGCGATACCCTAGCCGCAGCGGTGGATACGGATCGCCGTGCCGCCACCGTCATCAATCACAGCGCCACCCACTTGTTGCACGCCGCGCTGCGCAGCGTGCTGGGTACCCACGTGCAGCAGAAGGGCTCGCTGGTGGCGCCGGATCGTCTGCGTTTCGATTTCTCGCATTTCCAGCCGATGACTGCGGCGGAGCTGGCCGAGGTCGAACGCCGTGTCAATGCCGAAGTGCGCGCCAATCACGTCGGCGAAGTCCGCCACATGGCGATGCAGGACGCGCTGGATTTCGGTGCGATGGCCTTGTTCGGCGAGAAGTACGGCGAAGAAGTGCGGGTGCTGCGGTTTGGCCCCACCTCCACCGAACTGTGCGGCGGCACCCACGCCAGCCGCACCGGTGACATTGGCTTGTTCAAACTGGTCAGCGAAGGCGGTGTGTCCGCCGGTGTGCGCCGGATCGAGGCAGTCACCGGGCAGGGCGCGCTGGACTTCGTCAATGAAGAAGAACAGCGCCTGCACGAACTCGCGCAGCTGCTTGGCGGCAACGGCAACGAAGTAACGGTCAAGTTGCACGGTCTGCTGGATCGGCAAAAAAAGCTGGAGCGCGAGCTGGAGGCGCTGAAGGCCAAGGCGGCTTCCAATGCCACCGGTGACCTCGCCGCGCAGGCGCAAGACGTGGGGGGTATCAAGGTGCTGGCGGCGCGCTTGGAAGGCTTCGATGCCAAGACCCTGCGCGACGCGCTGGATCGTTTGAAGCAGGAGTTGGGCGACGCGGTGATCGTGCTGGCCGGCGTGGAAAGCGGCAAAGCCGCGCTGGTGGCGGGTGTCGGCGGCGCGGCGCTGGGCAAGATCAAAGCCGGAGATCTGCTGGGCGATGTCGCCCGTCAGGTTAATGGCAAGGGCGGTGGCCGTCCGGATATGGCCCAGGGCGGCGGTGAAGATGGCCCCGGCTTGGTGACAGCATTGGCCAATGTGGTGGCGTGGGTGCAGCAGCGCGTTTGAGACGTTGACAATTTGTGATCCGCTGCTGATTGCAGCATGCGGATCATTCAGTATGATGCGCTAGACTGGATAGTCCCTTGCTTGCAGATGCAAGTAGGGTTTTGGGCCGCAGCGACAGGGGAGTTGCGATGTTGATTTTGACCAGAAGGGTTGGCGAGACCTTGATGATTGGTGATGCAATCACCGTGACTGTGCTTGGTGTCAAGGGCAACCAAGTACGCATTGGTATCACCGCGCCGAAGGATGTCTCGGTACACCGCGAAGAAATTTACCAGCGGATTCAAAGTAATACGCAATCTGGCGACGACGAAGAAAAATCGTCATAAGGTTTGCCGGATCGTGTAATTGCCTGTATCCTTGCCGGCTCACGAATTCGCCTTCCGGAGACTTGCCCGAGAGGCCGAAGGGGCTCCCCTGCTAAGGGAGTATGGGGTCAAAAGCTCCATCGAGGGTTCGAATCCCTCAGTCTCCGCCAGTTTGGCGAAGTCGTGAAAATGAGCGGTAAGCGTCATTAGTTGTTGACGCATTGCGGGATAAGCTACATAATTCCGCTTCTGCGCCCGTAGCTCAGTTGGATAGAGCACCAGGCTACGAACTTGGGGGTCGGAGGTTCGAATCCTTCCGGGCGCGCCACCTAGAAAAGCCAACCGTCGGGTTGGCTTTTTGCTTTTCTGTCGTCGCAATACGGCCGGCCGAGCGCATTTGGAAGCCCGGCATGGCACACTTTGCGCGCGGTTTGTGCATTGCAGCCGCTTCCCCCACACGTTTGTTCAGTCCATGCGCACCTGTCTGCCCACGATGTCTCGTGTTGTTCCGTTTGCCCTGCCGTTGGTGCTGGTTTTAGTCGGTTGTGAGAGAACGGCAGACACTGCGGCGGCCACGGCCAACCCAGCCGCAACGCAAGCAATCACCGCACCCATCGCACCACTGGTCTTGCAGGACGTGATCGAAACCACGCCCAGCTACATCGTGGGGATCAGCTACCCGCAAGTGGCCTCCAAATATCCGCCGTTGGCGCAAGCGGTGCAGACCTATGCCGAATCCACCCGCGCGCAGTTGATGCAGGCGGTGACAGGTTTGAAGGGGCAGAAGCCGGAGATGCCATACGACCTCAGCCTGTCCTTTACGCAAGTGGTGGAGACCCCGCGCGTGGTGGCGGTAGCGGCGGAAGGCAGCAGTTTTACCGGCGGCGAGCACGGTACGCCCTTGGTGGAGCGGTTTGTGTGGTTGCCGCAGATGCAGCAGATGTTGGCGGCCGAACAGTTGATCCCGGATGCTGCCAATTGGGGGCCGATATCGGC
>Ga0116192_1001035_pt1 | contig 19975 bp, 29 predicted proteins | sample AD_UKC113_MetaG_FD_89876 | JGI IMG/M metagenome (GOLD analysis project Ga0116192, IMG submission 89876) | Active sludge microbial communities of municipal wastewater-treating anaerobic digesters from Hong Kong - AD_UKC113_MetaG | ecosystem: Engineered > Bioreactor > Anaerobic > Digestate... | reverse complement strand
GCATTATACATATAATCCCCATTAATCGGGGCATAAAATGTCCAAGCTGACCCTGCCCATGTTGCAATATTCTGAGCATGCCCAGCCCATGAGCCTGTCGGGGATGCCCCCACCCAATAGGTAGCTCCTATAGCGGGGCTTCCCGGTGGTGTATTCCCTGTCGTAAGTACTGTATATAAGGGGAGTGTATCATTTCCAGTGTAGAATATACTATCAGTGCTTGTAGGTAGTAATAAAGGACGCCAGGTCATACCTTTACGATAGTATAGAGTGTCACCTGATGCTCTTAAGCTATCTATAAAGGGCAAAGCTGTAGAAAAACTAATACAATTACTACCCTTAATACAGATGCTATCCCCTTTAATAATAATACTATCCCTTGGATTTAAGCTGTGAATGTAAGTAGCAATTTGGCTTACTAAAAACCTTCGGCTGTTAATGCCATTTATATCCCGCTGGGAATATAATTCTTCACTACCGTCCAAAGTAGCTTTTAAGGGGAAATCCGTGGGCCTTTGCCCCGGGATTGGAATTGGCTGAGCATATCCTATTAATGTCAGCATTACTAAGGTTAAAATAAGTGTTAGGTGTTTCATAAAAATAATTTAGTCGATTGGTAATAACCATGCAGTACCATCATTAAGTTGCCATGCAGTATCATCAGGTAATAACCATGCTGAGTTTGCACATGCGCCTAGATACATTACGCAGGTTTTATTATATAAATTGTCAATGTGATAATCCTTAAGATATACCCCAAAATTAATACAAGTGATTGGAGCTATAATTTCTGGTATTGGTATTGGCCCCTCATTTGGATTTTCAGAGAAGAACGGCTGGGGTTCTATCATATAAATATCACTTATTTTAAAGGTATAAATATTTTCTATTATACCTTCAGTGGTATTAGGGTAGTCTCTGTGTGATATATGCTGAATATAGAAATGCTCCTGTTCATTATCATAAAAGGGTAGATATCTCGCTCCTCGTAAACAAGCCTCTACAATGGCATGAAGTATTACATTTTGTTTAGCAGTATTTGATACCAAATGAATATCATAGTAAAGGTCTGTACTTCTGCCAGGAAACCTTACTCTTGTATAACTACCCCCATTTTGAGGGTCTCCATTAGTTAAATAATAATTTGGGCCATCTGGTGAACCCAATGAGCCGGGTAAGTTTAAACGATGTCTTAACACCATTCTGGGCACCATCTCTAATCCTTTTGATTGAGAGGAGCCCGTATTAAATATTTCAATACAAAACTTCTTAGGTCCTGCTAATATATTCTTTTTAGCTAAATTGTAAGCATCAGTACCCCCTTGGGTGTTTGCAAAGGTTGTAATATCCGGTAGGTACTCTTCTTCCACGATTTTCTTTCTAATCCAATGGAATATGCTATTCTCAATCCGTAATTGTATAAGTGATAAAGGTGGGTAATTACTCATCCGAATATACTATTAAGCTTGTTTATCTTGAATGTACTTAAGGCTTCTATTCTTAATTTCTTCTCTAATACATCCCTTACGATTTTATTTACCGGAGTTTGGTCTATTACTGGGCCCCATAAAGCCCTATGTGGAATTTTATCTGTCCCAAATTCTAAAATATTAGCAATATAGGATATTTCTACACCATGTTTATTTTTTACTCCCCGCCTTACTCCACAATAATAGGTGTAAGCTTCTCGCCATATTTCAATGCTATCATAATAGGAGAGGGTTTCTACAAAATAATCACTATGGCCTTTACGATTAATAGTTGAAGATGATAATGGTTCCCATACTACGCCTTCTGGGGGCTTTTGGTCTCTTATATGGCCCTTAACAGCTTTCACTACTTGTTCTGCTGCTTTTTTTTGACCATATAAAACCGAAGTTTTGATATTAGGAGCTAAGTTTCTTATAAACCTTTGAGCTCCAGCCCAATCCCCAAATAGGGTAATCTCCATAAAACTATCATTAGACATCTATTCCTGCTGCTTGTGTATCAGTAGTATCTCCGGTCATTGTTTCTTGTCTTTGTAATATAATACCAATATGGTAAGGCCCGGTATTACCTTGTGATAAAGGTGTATCTCCATAAGCCTTATATATTACTCCGTCATGTACAAATCTATCCCGTACTTTACTTCCATAGTTAAAATTACCTTCGGCTGTTAAATACCCTGCTTCTTGCAGGTAGTTTTTATTCAACATCATAAAGGCATTCATTCTATCCAATTCACCAGCCAACTCTGTAGCATTAATTGGCCATTTATGGAATTGGTTAAAGTCCAGAAGTACCAGAAGCTCTTTATCCTCAAAGGTATCCCCCTCATTATCGTGCCCATCTACATCTAATCCATACTTATACCTATGCCATATAACAACATCTTTATTGAAAGTTAAATGGGCACTGTCCATTAAGTTAGTAAACTTAGTCCAGTCAACATCGGGTATCAAGTTAGTTCCAGCCATATTAGCAGCATCTTTGAGATATTACATCAGTTACAATGTATATACTCGGGTTATCACAATTATTTCTTCTTATAATTATTGGTAATACTGGTTTAGCCTTGCAACCACAAATCTCAGGTATGTATGTATCTAACCGGTTAGCTAATATACAAATTTGGTTTTTATACTCTGCCATTAGCCCACCATCTTTTTTAAAATATGCAGCTAATAGTTTAGAGCCTGATTCAGTATTATTTTTATCTAATGGGTTAAACCACTCCGCATTAGATGGGCCAGTTTCTAGCTTCTTTAAGACTGGCTCTGCACTAATTGAGCTTGAAGATGATGAAGAACTACTAGAACTGCCATTCTGCAATGCTAATGCTGCCCCAGTTACTGCGTATTGATTTAAGAGTTCAATTAACAGCTCATATACCACTAATGAGGCAATTAAAGCATTAAATAGGGGTGGCCATTTAGTTTCATCGAATACATCAGCATCTGCTATAGCCGGTGTAGGAGCCTCTTGAAGGCTTAATTGCCATTTACGGATTGTATTCAATAAACATAAATCATCATTATAGCCGGGTAGTTTGCATTTTACTTGTTCTATTATCGGAACTAATAAGCTGTTTGCTGTAGTAGCTATCAATAAGAACTTTGTAGTTGTTGCAACTCTTGTACCATCTCCAACTGTTAACTTTACTATGTAGATACCTGGTGCTGTATAAGAATGGCTGGGATTTTGAATATTTGAAGTATTCGTATCACCAAAATCCCATAACCATGAGGTTATGGGACTTGTACTATTTTCAGGAATTGAGGTATCTGTGAAGTTAGCAGCTAATAGGTTAACAATTACCGAAAAATTAGCTGTTATCATTTTTTACCTATTTTAAATCGTTAAACTCATCCGTGATTTCCTCTCTTTTATCTTTATCAGATTGCTTTGTCCAAATTACAGCCTCAATATCAATATTTAAGGCTTTAGCTAATTCATCCAAATCTTTACCTTTAATTTTATCCAGAGTATCAATCTTCGGTTGTAATTGCTCCTTTAAAGATTGGGTTGCTGAAGCAGTAGAAGCATCGGCAGCAGCTTGAGTATCTTCAGGCAACTTTACTTTAGGGGCTTCAGGGGTTGCTTCCTGTTTTTCCTGAATAAACCCCAGAGCCTTTTTGATTGTTTCTAACCCATGTGTATTTACTAATACCTGCACTTGTTTATTTACCTGGTTATTAGCTTTAGCTTTAGCTTCTTCAATGGATTGATTTTTCTTTTCCATTAATTCCTCATATTCATCTGGTTTTATCTCGATGATATGGCCTTGTGCTGCAGCATTTTTAGCTTTTTCACTTCCAATATATTGTGCCTCTGTAATGAAACCTGGCTTTGTTGGGGATAATTGTAACCCACTTTTTACGTCGTAGAAACTAAGAGCTTTTACCCCCAGTTTAAAATATTTTAATTTATCTGCCATGATGTTGGTGTTTTATGAATAATAATAGTCACTCACTTAATACCCTAACTGATTAGTTAGTTAAAGGTACCACTTCTTGTTTACTCGGGTCCATGTAATCAGGGAAGCCAGCAGTAGCGAAGTCTTCTGTAGTGTCCATTACTACTCTTGAGTCACGGTACATCGTGGCAAAGCCAGTTGTCAATGATGCATAAGTTGCTAGGGTTTGGTTTGAAATGATTTTCTCACTTTCAATCAATAATGGCTTAGCATTTAATTTAATTACTGAGCTATCCGGGTCTAAGATTATTACTTGATTTGCCGGTACTGCAGAGTGTACATACATATCTGCACTTGATGGGATAGGACTTTTTACATTCAGCTTCGCCAAAGGTGTTCCTGCTTGTCTCTCTTTGAACTCCGGCAAATCCAGGGTGTCTATAGCCATAGCTTCACCAGCAATCATAGTTGTCGGGTTTTTCCCCAGCCTTGACATTCTTACCCAGATTTTTAAATAATCCCGGTATGTGAGAGTTCCCGGAGTAGTAATACCAATTACCGGAGCAGATGCAGCACCACCAGCTTGTTCTCCATTGATTAAGATGTCAATAAGCTGAGTATCTAATTGCTGGCCCAGTTTTACTCCGAAGTCCTGTAAAAAGATTGATACCACGTTAATGGAAACATAATCTCTAACTTCATAGCTCATTGATATACCCCGGCCTACTTTATAGATAGTTACATCTTTTGAACCATAAGAAATATCGCCCAATGGAATTGTTTCAGCCTCATTTACTTTTTTCGGAGCTGCATCACTCATATTAATATGGGGCATTTTAATTGATAAGCCCGATACTGATTGCTCAGCAGCAATAATGTTAGGGTATATTGTACCCCGTCTTAATCCTAATCTGATTGGTTCACGGATTATTTCCGGGATTAAGTAACGATATTCTTTGTCCGGTAAAACAAATATATTGTTAATTGTGTCTGTACAAGTATCAATACCTAAATCTTCCATGAAAGACTGCATTGATAACCCCCAGCGTTGTTTTACATATTGAGCTAAAGTAATATCCAGAGCTCCTTTTTCTTTCCGACGAACCGATTCTAATTGGTTGTGGATTTGCTCTAACTCTTTTTTGTAGGTAGAGGCTGCCATTTGTGCTTCGTTCATATTGATTGAAATTCTAAGGTTATTAATTAATTTTTATTGTTGATGTTTTCTTTAGGTTGCCGGGTTAATATTTATAAGCAACTCTGATTTCCTGGCCTGCTTCAGTTGCATCATCTAAAGCCCACCCCAGTTGAGCTGCATTACCAGCTGCAATGGTTTTAAATGTATTAACCACGTGTTGAGGTTCACGGTCTGCTGCTGCAATAGTTCCAGCAAAAGCAACAGGGCCTGCATTTAGGGGCCCTTTAGAGTTAGCATATATAATGCAATTAGCTCTCATTTGAACTGTAGCAATTCCGCCAGCGGCTCTTTTATGTAATGAGAAGCCTACGCAAAGCCCCATATTATCGTCTTCAGCTAGGGGTTGGATTTCCCCGGTTGCTGTTAGTTTTACCGGTTGGCCTACTTCTACCGCAAATGTTGCTGCAACAGTAAACTCTTGTTGTAACTGGTCCAAAACCCTTTTATAGATTGTGGTGGTTGTTTGTCCGCCTAAAGTGTTCATAAGTATTTAGATTATAATGGTTATTAATGGATTTATTTTTTCTCTTCCACTTCCTCAAAAGCCTGGATGCTTCTGCTGTTGGATTCATTCGATGCCACTTTGGAAGCTGCTGCTAAGGCATCTTCTGCTGAAAGATTTATAGTTTCACCTTTTTTAGCTCCGTCTGCACCGTTACCACCTGCGCCAGCTGTTTGAGCTGATTGACGGCTAATGTCGGTTGATTTGCATTTAGTACAGGTTAAAGGTTGTAAATCGTTCAATTCTTTTTCATATTGCTCAGCTAAAGTAGTTAATACTGCCGGGGGCATCTCTTTTAAAGACCCCATATATTTTTCCTCTGCTTTATCGCCCTTAACAGCCTGGTATGCTTTCTTAGCTCTTTCCTGCAATGCAGTGATTGAGGCTTTACCATACTCTAATGCAGCTTTATCTTCTGCACCTAATTCAGCTTTTTCAGGAGCCTTAGCTTTAAGCTCAGTAAGTTCCTTATTAACCTCGATAAGCTTCTCAGCCGAGCCTGCATTATCTTTACATTTGGTTTGAACAGCCGATTTAAGTTCATCGTCGCTCATTTTCTCTGTGCCAGTAATGCCCATCAATAAGGCCAATACTAAAAGGTATTCTTTGTTCATAAATGTTGTTTGATTATTATCGTTATTATTAATTACGCTGGGTATTGTATTTTCCTCTTCACCCTCTTCTACCAAGCTTGCAGTGTCAGAAAAATGTAAGAATGAATGCTTTGGTACTTCAGCATTACTTATTGTGCCATCTCTTCGAGCAGCTTTTTCTGGGTTTAATATTTTACCGTCTTCTCCTACTTTCCTTGCATAAGGGTCAGCCCCATGTGGAACCAAGGATATTTCAGAGTAACGAAGAATTTTAGTAGCAACTCTGGTATATATATTACCTTTCTCATCAAATGTGCCCAGTTTATTTCGGAACTCATCATCAGATATATTTGGGTGAGATTTCTCCCACTCAAAGGAAACTGTTACAGATACCGAATGAAGTGCGTTCATTTCAATAGAGCGAACAATTCCCGGTACTTTCTTACCATCTATTTTTAATCGGGCATTTATTCCAGCAGGTACTTGTATACCTTTATCTGTCTTATATGCATTTTGCCATTCTACGCTTTCAATAACTCCAAGTTCATTACCCACCAACATTTCATGGTTAGGGTAAACTGTTTCTGCTACTAATAACTGTAAGCTTTTCTTTAAAACATTATTTTGTGAGAAGTCTACCGGATTAGTATTTTTATGTACTACAACCTCTGATAAAGCTCTAAAGATTGGAAATGAGTAATCTCCATCCTTAGGCTTAAGGTCTTCCGGTGTAGCCTCTGGATAATAAGTAGCAAAATTAGGTGTAGCACTATCCCATAAACCAAATTTACCTAAGTCAATTTGTTTATTGGGGTTATTACATATCCCTGAAAGGGGTAAAGCATTAGGGCTGTTTGGAACAATTAATGCCCGGCCCAGCCCTAATTTAATCGTTGATTTAGGCATGTCTTATCTTTTTGCGAAAGGGTTGTTGTTATAGTCATCCGGAAATAAAACTTTAAGCCACATAGGTATAACACTGATGATAATACTTAGTATGGTTCTTATAGCAATTTTCCAGCTATCTAGTAAAGGCAATAAATCCAGCTTATCTAATATACCCATGGATATAGCTACCCCGGCAAATACTAATGTAGGCCAAATTCTTGAGTTAGGGATTTTAGAATCTCTTACCTGATTAAATACTGATAAGATAATACCTAAAATTATAATCCCCCCTGATACCCAATCACGAGTACCTAAGTTAAGATGTAAACTGTTCAGCGTATCAAAAATTAGCTGTAAAGTTATAATTATTAATCCCACCAGGGTAATGGTTTTAGATGTTCCTTGTGCTGGTTGTTGTGTTGGTTCCATTTTTATATTTAAGGCTTATTAATAATCAGATTAGTGTTTCTCAGCCCCCACATATATTTTGGTATTATTACCCAATGCGAAACGGTATCTATTACCCAATATTGCTTCGTGATTCCCAAAAGTCCCGGCACCAGTCGCTATATTGGTTGTTGCTGTATTATCTATAATTATACTGGCTGTACCGGCATCTACTCTGAATGTAAGGAAATTATACACATTCTTAGGTATATCAATCGTATCTACTCCAGATGTGGTAACCTTATAAAATACTGCACTATATATAGTGGCCTGGCTGGTTAACATACTTGCAATTGTATCGTATACCTGATTAGCATTTGCCTTAGCGGGGGTGTAGTATTTATAACTCAACCCATATTTAGTAGCTCCGATATGTAAATACACCAAAGATGTAGGAGTTGCTGGCTTTTCTAAAATTACTTGTGTTTTTGGAGCTGTTACCTGGGTACTACCTGTAGTATAGGTGATTGAACTTCCATTATCAACTACATTCACTGTAGCCTGAGCTTTCACTGTCATGCAAATAACTGCCAGCAATAAGTAAAAGGTAATTTTCTTCATGTTATTTTTGTTTAGGTTTGTAATTGATATTAATAATTGGGGTGGGCTTGTACTAACCCTGAGGCTTATCTTTTGTTCTTCTACCTTTCTCGGATTCTTTTTTTCTTTTTTGCTTATCCTCTTTTTTAGCAGACCTGGTGGATGGGTCCGGTTCAACATTTACTCCTACACCCCTTACTAATCGTGGCTCATTTACAGAAGGCTTCTCAAAACCCATATCAGCAGCATAATGCTTAAGGTCAATAATACCATCATAATAAAGGGCATTATTATTTCTAATTTTAACTTCCCGAGCTTGTTCAAATTTAAGGGCATCCTGTAGTGTAGAAGCATTAAATTGAATCCAGGCTTTCTTAAAACTAAACCCGGCTAATAATAGTTCTCTTTTTATTCCAAACTCTAAATTGGCCCTTACAGCATTCTGATAGTGAGCTAATTCAGATAACATCTTGGTAAATACAATCGTTATTTGAGTTTCTGTTCTACTGTCATCCCCACCGAATAGGGCTGGGTCTGATTTTAAGCCCCTAATAACTCTATTCCAGTTAAGACTGTACATATCTTTAACTCCCGAGGCATCTTGAGAGGTATTATGAAATTCAAATTCCGTGTCATCTTTAAATCCCACGGTTATACCGTCTCTATACCCCGCTTTTATTCTCTCTTTAGCCTGCAATAAAAATGCTTCAGCTTCAGCAGTATACTTAGTTGTATTTTGACCTGACTTAAATTCGGGTTTTTCTAATAATACCTGTAAAAAACCCCAAATACCAATTTGCTCAACTATCCATTTGATATTGTCGAGCATTTTATAATCCGTTTCAAGGGGTTCTAATGCATTTAAGAAAGGGGGAATACCATAGGGGCTTTCATTATCTCCACCCATGCCTATGTACTTAAATGAATATAGATTAAGTTTCCATAAACTACCTTCCATATCCGGGGACTTTCTTTGTACACCCCTCAATAGTTCATAGTTTATATTCAACCTTTGCCAGGGTCTATAATATCCCAGGCTTGTATCAAAGGCAAATTCAATTTCTTCGGGGTGAACAAAGAACACATTATCAATAGTAGATAAATCATTAGCTGTTACCCATTCATTTGCAATAGCTCCACCAATCATTAGTTGTTTAAACCACTTAGCTAATAAGCCTTCGGGGTTTGTATAATTCTTATTGGCCCACTCTTCAATTTTCATTGTGATATGGTCCCTCATTTTATCGGCTTGCTCATCGCTTACCTGAGCATCAAAGAATAATCTGAAGCCCGTATTTGCTAATGATATAACATTATTAAGAGCCATACCAAAATCTGGGTTGACCTTTGTTAAATGTCTTATTGTACAAACAGCCTTAGTATTAAACTCAGGCTTAATAAAAATTAAATTCTTATCAATATAGGGGTAATTGTTCTCTGTGAAAGAGGGTTGGCTTGAACGGCCAGTAGTAGGAGAAATTACGGGAGTTTCTTTAAATGCTTCCTGAAACGGGGGTATCTCAAAGATAGGCTCCTCAATGGGTTGGCCATCTTCTTCTACAGCAATATTAAGTAAATTTCTACCCATTAAAGCATTATATGCTGCTGATACTCTATCTCTAAAACCCATAATTATCTTGGTAAAATGATAGGTCCACTCATGCGGCCCTTTCTAATGTGATTTGTAATTGATTTGCCCATAATGGAGTCATCATGGAATATGCCTTCTTCATCAATATCATCCTCGCTGCCTTTACGATTTTTTCCCAGAGCAACTGGACGATTATTGTCATCATAAATGAATGTGTAAGCCTCTTGTACAAAGAATGGGTCTTTAATAATGCAATTCCCATACCTTATGTCTTCCTCTAACCCATTTATAATAAGAGGCCGGGTCTTGCTTGTTGTATACCAGCCTGCTATTTTTTCCTCTTTGGGTTTTCTTTCCCCTTTCTCTTTCAATATCCGGGTAGTATGATATTGATTTTTATACCCTGAGTCCTCAATTTTTGAAACTACAGCTAAACCAATATCATTTCCTTCGGGAGCAAGCTCTGCATAGTTATACTCATGCCCTAAGTCCAATAGTAAATCCGCTAATGCAGAAACTTTGATTTTCCCTTTGAACGAGGCTTGTTCCTCGCCATAGGCATCCATTATACTAAATGCAGAGTAATCTCGTGACTTACCTGTTGAAACGTCACTTCCTATCCAATAATGTTTATCTTTTTCAGGCTTATTGTAAATTCTAAGGTTACCCCCAAATCGTGTACTTAATGGGTTATGCTCATCTAAGCAATCTTCAATAGCCCGGATATCTGCAAGATTAAATACCGTGTTACCTGAAGTTAAGAAGTCACCATCAATTTCTTGTGCTGTTCTTCTTGGCCCTAAAATATTACGTTGTTGTTTATACCACTCAATATCTCTTTCAGGGTGCATTCTCCAAGTTAAGCTTAATGGAACAAATCCATTAGAGCCATTGCAAGCTCCTACCCAAGTTTGGTGATAGAAATTACCTACACCATAAGGGGTAGAATTTATGATTGCAGAACCCCCAGTGGATAGCGTTGGAAAAGCCGCGGCCCATATTGTATTAGCCCATCTCACAATCGCTGCCTCATCAATTACCATCAATGATACTGCTTCTGAACGGCCCGCATCCTCGGTAGTTGGTATAGATGAAATCATTGAGCCATTACAAAATTCCAGTTCAGTCACTGTACCTATATCAGAGCCCCTGCCATTTATTACAGGGACTTTCAAAAAGTCGGGAAGGTTATTGTACATGAATTTAATACGCTTCAATACCTTCTTAGCTACTCGGTCTTTAATGGATATGATTACAATATTTTTGTTGCTATGGAACATTGCAAGCCATAAACAATACATTGCAATTAGCTCTGTAATACCCCCTTGCCTAAACTTTTTGATGATATTAAACCTATTTCTCATGAAATGGTATAATACTTCCATTTGGTAAGGGTATAGCTCAAATTTAACTTTACCTCTTATTGGATGTACACAATAAATAAACTTGCTAAAAAGGAAAGGGTCCTTATGGCATTCATGCAAAATTGCTATTTCCTCCGATTTTACCGGCTTTCTTACTGTTTTCTGTCCCATGTTATGCACTATATAGTCCGCAATGGCTAATCTACATCTAATACCTAAAATTTAAAATAATAGGAAGAGGAATATATACACAGACGATAAATAATAAAAATATACGTAGTATATTATTTTTATTTTTATCGTTATACTGTACTATATTACCCTCTTTCTATATTTTTTGAGAGAAGATAAGAACCAACTACCCAATTCGTAAGGTGGACATTTCGTTACTGTTACTCTTGCTTTGTTAATATCAGCCTTTAGTGTAGCTTCATCAATAGGTAATTTAAAACTATCAGGCAGGCCTTGTATCCTTGCCAATTCTCTGGGAGACATCATTTCTCCTTTATGGTTGAATTGCCTATTCTGTTTCCTTGCTGTAGCAGGAGGCTTATTAGCAAGGTTCTTATATACCCCAGGTGCTGTTACATACTTTCTATCTGTAACTTCAAACCTACTTTTATGCTTGAGCTTACCGAGCCAGATATCTTTGATTTGTTGTAAGCTCATCTTACATCCTCCATAGATTGTTATGATTTGGTCTAAAGGCTCTACATAGTGGCCTAATTCTAAGTCTGTTTCATTTAAGCCCAATAAAAGTTCTTTTGATTTAACTGGGCTATATTTTGATTTCCTTGGAAGCTTAAAAGCCTCTTTAAGGAAAGGTTTGTTCTTTCTTATACCGATTACAACTAGCCTTTTTCTATGAACCTGAGAATTACCAAAGCGGGACATTGGAACCGTATAAAAAATTAAGTTATACCTTCTGTAAAGCCTCTTAAAATTTTTCTTGGGGTAATTCTTAAACATCGCTTCTAAATTCTCAAACAGAAATAGGCTGGGTTTATATTTATCTATGGCATTCTTAAAGGTTAGAAAGCTATCGTTAAACTCGATAGAACTAAGTTTCTTTGCTCTTGAGTATGATAATACACTACCACTGCCACAATCTGGATGCCCGACTATCACATTGGGCTTTAAATCATCTTTTTCGGCTTCTGCCAGGCTTTTATAAAACGGTAACCCCTTAAAATTAGCCTCCCAGGCTTTTTGACCTTTTGTGTAATATACACTACGTGGCTCAATATTGCCTATAAGGTACTTTTTCAAAGCATACAGTAACACCCCATTGCCTGAACAAACCCCCAAAACTCTAATATTACGCATTTACCCATTTTATTTATGTTAGTTATAAACTAGTATTGCAAACCTAAGTACTATTTTAGATTATGAAATATTTTCTTGTATCTGTATTTTGTAAAGCTGATGGACAATTTCTATTCCAGGCTGTTAAGGTAGCAACTGAACAAAATTTACCTACTGCACAAGAGGTTGATAAAAACCTAAGAGCAATTACCCCCCGAAATTATGAATCTGTCCATATCACTGCATTTAGTGAGTTTCCTGATTTGAATACCTACAAAAATTTCCAAACCAAAATCCTTTAAAATATGAACTGGGATAACTTCATTAAAGAATTGGGCGTTCAGTTTAAACAAACGCTAACCGCTGCTCAAAAAGCCTCAATAAAAAATGTAATAGATTACTTCTATGCTGATGGCCACACAAATATAGATTATTTGATGTACATATTGGCTACTAACAAATGGGAAACTATGCATAAATGGGTTCCTGTTATAGAGAAAAAAGCTAACCCAGCCAAACAACCTGAAGTTTGGAAGTGGCAAAAGAGGTATTGGTTTACTAATATGATGGGTAGAGGTAAAACCCAAATAACCTGGATTGATAATTACCGGGAATTCACCCCCATTGTAAATGCCAAATTAGCTTTAATTGACCCCTTAAAACCTAAGGTGGACCTTGTTAAGAATCCCGACCAAGCCTTGGATGATATGGTTTCTACAATCATTATGGTAGAAGGTATGACTGAGGGTTTATTCCGATTTGATAAAGTTAAAAAGAAATCCATTAAACTTTCCGACTTCTATAACCCCACAACAAATGTATTTGATGCATTAGGAGCAAGGAAGGTTATTAATAGCATTGATGCAGTTGAGGTACGGGATATATATGCTAAACTTAAAGTTTGTTATAACATCACCAATAAATAATTTTACAATGAACAAGGAAAAACAACAACGCCGCAGAGCTAAGTTAAAAGCATTTGCGAAGGCTGTAAAGACATTCTTTACAAGCACCCTACCTAAATGGTTTAAAAAGGTAGAAGATGAATTTTTACCTGTAGCTATGGATTTAGCTTTAAGGTTTATGACCGGTTTTAAAACAGTAACTGATTCAAATGTTATTGACTTCATTACTAATTTCACGGCCACTGGGAAAGATGACCAGGCTGTAGAAGAAATTAGAAGCATCACAGAGAAGGTTATTGATGGTATTTTGGAAGGTAAGGTATGTTTGCAGAAAGAAACCTTTGCTGAAAAGCTTTTATGCTTAGCTGCATACATTAAAGGCCTTTCTTCATTCGACAGACAGAACATCCTTAATGGTATGCACGCAAGTTTAATTGCTGGCTTCCATGAAAACCGATTATCTAATAGCCACGATTACATGGTATTAGCGGTTAACCAACACCAGATGGAAACATTCGATATGTCAATGGCTGCATAATGATACAGAATATTGAGATACACCAAACAAAAGAAGAGGCTCCGGCCTCTTTTTCATTGTCCTTTGTGGAATATACGCCCAAATGGACTATGCTCCATGAAGTGGCCCAATATAAAAAACAGATAACAAATAAGAAGCGAATGACAGCTAAAGATTGGATTGATGGCAGGTATTATTTTACATTAATTCCTAACTTGAGCTTGGATGACCTTAAGTCTATTCGGGATGCTATTGATAATCAGATAAATAAATTGCATGGCCAGAAAGAAGAAACTAAAACAGGAACCGTACATCGGACCAAGCGGGTTCGAGATAAATGAGAAGGTAATGAAAAAATGGAGGCCAGTAATACATGGCCGAGTAATTAAAAAAGAAGGTAAAACCCGGTTAAGATTGCATAATAAGGTTAAAGGTTATTTAGATAGCTCAGCTGGACAATATATGGCAGAAACATTGAAGGCTATGTTTAACTCTCAAAAGACCATTGCTCGGAGCTTGAAGAAATCTAAAGCTGACCCTTTAACCCAAACATATCTTGTGCCCTTTTATTATATGAAAGAATTTGAGGTTTGGGTTCACAAAGAAAGGTTTACTTGGGAATTGGTTGTATTAAAAAAACATAAAACCCCGGACTATAGTAGATGTGATGACATTTAATTTATAGTTTCCTTTTTTATTAACTATTATATATATATATTTACAACATCTTAAAATTGATATTATATGCCAGTAGAGTTAAAATACCTCATCTTTATTGTTTTAGGTTTTATTGTTACCAAATATATTCTAAGTGATGACAATGAAACGCCTTACGACCCAGATGACAACCTGTACAATTAGTTGGACTATTGATAAATTGATTTGAATGGTTTTTTGACTTGGGGGCTGTGAAGAAATTTACAGCCCCCTTTTAACTACTTCTAAGGTTACTATTATCAATTATTAAACCTAAATTATTATGGCTTTTAAAATAACCATCACTATCCTTTTACTGCTAATATTAGCAGTATGCATTATTAACACTTTAAAATTATTCAAAACCATGGAAGATTTGCAACAAATCAAAGAAGCCTTGCAACAGGCAAACCAAACCATCACTGAGTCAGCTGCAGTAGCTGCTAAAGTGGATGCAGATGTAACAGCGTTACACGCGAAAATTGACGGCATTGCTGACTCACCAACTGCTGAAGAATGGGCAGAGGTTAAAGCACTAGCTGAAAGTTTAAAAACCGGTTCCGCTTCATTGAAAGAAGCCTTAATAGAAACCGATGCTAAAACTGACGACGAGTAGTACCTGCTGCATCTTAGTATTTTACGGAAAGAAAGCCCTGGCCTCTGGTTGGGGCTTTCTTATTTTTTTTTAAATTTTAAAATAAAACCAATGATACCCAAACATTTTAAAGAGCAATCTAATATTTTAGCAGAAAACCAAGAAGGTGTAAAACCCTTACCGGTTTATATTGATTTAAAAGACCCCAATACTCCCATAACCTCTGCTTGGGAATTGGGTGATGATGAATTAGCCTGGCTAAACCAAACCCGAGAGTTGTGGTTACAGCAATTAACTTGGGGTAATCTATTGCAACCTATATACCCTACAGTATATAAAGATGAACTTAAGCTGGGACCTTTTCAGGTAAAGCAAATTGATACTCTACCCATGACAAATAGACCTTTCTTTGGGATAACTAAAGGGTTGCAAAACAGTGAATATAGTGAACAAATATTTAGATTAAGACAAAGTTTATTAGAATTACTTAAAAGTGCACTTAAAAGCTACCCAAATAATGCTGGAGTAACCTTTGTAATCTCTGGTATAAATGATATTTTCAGAACATTCAATATTTATGTGGGCTTAGCAGATTTTGAAGTAGAATTTTCTGAAAAAGATACCCTATTTATTATTAAACCCAAAACTATAAATTTTGCATTGCTCTTACAAGCTTTAAATTTTTAGGGTTTTATTATATATCAGAAAATTAGAATTATATTTGTATATGCAAACATACATTAATACAGAGGACCGCCTTGAAAGATTTGGTCAATTCATAATAGGTTATGCCATTTTATGTTTTGCTATATTTATGGTAGGCTTATATTGGCTTAAAACTGAAATCAAAAAGAAATTAGATGATAAGGAATAACACTTAAAATAATAATAACATGGACATTACATTAAGTATTCCAATACCAGAAAATGTATTGGCAGAGGCTGCAAAAATCGAAAGGGGCTCCAGGAAAGGCAGTGGCGGAGTTTCCATAGCCACTAATGAAGTTATGAATAGTAGTAACTTAGGGGCTAAACTCTTAGTTAAGTGGGGTATTATAAGAGAAATTGATGGAGATGAAGATGACCTGCAGTTAACCCATTTTGGTGAAACCCTACTTATATCTACTGAGATTAAGGAAATGAGGCTAGAGTTAGAAACAAATAATATAATTTTATCTACCAAGCTTGGCCTAAATGATAAAGATATTAAGGAATTAGAAAAGGTCGGTATAAAGGAAAAAGTTTTAACTCATTTAAAGGAATTAATAAAACAACAGCCATGACAATAATAGCAACATTTGTAGGCACAGACTCAGCGGGTTATGTACATGGGCAAACCTACAAATTAAAGGTAAGTCAATTTAGAGGCATGACGATTATAAAGAAAGAGGATGACAGGGATAAAGTAGTCTATAAATCTTCTATTGCCTTTCTTAAAAATTGGGATAACATTAAAACTAAATAATTATGAGCTACAAATCAATAGACCCATGCCTTAAGAAGGCTTTGGAAGATGAAATACTATTCGTATTAATGGCAAGAGACCCTACTGCCCCAGAAATAGTGAGAGCATGGGCAAAGGCAAATGTCGGAAAGCAACCGAAAGAGAAAATTCAGGAAGCATTGCAGTGTGCAGATGAAATGGAAAAGACTTGCGCCAATATTAATGCCCGTAAGAATACCCTTAAGCATAGATTAAAGAAGTACCAGGAGGCATTGATAGATACTATGGGCTGGGTTCCTATTGATAAAGGTAATTTGCCTGAGAAAGAGATATTAGCTGCTAACTTTAGACCAGGCAAAACCGGGTATATGTGTAAGAATTTAGGTTATTTGTACATAGACGGAAACAGCATTACTTGTGAGGGTTCACAGGCAAAGTTATATAATTGTACCCATTATATAGACTTAGCTTTATTTGATATAAAGCCTGAAGATATCTGCAAAAAGCCTGAGTGCAATAATAAAGCAGTATGTGAAGGTTTTTGTGCAGCTCATTGTAATTGTAAAGCTTAAGTAATGGAAAAAAGAATACATGAACATGAATTAAGGTTTCAAAAGGCCTGGTTAGTTATTACTATGATTAAGGAGTATAACAACATGGAGCCTGCAGGTGGAACATTACATAATGTAATAGAAGATGGTAATTATGATAAACATAATGTTCAAGGTGCTTTTAATTTTGCAGAAGAAAAAGGGGATTACTGGGGTAAGGCAATAGCTAAAATCCTTTTAAGCTTTGAGGAAAAAGAGATAGAGAATATAATTGAAAGGCCCTGGGAAATTGAAGAATTTATTTATAAGTAAGCCATGAGTAGAAGATTAAAACATACACTAACGGGATTAGTAGGAATTTTTGCAGAGGAAAGAGATACGCCCCAAGGTAAGAAGATTATTATTGATTTACCAGAGGGAAGACACTATTTTGCTCCGAGTAATGAGTTTGTAGAGTTGAGTAATGAAAATCCTAATCCGGATTACCCCATGTATGATAAGATATTACCTATCTTTCAACAGTATATGAGGAAAGAGTTAGCTGCAAACTATACCAAGGGGGGTAGGAACGGACCAGAGGGTTGGTTAAATGTTACAGAGAATAGATTTTGGATTAGTGAGTTATACTATCATGTAGGGAAATTACAAGCAGCATGTAAGGATAACGACCTTGCTCTTATTGCAGAGTATACAGCAGACATTGCTAACTTAGCTATGATGGTATTAGATGTAAAAATTGACTTATTAAATCTACCACTCCTTAATTATGAAAAGCAAAAATGCCCAACTTGTAAGGGGGCAGGTTATGTTAAACTAGGCCCTAAAAATGAACCAGAAAAACAATGGAGTGATAAATGTTTTACCTGCAAGGGTACTGGTAGAATAGCAGCTCCTAAATAAAACTTAAATATAAATACTAAGCAATGAGTGACGAAGAACTACAAGAGCTAAGGAAAGACCCCGTAAAATTTATGGAGTGGCTTAGAAATAATCCTAATACTCATTTTGTTATAGGCAAAAGGAGAAGGCAATTAGGGTTTAACGGCCCAGAGTTTAGGGCAGTATGTGTAAATGAAGCCCTTAAGCAAGGGAAGAAGGTATTGGTATTGGGGCTTAAGGAACAGGGTTTACTCTGGTTTGAGAGCTTAGTTAAACAGATAACAGAAATACCTTTTAAGGTAGAAGCCTATTATTCTGAAAGCGAGCTTAAAGGAGTTAGACCCCCTTGTATCTTTCAAGATGAAATGTATGAACACTTTGTAGACCCTATGGTTGCCCAATTAATAGAGCAGGAGCAATTTAGAAAGAAAGAAAACATCAAGAAAATTGATGGCTATTATTTTATAACTTTAAACACCGAGCCTTATGGAAATTAATCAAGGTATACAATTAGCAATTAAGCAGGCTAAGAAAGAGGGGAACAAAGGAGTCAAGGGTTTTGACTCATTAACTAATTCTGAAATTAATAGGTTAATAAATGAAGGCAAGTTAGAAGCATTTTCCCAATCCTATACTATGAATGGGCAAAAGATGGCTTCAATTATATTATTAAGAAAACCTAAGAGTAAAAGACTCCACACGTAGGGGTAGTTAATAGGCTTTTTATCCGATTGAGGATTTTACCTGAGTTGGAGCAATGACGGTTTACTCTTAACAAAAAAGCTATATAAGGAGTAGGTAAGGTTAACCCCCAACGAAACTAATAGCTAAATCCTTTAACCGAAGTGGAACTATGACTACCACTGAAACTAGTTAGAAACGTCGGTGCTGGGTTAATAATCCCTTAGGTCTAAGTGCAACCCGTTCGATTTCCGGGAAGTCACCATTAGGGCTAAATAAAATGCCAGTAGAGGGTTGGAGCCTGGAGTTTATACTCTGGGCTTTTTTGTGTGGTTGGGTACCTGATGCCTTACTGGAAGCTTTTGGGCCTTTCCAGAAATTTTTTGCCCGAGGTTCTCGATTGGGAATTGGGGAGTTTAGTTTGGCAGATGATATATAGGAGCCGCAAATTTTCCAGCAGTGGGATTGGGACACGGTAGTATACCAAAACTGGAACCTGTACCCTCGATGGGGTATGGTTCCAGGATAAATATATAACCTTTTAATATAGGTAAGTAAGGCACATATTCAGGTTGAATGTGAATATTGCAATATAGAGTAGGATAACTATTATATAAGCTTTCATGATAAGGGGGTTTAATTGGAGTTAATAAATATGATTTAGATTGATGTTAAGATGGCAATGGCTAGGATTAGTAGGTAAAGCAACCAAGCATAGTCTTTATTTTTATTCTTTCTATTAGTTAAGTGTTTCATATAAGGAGAATTTTAATGGATGGAGAATGGATAAGATAATCATATAAGGCCTATAATGATATATAGGCCTTATATATATTGATGCTCTATTTGCTTAATTCTTTTAGATGAGCAAAGCAAGTAACAATGGCAGCATTGGAGTCTTTTTTGATTACAGTCATATTATCATCCTCTTTAAAGGTTCTAAAATGTTCAATGTTAAGGGACTTAGGGTTGGCATAATATAATGCAGTAAATGCTCTAAATGCAGTAATTGCATTATCTAAGTCCTTTTTAAGCTCATTGTCTTTCGGAGCATTTTTGGATTTTTTAAATGCAATGTTAATGGCAGTGCAATGGTCGTCTAATGATTTTCTGATTTTTGCACGAACTTTTGACTCTTTTTTATATTTTGCAAGGAGTTCAATATATGCAGGGTTTGATTTTGCATATAGGTTGGAAATGGGTTTTATTTTTGTTTCAGTTTTTGCAGTTGGTTCTTTTGAAGTCTTTTTAAGATTTTCAACGTTCAATGCAGTTAGAGTTTTTGCAGGTGCATTTTTTGCAGTTGCAGTTTTTTCTGTTTTGTTTGATTTTGAAGTTTGATTTTTCATTTTGATAATTTTTAAAAGTGAATGAATGATTT
>Ga0116192_1001034_pt1 | contig 19987 bp, 22 predicted proteins | sample AD_UKC113_MetaG_FD_89876 | JGI IMG/M metagenome (GOLD analysis project Ga0116192, IMG submission 89876) | Active sludge microbial communities of municipal wastewater-treating anaerobic digesters from Hong Kong - AD_UKC113_MetaG | ecosystem: Engineered > Bioreactor > Anaerobic > Digestate... | reverse complement strand
GATGGCTTCCACGAGATCTGCGGCGGCAGCCATATGCGTCCTTGCCACCACTTCACGAACGTCGCCAACCGTAATCTGCTGGTCGGTATATGCCAGCAGCTTGTCTATCTCGCTGCGCATCAGGTAGAAGCTGCCCGCAGTACGTTCGATGAGCTCATGCACAGCCTGGTCTTCTATCGTGCGCTTCCCGACCCTCTTGCGCACCCACGATCGCACATCTGCAGCCGGTACAACGTAGTTCGTTATGACACAGGCATTCTCGAGAAGCCCGCCCGGGACCTTGGCAGGATCAGCGAAGATAACAGTAAGAGGACCCGATAGAAAGAGCGAGGCATGAGCCGCCAGCCGTTTCGCAGTCTTGTCATCCAGTCCATCCAGTACCAGCACCTTCTTGCCCTCTCCAAAACTTGGACTGCCGAGGAACTCCACGATGCCATCGACGCTCTCCTCGATTCCATCGTATTCGGCATAGTCGAACGCGCGCATGTTCACAGGAACCAGCGACCTTGCCGCATCTCTTGCCTGAGGCTTGAAGTAATCATCGCCAGGGGCAAACACATAGACCGCTGCAGGATTGTTGCCCCTGAGACTCGTGAGCCCCTGTGTGACAGAAAGCTCACGATGGTTTGACGCCGCTCTGCCGGAACCCGTCATCTACTGAAGTCAAGGATAGATCTTGTCCAAGAGGCGGGGGAAGGGGATGGTCTCTCTGACGTGGGGCAGTTTGCAGATCCACGCGACCGTCCGCTCGATGCCAAGTCCGAATCCGCTGTGTACGACAGACCCGTACTTGCGCAGGTCCAGATACCACTTGTAGTCGTCCTCGCACAGACCCTCGGCTCGTACGCGATCGAGGAGCAGCTGGTAGTCGTCCTCGCGCTGGCCCCCACCAATGATCTCCCCGTAGCCTTCCGGAGCGAGCAGGTCCGCACACAGCACCGTGTCGGGATTCGATGGGTTGGTCTTCATGTAGAATGCCTTGAAGGCCTTAGGATAGCCGTACACGAAAACAGGGCGCTCGAACTGATTAGAAATCAGCGTCTCCTCATCCCCGCCAAAATCATCACCCCACTGGATAGGAGATCCGGCCCGCTGCAGCAAAGCCACCGCTTCATCGTAGGAGATCCTTGGAAACGGCGTCACAATCTTCTCAAGGGGTGCTGTATCCCGCTCGATGATTGCGAGTTCTTCATGGCACTTGTCCAGAACCTGGCGCACAATGTGGGCAACGAACTGCTCCTGTACGTCGCAGTTCTGCGACCAGTCACAGTAGGCCATCTCCGGCTCTACCATCCAGAACTCCGTGAGATGCCTCCGAGTCTTGGACTTCTCGGCGCGGAACGCCGGCCCGAAGCAGTAGACACGCCCAAAGGCCATTGCTGTTGCTTCATTGTACAGCTGTCCACTCTGCGACAGATAGGCTGGCACACCGAAGTAGTCGGTTCCAAACAACGTAGAGGAGCCCTCGCACGCATTGGTCGAAAGAATGGGGGCGTCCATCAGCACAAAGCCATTGCTGTCCAGGTACTCCCGCACGCTCGCAATTATCACCGCCCGAATCCGGAGGATCGCCCACTGTCGTCTGGACCTCAGCCACAGGTGCCGGTTGTTCATCAAAAAGTCGACGCCGTGCTCCTTGGGGGTAATCGGGTAATCGATCGCCGCCTGATGCACGCTGATACGCCGCACGTGCATCTCATGTCCACCAGGCGCCCGCGGCTCAGCACTGACCACCCCAGTGACGCTGAGACTCGTTTCCTGCGTAAGACGACGCGCCACGTCGAACATCTCGGAATCGACGTCTGCCTTCGAGACGACACACTGCATGGTGCCGCTGCCATCCCGCACTAGCACAAATGCGACTTTTCCACTGCTCCGGACGTTGTAGACCCAGCCATCGACAGTCTGCTCCGTCCCCACATAGGCTGCTGCCTTGTCGATGTACATGCTTACTTTTCCTCCTCGGGTTCCTGGTGTATGCACGTCGTGTGGTTCAAATTCGCCCCGCACTGTGGGCACAATCCCTTGCAGTCGGGACGACACAGGGGGAACTGCGTGATTTCGACAAGCAGATTCTGCCGCACGACGTCAGAAACATCGAGCACGTCCCCCTCGAGAGCAAACACGTCTTCCTGCTCCGACTCCTGCTGACTGTTCAGGACATACGTTTCGTTAATGTCCAGAGATACGTCTTCGACGACAGGATCTAGGCATCGAGCACAGGGTTGGCTCACCTTCGCGTCAAACGACCCTGAGAGCTCATACGCGATGCCAACATTGCTCACAACGAACTGGCCGGTCACCGCAGCCAGGAGCGTCACGCCCGGCAGGTCTCCTATGGAAGGCTCGTCAAAGACAAACGACTGGCTGCTGCCCTCTTCAATGTTCAGCTTCTGGAGTTCGAGTTTCATCCTTCGTATCTCCCTCGTGGAATTGGGCTTCAGAGTCCCGGACTGTATCTGCAAGCCTTGCCAGAATCTGCTCGAGCTGTTCCAGCATCTTGAGCGAGTACTCGTCGGCCTGGTGTTCGGCGGCCTTCCGTGCAGCTTCGACCTCCGCCAGCAGTCGCTCCCGTTCCGCAATTGCCGACTTTACAATCTCGCTCTCCGCAACAAGGTCGTCGTGCGTCTGCTGCCCCTCCTCAATCAGCCGCCCACTCTGCCTCCTTGCGTCGGCAATGAGAGCATCCCTCTGCTCCAGGAGAGCGCATGCGTTCCTCACCTGCTCCGGGTAGGCTGTGCGAAGATGAGCGACGGCGTCAGCCAGTTCCTCATCTTTGACGATGCGATAGCCAAACAGCTTGGGACTCCGTTCACGCACCTGGTCGATGCGGTCAATGATGTCCTGGAGCGTGAGCTTCTCAATCATGCTGTCCTCCCCTGGCCCGTGAAAGCCCAGCCACAATCCTGTCTGCGACCGCCTGCGGTACAAGGTCCCGGATGTCGCCGCCGCCCTCGTAGATCTGCTTTATCAGCGTAGAGGAAACGAAGAAATGGTCCTGAGAGCTCATGAGATAGACAATGTCGACGGCAGGGTCCAGGTGTCTGTTAGCCCAGGCGAACTGCACCTCATAGTCGAAGTCAGACACAGGCCGAAGGCCCCGCAGCATGAAGCGGGCCCCGTGCCGGTGCATGAAGTGGACAAGAAGGTCGTCAAACCCTTCAACTTCCACGTTCGCAAGGTGCCGGGTCGCATCCCGAACCATCGCGACGCGCTCGCTGAGCGACCAGATGGGAGTCTTGTACGAGATGGCAGCCACACCCACAACAAGCTGGTCGCACAGTCGGGCACCGCGTTCAATCACATCAACATGCCCATTGGTGACCGGGTCAAACGTTCCCGGATAGACGATTGTATCCATGTCTTCAGGTAGCCTCTCGTTCCAGTGTAGTCAAAAGAAGGCCGATGGAAAGGAAGAGCGCCCACAGGCGCTCTTCCTTGTTGTTCCCTGCTCAGGCGAGGTGTACTTTGCTGAGGAAGTTCCGCGTCCGTTCCTGCTGCGGATGTTCAAACACCTCAGCAGGGGTTCCTGTTTCTATGATCAGACCCTGGTCCATGAAAACAACCCGGTCAGCGACTTCCTTTGCAAAGCCCATTTCATGTGTGACGACGATCATGGTCATGCCCTCATCGGCGAGCTTTACCATGACATCGAGCACCTCGTGAATCAGCTCAACGTCGATGGACGATGTAGGCTCGTCGAACAACATGAGTTTTGGGTGCATCGCCAAGGCACGCGCGATGGCTACCCTCTGCTGTTCGCCCCCGCTCATCTGGCCGGGTTTGTGATCCGCTCTGTGAGCAAGACCGACTTTCGCCAGAAGCTCTTGGGCTTCGGCCTCGGCATCAGCACGCGGCAACTTCTTGACGACAATTGGCCCGAGAGCCACGTTCTGCAGCGCCGTCAGGTGCGGAAAGACGTTGAACTGTTGGAACACCATGCCGATGTCCTCACGCAGTTTGCGAATATCACAAGCACCAGGTTCGACTTCCCGCCCATCGAAAACGATACGGCCGGATGTGGGGGGCTCTATCCAGTTGAGACAACGCACCAGGGTGCTCTTGCCGGATCCCGATGGGCCCATGAGGACAAGGCGTTCCTTGTGGTCCAGCCCGAAGCTGACGCCCTTGATGACCTCCAGTGTTCCGAACGACTTGTGAAGGTCGACAACATCCAGGATCCTCCCCATCGAATGCAGTTCCTCGTCAGCCATGTCAATCCACCTTTTTCTCGAGACTGCGAGACCACTGCATGATGGGGAGGGTCATCACCAGATAGATGAGTGCGGCGCCTACCAATGGGGAAAAATAGTCATAGGTCGCGGCGCTCACCATCTTCGAGCGGAACAGCAGATCCTCCATGGAAATGAACGCGACGAGCGATGTATCCTTAATGAGTGCAGCGAACTCATTCGCAAGCGGTGGAAGCACGCGCCGGAATGTCTGAGGAAGGATGATATATCGAAGCGACTGCGTGCGGCTCATTCCGAGAGAATAGGCGGCCTCCGTCTGGCCCATGGGAATAGACTCGACGGCTGACCGAAAAACTTCCGCGATGTACGCCGCGTAGCAGACGGCGAGAGACACGGCTGCGGCAGGGAACTGCGGAAAATTGAGTCCAATACGCGGCAGCGCGTAGTACACGATCAGAATAAGCAGCAGAGCTGGCGTACCCCGCACTGCCTCAATGTACACCCTGGTAATCGTTCCAAGCACCTTACCCCCGAACATGTTGAGCAATCCGACGATCAACCCTGCGACCGTCGCAAACACCATCGACACACACGTCAGGCTGAACGTCGTCCATGCCCCCCCAAGCAGGAAGGGGAGCTTTTCCCAGATCAGACGGAAATCAATAGCCATTTTCTGCCAGCTTCACTACGACATGCTACTTTGGCAAGTACGGCGGGTCGACAAAGAAGTACTTCCTGTAGAGTGTCGTGTATGTTCCATCGGCAACCAGGTCCAGCAGCGCCTTGTCCACAGCTTCCTTGAACGCGGGGTCATCCTTCCGCACGGCAATACCGTACAGTTGCGTCAGGTCTTCGCCAGCAATAGTCGTCGTGTCAATGACCTTCAGTTCGGGATGCGTGCTTGCATATGCGGTGCAGACAGGGTAGTCATTGACCACGGCATCGATCTTGCCATTGACGAGGTCCAGGGTCGCCAGCTGGATGTCAGGATACGAGTTGACCTTGACACCAGCGATCTTGCGGGCCGAAATGTCCCCCGTTGTTCCGGTCTGAACACCTACCGTCTTGCCGACCAGGTCCTCGGGCCTGGTGATGGTATTCTTGCTTGGGTTGAACATGATTCCCATGTCAGCCCTATAGTATGGGATCGAGAAGAGAACTTTTTCCTGCCGGTCTGGAGTAATCGTCATGGCAGCGCAGACAAGGTCAAACTTGTGAGTGTCGAGCGCCATGAGCAGCCCGTCGAAGGCCCCGCTGGTCATGTGAGCCGTGACCCCCAGCTTCTGTGCGATGGCATTCACGAGCTCGACGTCAAACCCGGTCGGCTGATTGTTGGCATCGATGAACTCAAAGGGCTCAAACGTCGGATCACTGCCCCATTCAAGGACTCCTGCCTTCTTGATGGCGTCCAGTGTCGCAGACTTTGGCGCGCATCCCGCAACCATGGAAACCACCAGTACAGCGAGTACAACTGCAACGAGTACGTGCCCGGATACAGTGTGCTTCATGCTTTCTCCTCCCGCTCTAGTGGAATGCCTGGCGCCTGCACCCCGGTCTGCCAGTACCTATCTCCATTTCTGGAACAGTGCTATTCTAGAGTTTGTGCAATACCACAAGAAAGTAAAGCGTCGCAGAGCGTCGGTTTCGCAATCTGCTGCTGCCGCCATCGGGCTGCTGGCTCTGGGGTTGGCAGCAGGGGTGCTTGCATGCTGGGTCAGAGTCGCACACAGACCTCTTGTGTGGTTCGTCATCTCCTTTGTGGGCTCTGCGACAGCACTTGCACTCGGTGGACTCAGCCTGGTCGCTCACTGCATGGATGTGCCACCCACCGGCACGTAGCTTAGGAAGGAGGAACAATGGCTGGCCTCATATGCCCGTTTGGAGGTAAGACTCCGGTCGTTTCTTCAGGTGCATACGTCGCCCCTACTGCCGTACTCATCGGCGACGTTACCGTCGAAGAAGGGGCGAGTATCTGGTACGGCGCGGTCCTGCGTGCTGACATTGCGCCCATCGTCATACGCAGAAACGCCAACATTCAGGACAACACTGTCTGTCATGTAGACGAAGAGATGCCCCTCGTCGTCGGCGAAGGAGCAACGGTCGGACACGGCGTCGTCCTCCATGCATGCACTATTGGCCATCACGCCATGATTGGCATGCACGCCACGGTGCTGAGCGGAGCCACCGTCGGAAACGAAGCCATCATAGGTGCCGCCGCGCTGGTCCCAGAGAACGCAGCCATGCCCGAACAATGCTTGTCATTGGGTCTTCCAGCAAGGGTTGTCCGTCCCCTCACCACCCAGGAGGTGCTGGGCTTGCACGAACACGCCGAGGCGTACGTGCGTCTGGGCCTCCTCGCGTTTGGCGACAACCCGTCGTCCGGCACTGCATCAGAGCCCTACTCGCGCTGACGTCCTCGTTCACACTTTCCGCAATGTTCGCCTTGTAAATCCCGTCCCTCTCCTATACTTCACGCAACCAACCAGGCGGGACTCTCGTCCTGCGTCCCTTGGCAGCAGCACGGTTTGAGCCGTGCTGCATTCTCATAGTCTGACGTAAGGAGATGGTGTATGAGCGAAAGACGTACGTCACGATGGGGAGCAGTCTTCAGTACGATTGTTGCAGTGGCAATCCTTGTGTCCTGTGGTTGCGGGTCCGCAGAGACGTCTCAACTGCGGCGCATCAAGCAGGATGGTGTGCTGACAGTCGGCAACGATACGACATACGCTCCGTTCGAATTCATGGACAGCTCTAACGCTCCAACAGGGTTCGATGTGGACCTCATCAGCGCCATTGCTGCCAGACTTGGGCTCAAGGCGCAAATCGTCACGACGGCCTGGGATGGGATCATTCCGGCGTTGCAGGCCCAGAAGTTCGAGGCAGTGATCTCGGCCATGACCATTACTCCCGACCGACAGAAGGAAGTGTTGTTTTCGACCCCGTACTATCGCTCGGACATGGGCATCGTGTTCGACAAGACCCTTCATGCCATCTCGGGCCCAGACGACCTGGCGGGGCTGAGGGTTGGCGTCCAGATTGGTACGACCGGTGAGACGAGCGCACGCCTCATCTCGGGGCTCACGGACGTCAGGTCATACCCGGATATTCAACTCGCCATGACAGACCTGGACTTGGGACGCATAGATGCCGTTGTCAACGACTACCCGGTCTGTGCCTACTACGCCCGGGGCTCAGCCTCACTGTCCGTCGTGCGCGTCCTCACCATCAACCACACCGACCTCACACAGTACTACGGCATAGCGCTGAAACACAATGACACCCAGCTGAAGGCAGCCATTGACCAGGTGCTCGCCGACCTTGTCAAGGACGGAACGTATGACGCCCTGTATGCCAAATGGTTTGGTGGAGCGCCTGACTTTCGTCCCGGAGATGCACGTTCCTGACCATTACAGGGACTCGTCGTCATGCGATGGCAGCCTCAGAACGCCGTGGTCATGTCGACATATCCCTTGCGCTGAGCCTGACGGCTTCCCAAGCCCACGAGCACGACGCCGAGGACAAACACGGCGCCCGCCCCAAGGGCTACTCTGAGCATTAGGCTCTCCAACGGCACCGAGGCAAGAAACCCGGTAAACTGAACGCCCGAGATGCCTCGGCGCACGAGCTCGATAAAACCGCTCACGGGGATGGTTTCAGCAATCCTTTCGAGCAGGGGTGGAAAAGCGGTTGGCGGAAACAGCGCTCCGCTCATCACAAACATCCCCCCAAACAGGGCCTCGACCACATCGGTATCCAGTCTGGCGGTCAGAAGGAAGAGCGAGGCCATGACCATGCCCAGACCGGCACCAATAAGAAACCCGAGCGCACAGCCAAGGAACAGAGCTGCCCAGTTTGGAGCAAAGGGCAGGTGCAGCACCGGCACCATCCAGCAGAGATTGGCAACAATCCCTGCCAACGCAATGAGATAGCGCGTCGCGGCCCGCCCGCAGAGGTAGGTGCCATACGAGGTGCTGGACAGAAAGATGTACTTCAGCGTCTGGTAGTGTTCCCGGTCGTCGTGAACGCTCATTGCAGTATCAAACGCCACCATGCTGATGCTGTAGTAGAATACGCTGCCGTACAGTGCAAACGGCAGCAGCCCCGACTGCCTGCCGAAAACACCGTACAGTACCAGTACCGAGAGGAAACTACCAACCGGGTACGCAACCAGATACAGTACCCACACCCACTTCCTGGTCCAGTTACTCTCGATTTGCAGACCTACGTACATGGACGCAAGAAACCCCCGCACTACTGCCACCTCAGCGTCAGACGTGCATCCCGTCGGGCCTTGTACTCCACAGCTTCGAGCGCCCAGACACCAACGATGCTCCAGACGAATGCAAGACCGACAAGGATGAGCACTTCCACGCGCCAGCCAAGCAAGACCGGCCCGAAGGAAGGGACAAGCAGTTGGCGCAGCGCGTCAAGTCCAAGCGTCGTTGGAACCAGTATTGCTACGCTGGCAAGACCCATGCCGAGATAACGTACGGGAAAGTAGTTGCCTGACAGCACGTTGACCGGCTCCATGATGAGGTCTGCAGTTCTCCATGCATCTCGACCGTGGTACAGAAAAAGCGAGGAGAACACGATGCCCAGCCCGTACATGGCCCATAGCGTCACCAGGAATACCAGAACGGCGACTCCAAGATGTACTGTCACGAAGTGGACCTTGAATACGGTGACTCCGAACACGAGAACAGCCAGTGCGCGCAGCATCGTGTGCATTGCTCCACCCACGGACAGACCTACAAGAAACGCTGATAGCGGCGCCGGGCTCACGAGCATCAGTTCGAGGTTGCCCATCTCCTTCTCCCAGTACAGCTGCATGGCAACGCCCCACAGGACGTTTGCAAAGAAGGGGGCCATGAACCCGCCGAGTACGACGATGCCCGTGAAATCCGCACCCGTCCCGATGCTGCGGTACAGGTACATATAGGTGGCCATGGTGAAGAACCCGCCGAGAATGCTTGCGACGATCCACGTGGCCTCGCGCATCTGCCCAAAAACCCGCACATAGGCTCTGGCGGTCAGCGTCCTAAGAAACAGCAGAGCTCGCTTCTTCTTCATCCTCGAACGTCCTGCCCACGAGCTTGAGAAACGCATCCTCGAGGCTCGGTTCCAGCTTGCGCATGTACTCCAGCGTACTGCCCTCGGCAGAGAGCGCCGCGATAAGCGCTCCGATATCTCCCTCATGCTGCAGATGCGCTATGAGCATGGGCTTGTTGGTGACCTTGTCCGTCGTGAGCGTGAGGTCACTGCCCGGTCCTGTTCGTGCAGCAAGCTGTTGCACACGAGTTTTGTCGAGGCGGTCGAGCGTAATCTCGTAGTGAGCTTTGGCGTCAAGCCCCTGTTTGAGTTGGGAAGGCGCTGCATTGGCAAGGACAAGGCCATGGTTCACGATAGCCACGCGCGAACAAAGCTCGTCGGCCTCGGCCATGTAGTGCGTTGTCAGAATGACGCATCGGTCTGGTTCCGCCGCCACCCAGTCCCTGACAATGTGGCGTATGACAACACTCGCCTCGACATCGACACCCAGGGTCGGTTCGTCCAGGAAGAGCACGCGCGGGTTTGTCACCAGACCGCGTACCAGATTGACCTTCTGACGCATCCCGGTGGACAGCCGGTTCATCTGCAGCCGTCTGCTGTCCCACATGCCAACCAGTTTCAGGTACGCCTCAATCTTCTGCCGCGCCTCGCGCGTCTGCATCCCGTAGAACTGACTGAACATCCACAGTTGCTCCTCTACAGTCAGAATACCGTATCCTGATGTCTCCCCGCCGGAAACGAGAGAAATGAGCCGTCGAACCGCTGCAAACTCTCGCTCCACATCCAGCCCGGCAACCGTGGCACGCCCGGACGTCGGCAGGAGCAGCGTTGCAAGGATCCGAATGGTCGTCGTCTTGCCTGCCCCGTTCGGGCCGAGAAGTCCAAAGATTTCCCCGTATGGCACTTCAAAACTGACACCCCGCAGTGCGTGAAACGGTTCGGAACCACGACGGGTGAACACCCTTGTGACCTGATCAACAGTAATAGCATTGTCCATGCACACGACCTCCGTGGCCCGCAGCGACTGGAGTCCGGCCATCTCGCGCCCTCGGCCTGCTGACTATAGAGCCACCGGTATCAGAGAGTCTGACCGTTCAATAAGAACTGCCGAACGCGACAGCCTGTGGCTAAAGTCTTCTGACTATACTGAACTCGGGCCTGCCTGTCAATCGTGCAGGAACGGCCTGCAACAGGTTCGTGCCTGCCTGAAACGTGTGCGGTCTTCCTAGATGAAGCGTTCGAAGCGGTCCTTGGTTGCTTTGCAGACAGGGCACACGAGCGGAGGCTCGGCCCTGGCGCACAGATACCCACACACCCTACACCTCCAGACAGGGAACCCGAGTCCACGGACGTCGATCCTCTCCAGATCTCCGGTGTGCGGCTTCGGCCCGCCGACGGGCCGACGGTCAGGGATCGACACCGCTGGCTTGTCGCCTCGACTGACCTCGGGAGAAACATACAGCGCGCAATAGCACGCACCGTACTCCTCGAGATCAGCGTCTCGATAGTCGCACGGGCAGATGATGTCCAAGTCCTGACTGCGCGTGCCCGAGGCCAGGCGACAGGGGCATGACCGATATCCGTAGCGTCCCTCGTTCTCCAGGAGACCCCTGACAAGGTCCTTGCCGAAGCTTTCGTCGGGGTTCACGTGGTAGCCAGAAGCAGCGGCTTCATCAACAAGCCGCTGCCATACCTCCGCTACCTCGCGGTCGGATATGTCACTCATTCCTTTGCAAGGTCGCGGAGTCTGTCCTCCTGGAATCCAACGAAGGCATCCTTGCCATCGACCACGACTGTTGGAAAGGACGATGCGGGATTCCACTTCAGGACTTCCTCACGAACAAGGTCCTTGTTGGCGTCTTCCTGAAGGTCTACATCCACGTAGTCGTACGCAACGCCTAATTCCTGAAGCAGTGCTTTCGTCTTGCGGCACCATCCACACGTGCTGAGCGTGTATAGCAGCACGGAATGCTTGGCATGAGTTCCATCCACATGAATCGGTTCCAACATTTCTCCTTTTTGGTTTTCAGTGACTACGCCGGCAGCAATGACCGAAATGCGCCGACGGCCTCATGACACTGCTCGCTCGTCACGTCGTGATGAGTGACAAGCCGCACACTTGATGGTGTAACAGCATTACACAAGACGCCTTTTTCCTTCATTGCGCCGGCAAACGACGAAGCATCCTTGCCAGTCACCGTCACGTCCACGATAACCATGTTTGTCTGGACTTCGAGGGGGTCAACCCCGTAGCCGAGGTTCCCGAGTTCCTGCGCCAGGAATCTTGCATTCTCATGGTCCTCGTTCAAGCGATCCACCATCGTTTCCAGGGCAACAATGCCTGCCGCCGCCAGGATACCAGCCTGGCGCATTCCTCCACCCAGACGTTTGCGGTTCTTGCGCGCACGTTCGATGTAGTCCCTGGAGCCTACCAGGAGCGAGCCGACCGGGGCACAGAGTCCCTTGGAGAGGCAGAACATTACGGAGTCCGCATAGGACGCCCACACATCTGCTGCAATGCCCGAAGCCACTGCGGCATTGAAGATCCTCGCGCCGTCCATGTGAACGGCTATGCCGCGTTCGCGCGCAATGGCAGCGATCTCACGCACATACTCAATCGGCCAGATGGATCCCCCACCACGATTGTGGGTGTTCTCTACCGCAATGAGCGAGGTTCGGGGGAAGTGGATGTTGTCGGTGTCGCGGATGGCCCTCTTGACGTCGTCCGGATCCATGATGCCGCGCTTGCCAGCAACCTGTCTCGCCTGTACGCCAGAGAGAGCTGCGATATCGCCTACCTCGTAGTAGAAAATGTGGCTCTCTGCCTCGGTAATCAGCTCATCGCCGCGCTGCGTGTGTGTCATGATAGCAACTTGATTGCCCATGGTTCCTGAACAGACAAACAGCCCCGCCTCCTTGCCCAGCAGGCGCGCGCCCAGTTCCTCGAGCCTGATGACTGTGGGATCCTCCCGGTAGACGTCATCGCCGACCTCTGCAGCCGCCATGGCGTCCCGCATGGCCTGCGTCGGCTTTGTTACAGTGTCAGAACGAAAGTCGATCATTCCCGCCTCCAGCATATCTCTGACCGTCCACCGTGCAGTCCATCATACGTTGTCAACGCTCACGGACTTGACTCCTTTGATCTTGCTGACATGTTCGATAATCTCGTCTATCGTGGGTTCTAGGTACTTCTCATCAGAACCCCCGCTGATCTCAACCTTGACAGCTCCGCCCTCGATGCCAATGTACTTGACCATCTTGAGCGTTATGATATCGACCCCGACCGGGGGCCACAGGACGTGCTCGAGTTCCTTGGTTATCGCATCGACCGTCAGGGTTGAATCGTAGTCAATGCCCTTGACCTCCTTCTTGTACTTGCGGATTGCCGACCGAAGGCCATCCACCGCGAGCACAGAGCAGTGCATCTTGACAGGAGGCAATCCACCCAATTCGTCCGCAGCCTGCTTCCACGTAATTGCTTCTGCCTCGTCGATGGTCTTGCCTTTCGCCAGATCGGTGATTATCGACCCCGTCGCAATGTTCGACGCGCAACCGTAGGACTGAAACTTCACATCGACGATGCGATCGGTGCGCTTGTCGATCTTCAGGTACACCGTGATCTCGTCACCACACGCTGGGGAGCCTTCCGTTGCGCACGCGTCTGCATCCTCGATAACGCCAATGTTGTGTGGGTTCTTGAAGTGCTCGATGACTTTTTCCGTATACTTGATTGCCATGGCTATGCTACCTCCTCAGGACGCTGGCGGCCTGATGGTGCTCTGGGCCCGCAGACGTTCGACAATGGGCACCAGCCGGGACAGCGTCGTATCAATGTCATCCTCTGTGGTATACCGCGACAGTGTGAACCTGATCGACCCGTGCGCCTCTTCATGGTTGCGGCCGATCGCCATAAGGATGTAGTTGGGCTTGAGCGTTGCTGCCGCGCACGCCGAACCCGTATCTACAACAATTCCATCCATGTCGAGGAACATCATGATCGCCTCTCCCTCGATGAACAGAAAACTGTAGCAAAGGTGCGAGGCAGCCCGTCCTGGTCCTTCAGGACCGTTCAGGAGAATGTAGGGCACGCGCTCCCGTATGCCGTCCGCCAGTCGGTCCCTGAGCTTCCTCATGTGCTCAACATCGGCGTCAAAGTTGGCATACAGAAGGTCCAGCGCCTTGTCAAAACCGGCGATGCCCATCGTGTTGGGCGTGCCTGGGACCAAGGGAGAATACGAATCGGCGCCGTAGGATATCGGCACCACCTTCGTGCCCTTCCGTACATACAATGCACCGACGCCCTTTGGCCCGTGAATCTTGTTGCTTGAGAAACTGACAAGATCGGCATGTACTGCATCGACATCGAGACGCTGCGTCTGCAGCGCGCTCGCAAAATCGATGTGAAAAGGAATCTTCCTGCCAATGCGGCGGGCAGCCTCCACAACAATGCCACCGGCCTCTGCCAGAGGTTCTATTGTCCCGATCATGTGGTTCACGCCCATCAGACTCACGAGCGCAGTGTGCTCATTCAAGACGCTGGCAAGCTGCTCGAGATTGTACCGACCCTCGCCGTCGACCCCGATGTAGTGGGCGATGTATCCCTGCTTCTCCAGAGCACGATAGACTGCCAGCGTGGCCGGATACTCGATCTCGCTCGTAACGATCTCGGGCTTGTCAACCGTCTGCGCCCGGACTGACCCAAGGAGTGCTATGTTGACGGCCTCGGTGCCACTCCCTGTAAAGACGACTTCGCTACTGGAGGCTCCAATTGCAGCGGCGAGCCTGGACTGAGCACCTTCGATCAACTCCGCAGAGCCAGTACCACACTGTGTAAACGGGGCAGGAACCGCGTATTGTTGAGTAGCGACAATCCGCATAGCTTCCCACGCTTCAGGCGCTACCATCGTGCCACGAAAGTTGTCAAGATAGATCATTGCCTACCTCCACGTTCCGTCTGCCAGCAACAGCTGCGCAAGCGAACAACCTCACTCAGCGTATCACAATGGGGCCAATGTCAACACGCCAAAAAAGATAGGAGCGGGCGCGCCGGAATCAGTGACGCTCCAGTCGGGAGGAAAGGCGTTTCACCTTTCTGCAGAGTTGAAGCTGCGACTTCTCGAGGGTCTGCATTCCTTGAACGACGTCCGTCTGTCCCGCAAAGTGACGCTCAATCGACCGGTAGTCTTCGAGAGCAGTCTGCTCCGCCTCCACAAGATCTGCGACAGCGCGTACCAGGGCAGCATAGTCCAGCACCTGCTCCGCCTTCAACCTCGCGAGACTCGCACCCGGCCCTTCGTGGACAACGCCGGCATACACGCGATACAACCGCTGGAGCCCCTGGACGTGTGCCGCACTTTCTGCAGCCAGCGAGCCGAACAGCTTCTTCAGCTTCTGGTCAGGCGTCATGCTGACCAACTGGCGACATCGCTCCTGCGCCTCCTCCTCGTGGTCGATAGAGTGACCCAACTGTTCCTGCAGGCTCTCGCAGGTGCCAGGATCAACTCTGCCTACCCTCTCCCCGATACGCAACCCAAGTTCGCGGAGCTGCTGCCTGCCGCGTGCCCATGTGGACACCCGAAACGTCCCGGCTATGATGGCGCCCTGCCGAACGGCATCATCTGCCAACTGGACCGCCAAGTCGTCACCACCCCTGACTCTTCGTACCACCACAAGCACGACAGCTACCCCGGTCAGATCAACTGCCCGGATGAATCCTGACACGGCGGGTACGACCGGACCACCCCAGTACGGACAGACAACGACGAGCTTGTCACCTCTGGTGAACACAACATTGACAGTGACCAGGTCGCCAAGGTCAAAGCTGCGCACAGCCTTGCGGGCAGACTTCTGCCACCCGTCGGGCTGTGAACTGAATCTGTCTGTCAGGGAATACAGCGGAGACCCGATAGAACATGATATCCCTTCGGCAACCAACCGGGACGTTCCCACCACGGAGTAGAATACTGTTGCTGTCGCCACGCGCCCACCCCTATAGCAAATCGGCCCACCGCCATTGTACCCGGTGGGCCGATGAATGCAACGATCTGGTAGGATCTAGAGCTGAACGCCGGTCTCCTCGAGCTTAAGCAGCCGTGCCCACTCGAGATCGATCATCTGTTGCATCTCGGCAATCAGATGCTGGTTCTCCGGCTTAAACAGATGCTTGAAGCGGCTCTGCCCCTTAAGAAAGTCTTCCACCGGTTTCCGATTGGCTGGCTTCACGTTGACATGGACGACGCCATTCTCAACTTCATACAACGGCCAGAAGTTCGTTTCTACGGCGAGTTTGGAGTACTGCATCGTCAACGCCGGATCATACGCCCAGTTCGTTGTACATGGCTGAAGCACGGCAAGAACGGCCGGGCCATCTGCCTTGAACCCCTTCTCGGCTTTCTTGTACAGGTCCAGAATGTTGTGAACGGCACCCTGCCCGACATACGGTATACGATGGGCGGCAGCAATCTCGACGAGGTTCTTCCGCCACTGAGGCTTGCCAAAGCTGGCCTTTCCAGCCGGAACTGTGGTCGTGCTTGCGCCGAACGGCGTCGCCCCGCTGCGCTGGTTTCCCGTATTCATGTAGCCTTCGTTGTCGTACGCCAGATACATGAACTTGTGGCGTCGCTCGAGTGCCCCTGACAGTGCCTGAAATCCGATATCATAGGTGCCTCCATCGCCGCCCACGGCAAGAATGTTGATGTCGTCCTCCACCTTGCCACGGCGCTTCAGCGCCTTGTACGCCGATTCGACTCCTGCGGCAACCGCTGCGGCATTCTCAAACGTCAGGTGCATCCAGGGCGTGTTCCAGGCAGTGAATGGGTACACCGCGCTGGTTACCTCCAGGCAGCCAGTCGCGTTCAACACAATGACCGGTTTGTCCGAGGCAGCCAACACCGTCTTAACCACTGCAGGAATTCCACAACCCGCGCACATCCGGTGTCCGGACACAAGACGGGCATCAACCCCATCCGTCTTCAGTGCAATCTCTTGAAGCGTAGGCATCTCAGCTACCCCCTCAACCCGACGTACCGCTGATGCTCAGGGTCCACCGTACCGCTCAGCAGTTCATCAAATACCGACTCCACTTCTGTCGACATGATGTCTCTTCCGCCGAGCCCGTAGATGTAGCTCTGCGTTGCCGGCCTCTTGTCCATATCATAGAGGACGTTGCGAATCTCGGAATACACGGGCGCATAAGCACCGAAGTCCATGGACCGGTCGAGAACGCCTACCACCGGAACATTTTTCAGGACGTCGCGAACTGCGGCATATGGGAAGGGGCGGAACAGAATGGGCTTCAGTACGCCCACTTTCTTACCCCTGGCGCGCATGGCGTCGACTGCCACCTTGGCAGTGCCCGCAGCTGAATTGAGAACAACAATGACTGCATCCGCATCCTCCGTCTTGTAGGTTTCGAAGAAGGGATATGCGTGCCCTGTGATGGCAGTCAGCTCTCGGCCAGCTTCAGCGTAGACCTCGAAGACGTGAGACATCGCTTCTTCCTGTGCTCTCTTCGCCTCAAGTAGATAGTCCGGCAGAACCATGGCGCCTATCGTCTCAATGTGCCTGAGGTCCAGCAGAGCACGCTCCATCGAACGAACCCCGACATAGCTGCGCACCGCATCGTCCTCGAAGATCTCAACGGGCTCGACAGCGTGGCTCGTGATAAACCCATCCTGGTTTACCATCGCAGGCAGCTGAATCCTTGGGTCTTCCGCAACACGTACCGCAAGAAGGAGGTTCTCATAGACTTCCTGAGCATTCTCGCTGAAAATCTGAATCCATCCCAGCGTGGTAATGCCCATAACATCCGAGTGGTCGCAGTGGATGTTCAGTGGAGCAGACAGCGTCCGGTTCACCAGCGACATCACCACAGGAAGACGAAGACCCGGGGTGGCCGCAACAATCTCCCACATCAGGGCGAGCCCTTGGGAAGACGTCGCAGACATGGCCCTTGCGCCCGCCGCTTCCGCCCCGACGGTTGCTGACATCGCCGAGTGTTCCGATTCCACGGGCACCATTTCTGTATCCACAACTCCGTCGGCAACAAACTTGGCAAACTGCTCCACGATAGGGGTCTGCGGCGTAATGGGATAGGCCACCACGACGTCCGGGTTGATCTGCCTCATTGCCTCCGCAGCTGCTTCAGCACCTGTTATTGCTTTCATGACTCCCATGTCTCTGTCTCCCTCCTCACAGCTTGCAGGACGCCTGCTCAGCCTCTTCCTCGCGAATCATAGTCAGGCACTTGCTGGGGCACTCGGTTGCACAGATACCACAGCCCTTGCAGTAGTCAAAGTTGGTCTCCTTGCGGACTGTACCCTTGTACAGGCGGCCACCCTTGCCCACGGCACCTTCTTCCGACTTCTCGATCGGAATTGCCATGTCGGGGCAGTAATTGACGCAGATCATGCAGTGAATGCACTGAGAGGGGTCCCATACGGGACGGAACACACGCCAGCCGCCAGTCTTGTACCCCACCGATGTAGCGGGAGGCAGAATCACGCCAAGTTCAAGGTCCTGCCAGTTCTTCTTTGCGCTCATTCGAAAACCTCCTGATACCCTCTCCGAAGCATCTCGATGTTCTTCTGAACCTTCTCCTCGCCAATCTTCGGCAGGAAGTGCTCACGAATGACCACCTCGAGTGAGTCCATCCTCACGATGCTGGTGAGTTTCACGAGAGCTCCCAGCATCGGGACATTGGGAGTGTCCATGCCCAGCAGCTCCATGGAGATGCCCGTAGCATCCACCCCGTAGAGCGGGCCCTTGAAATTGGCAAGCTTCTTGATCTCGGGTGAGCAAACCTTGGTGTTCACGATGAGGATTCCCGTCTCGTCCAGCCCTGCAGCCACATCAATCGAGCGCATGATGCCAAAGTCCAGCACCAGGACCACGTCCGGATTCACAATTGGCTCATGGCTCTTAAGTACAGTGTCAGCGATCTTTGTGTACGAAACCGTCGGCGCGCCCCGGCGCTCTGACCCATACTCGGGGAATGACTGGATGTATTTGCCTTCGCGAAACGCTGCCTCGGCTAGAAGCTGTGACCCGGACTTCGCCCCCTGGCCCGCTCTACCGTGCATCCTGACTTCGTAGACTTCGTTCACTTTTTCCTCCCCTCATAGTACTCGCTGGGACCGCGACACAGACCCACGGTCTCTGTTCCGAACCTGCCCTCCCGTACACCGGCCACTACAGCGTTTTTCTCGCTGTGCCAAGTCCCGGGCATAGCCTCAAACGCAATCAGTATAGGCACACAGGCATGCAAAAAGCAACCAAAACGAGCGCACCCCGTCACAGTCACCCGGCTTTCCGGACAGTTGCCATCGGGTCTGCGACCCCGACTTAGTCAGCGAGTGCCACACCCAGGAGCGTGTGTTCCGCCTCAAGCCACTCTACGAATGAACCCTCTCCAGTCCCCGCAAGGGGATCCAGAGCACACAGGACAAGGCCATTCGACAACCGTTGTACTGCAGGGGATTTCCCCGGTTTCACGTCAGTAACCACAACGCGTGCTCCTTGGATATCCCCCCATTGCATGACCACGGTACCAGACGCTTCAGTTGTCAGGTCAAGGTCCTTGAGTTCTGGTCGGACAATCAGAGACAGTCCATAGTCATGCGCCGCACCGCTCCAGACATTATCCGGGGCAAGAAACGCACGAGAGCGCGCCTTCCACACGAGCTGCTTCAGTCTGCTGTCCGCCTTGCTGCACTTGTCCACAAAGGTAGTGTACCCCGCATCGAAGGTGCCCTTCAGTTCGGGGTACGTTGCACTCAGCGTATCACGCATGTGACGCGCCATCGCCGCTGCATCTCGGAACGACAGCCACGAGCCATTTGCCGGCTTGTCCTCCAGCACGCTTGAGAGATCGACCAGCAGTGCGCTTCCCCCCGACACACTCGCGCACCAAGCATCTGCCGGCATGCCCGCCTCAAACGTAAGGGCTCCCTGGAGAAGCAACTCCCTGGCGTTTGACAGAGGTGCACCATCACTCCCGGACAGCACCTGAACCTTCAGAGAATCTCCAGCGATAGCCTGCGCGATCAGGGCCACAGGCTCGATACTGCATGAAATGACCCTCGGCTTCGACACCTGCGGACCATTGCACCCGCACACCGCAAGCAGAACAACGACGATGACAACTGCCAGTAGCCCTCTCAGCTTGTGCACCCTTCCCCCTTTGGCTCCTTCCACTGCCAGCCTGCCAGTTGCTACGAGCCTTCCTTGGGAGGCGGCATCTTCCACAGCAGCTTGATGAGAATGTAGAACACCCCAAGCACCCCGAAAATCAGCAGGTAGCTTGTCAGGCTTACGCGTAGACCTTCTGTGACCACGGCATCCACCGCATTCACCTACCGGACAAGCGCCAGGATTAGCCCCCCAGCAATAATGGACCCGATCTGACCGGCAACGTTCGCGCCAACTGCGTGCATGATGATGAAGTTACTGCCATCCTCCTGCTGGGCCATTCTTTGAATCACACGCGCAGACATCGGAAAGGCGGAAATACCGCAAGCCCCGATCATGGGATTGATCTTCTGCTTGCGAAACAGGTTCATGAGCTTCGCAAACAGAACCCCTGCGGCCGTGTCGAGGACAAAAGCTATCAGACCCATCCCGAGAATAAGCAGCGTCGTCAGGTTTAGAAAACGCTCGCCCTGCATTGTCGAGCCAATGGTGATTCCAAGAACCATCGTCACCAGGCTCGTCAGTTCATTCTGCGCCGTTGCTGACAGCCTCTCGGT
>Ga0116192_1001032_pt1 | contig 20014 bp, 15 predicted proteins | sample AD_UKC113_MetaG_FD_89876 | JGI IMG/M metagenome (GOLD analysis project Ga0116192, IMG submission 89876) | Active sludge microbial communities of municipal wastewater-treating anaerobic digesters from Hong Kong - AD_UKC113_MetaG | ecosystem: Engineered > Bioreactor > Anaerobic > Digestate... | reverse complement strand
TGTCTGAAGGCTCTCGAGGGACCCCTCACGCATAAATCGATTCATCTGACCCCGGATCGTACGAAGCTCGATCAAGTACCGGTTGATGGTAAAGTAACTATCCAGGTTTGATTGGAACTCATCGAGGAATAGGGATAGCCGGTACTGGGAGAACAGGCTGATAAAGCTGATCGTTCCGATAAGAGCTGCAAAGAACGTTAACTGTTTATTCCGCAGTGTCAGGCTGCTCCAAATTTTTTTCAACCTTCTCCACGCCATAATCTGCTTATAAATCAAACCAGTTTACCAGAAATCCTCCACGGAAATACAGTTCAAACCAATCATACTCCCAATACTCGTCTGAGGGTGTTCGTTTAATGGATATCGGCTCCTGAAACAGGGCAAGGACTTCTGCTTTAGACATTCCGATTCTCAATTTTTTTAAGTCCCTGGAACGATAATTCGGTTCAGCCCAGAGAAGGGGAGGCATTCCCTCCGGATGTATTCGAGGAAGCGAAACTTCTACTATTTCCGGATCCACCCTTTGGGTGGAAATGGATGAGGGGCCGGTGGAACAGCTTGCCCCTAGACACAAAAACCCTAAAAGCACCCTCACGGGAAGCCGTGGAAGATTATCCATCATTCATTCAGTATACCAGAGATAGAGATGCGCAGAAACTCCCCCTACTCCCCTTCGAACCATCGAACCACGAATATTCCTGCCGCTATTAATGCCGCCGCCTCGGTACGCAGGACCCTCGTTCCAAGCCGTCGGAACTGAAATCCTGCTTCATAAAACAAGGAGAGTTCTCGCTCCGACCAACCCCGTTCAGGCCCTACTGCCAGCGCAACAGGATTTATCAAATCTCTCGTCTCATGTTCTGATTCTAACTGTCTCCAGAGCAACTGTTCTGCAGCTGGATCTAACACGATCTTCTGGATAGGGAGAGAGAATCCGGAAAGGCATCGATCCAGCTTCTTATACTGGTAAAGAACAGGAAGAACAGTGGTTTCTGCCTGTTCGGCTCCTTCTTTAAGGTTTTTTATATATTCGTTTTTTTTCCAGAGGGAGCTTTCCAGGTAAGACTTTTCCGAAAGATCGGTAGATACCATATGAATAGCCCGTACCCCTAAGGATGTGAGGTCTTTCAACAATCTTCGTGCCACCAGCGGACGTACCGCACCCAGAACAATCTCTAAGGGATAGGGAGAAAGCGGTTCCTTCTCTGGAAAAAAATGGTACTTGATTTCTTCCCGAGTTATACGAAGCACCTTCAGGTGACCCAGCGGTCCATTCACGATCCCTGCCCTGAACTGATCTCCCTCTTTTGCTTTTAAAACCGCCCGTAGATGACTGTACCGGCGATCTTCCGGGGAAAAACTCCCCTCTTTTTCAGACGGATCCAGGAGAATCAGATTCATACGGCGTTTTAACATTTAAATCAGCGGCTACAAGGAATCTGGAAATAGGATCCAGCGGAGGTTTTTCCATTCCTAAGAGGGTTTGGAGGAGAAACCCATAGATTGATGCTAAAATAATCTGAGAAAGAAGAGGATTATTAGTTCCCTGGGGCAAAATCCGATCTAACCCTTCCTGGATCATTTCTCTCCATTTTTTGTACTCTTCACAGAACCGTTTTCGGAGGGACTCATCGGAAAGAGCCTCCAGCATAAGGTAGAAGTGAATCTGGCCCCGTCCCCGGGCTCGAATAATTGTATCGAATACAATTTTTAGAATTTCTTCCGGTTGAACATCTTCTTTGCTCTTTTCCACCCATTGCAGGATTTTTTCGGTCATTTGATTCATGCTTTGCTCTGCAATATCGAAAACTAAATCATGTTTCGAGGGGTAATAGTAGTAGAGGGTGCCTTTGCTGATCTTAACAGCTCGTGCAATGTCGGAAAGGCTGATATTCGCTACGCCTCCCTCCTTAATCAATCGAGCCGCGGTTACCAGGATCTTTTCCCGGTTGATTTTCGTTGTCTTCTTTTCCTTTCTACCCATCGGCACGAGTATACGCCCGCTCTCCCCTGGTGTCAACGTAATTATGTCGGCCGTCGGCCGATTAAAAACTTACACATACCTCGAGAGTGCCTTTTGAATAGGGAGCATGATCGGCAAAAGCTCCGTATCGTCCCGATGCAGGGATGAAAAGACCCAACCCGGCCTGTATTCTTAGATCAGAATATATCTGCCATTCAGTCTGTAAATCTAATTCAGGGCCCAGGAAACGGTCAGCCCTGTCCTCTGTATCTAAACCGGACTCAGAGATGGGGCCTCCGGTAGTTCGGAAAAAGAAAAACATCCCTGCTTCTGTCCATACACGGGCGAGGGGAGAGAATCCATACCGAACTTCTAGAAACGTTATATTGGAGACAATGGGTGAAAAGGCAATACCTGTCTTCTGGAGACTTACAGGAAGAAAGAGATTGGATTCCTTCACTTCAGAGCTGGAGTAAAACGAACTAATACGATCATCACCAGAGGAAGAAACCAGGCGAAATTCACCTTTCCCTTTTTGCTCCCCCTGAGGCTTCCAGGCAGCAGAAATCCCATAGATACCGGAAAAGAGGCGCGTATCCTGCCCTACCGTACCCCATTCCAAATACCCAAATACGGAACAGTACAGTTCTCTTGCCCAGTACCCGGTACTTCCCAGGCCCGTATAGTAGGTATATACCCGGTCGCTCCGGGCAGGAGGTCTCTCCGGCTCATTTTGACGCAAATCTTGCTGCAAAACTATAGAAAGAATTATATCCTGAGAGAAGAGAAGTGCAGGGACGGTCAAGGTAGCCACCTCCACCAGACGAGGAGGAGCGTATTGAACGTCCTCATCATCTTCATCCAGTGCATCGGAAAGGGAGAGCTTTATATCTGCAGTTTCCCGGGGCAGCCAACCGGTGAAACCTCCTCCCAGTTCTATCCGTGTAAAAGGGAACTCCCATTGAGCGTACGCACCATCCAGCCGATGATCCAGGATAAAACCGCTAAAATCTGATAGAACGATCCTTCCACCTTTGAATAGAAACTGAGAATCCAGAGTGGGATACTGGGGAAGCTTGACAGATACTACCCCTCTCTCAAGATCGAAAAGAAAGGAGCGATCCAGCGTACTAAGTATCCGCAGCCGGGCTTCGAGGGAAATATGAGAAGAAAGGTCTCCCACAACCCATACCGCCGGTTCCCCTTCCAGGAGAAATCCGTCTCCAGGATCTTCCCATCCTATAAGGGTTCTAACTTCACCCCCATAGTCGAAGGAAACTTCTGCAAAAATGCTGCCCGCAAAGAGTATAAAGAGCAAAAACCATAGGGTTTGATGCTTCATTCTTTTATACTAATAGAAATAAAGGGACTTTTCAAAGGGGATTGCATCTATTATTCTTTCAATAGGTTTCGAGTCTCTTCTAGATACTCTAGAGACTGATGACGGAAGTACGTTGAATACAGGGCAGCGTACTCACCTCCCCGGGAAAGGAGTTCTTCATGAGAACCCTCTTCAATAATTTTCCCATGATCCAGTACCAGAATCCGATCTGCATTTCGAACGGTAGAAAGACGATGGGCAATTACGATCGCTGTTCTTCCTTCCATTACCTCTGCAAGTCCCTCCTGAATTTTCACTTCGGTGAATGGATCAACACTTGCCGTAGCTTCGTCCAGGATAAAAATCCCGGGATTTTTCAGTACGATCCGGGCAAGAGTTACCAGTTGCCGCTGACCGTAGGAGATTCGACTTCCCCGCTCTCCCACCTCTGTATCCAGGCCGTCCGCCAGATCTTCCAACCATTCTCCCCTTGCAATATGGAGGGCAGCCTGCAATACCTCGGCATCTGAGGCGTTGGGAAGCCCGTACCGAATATTTTCCCGAACCGTTCCCCGAAACAGGAAAGGATCCTGCGTTACGTATCCGATCTGCCTGCGGTAAGAAGAAAGATCCAACGAACGGATATCTCTTCCATCGATAAGGATTTCCCCACCCTGGAATTCGTAAAACCGGGCAATTAATTTTGCCAGACTAGATTTTCCCGCTCCTGTATGCCCTACAATGGCCACCACTTCACCGGCATTCACCTGTAGAGAAAATCCATCCAGGACTCGCTCCTTATCCGAGTAGGCAAACACTACATTGCGAAATTCTATCGTCCCGGTAAGTCTTTCAATCCTCTGAGAATCTTTCTGTTTTACCGCGGAAGGATGATCCATCAGGGCGAATACCCTTTCTGCAGCAGAAAACCCGTCCTGCAGCTGGCTCCAGAAAGAAGAAATATTCAAAAGGGGCCACCAGAAGAATCCTACGGCTTGCATAAACAAATACCAATCTCCCGGGCTAAGGGTTCCCCCAAAAACCGCCTGGGCTGCAGCGTAGGCGATGAGGGCATTGGCAGAACCGGAAGTGATCCCCATTACAGGGAAAATTGTATTCAGTACCAACCCCCGCCTGAGTCCTACCCGGTAAGAAAGACGGTTATTTTTTTCAAAAGACTGAAAGAGTGCTTGTTCCCGGCGAAATGCTTTTGCCACCATAATTCCCGATACAGATTCCTGAATCTGAGAATTGATTTCTGCATTGGCCCTCTTTGCTTCGAGGGTAACTTTTCGGGCAAGCTTCCGAAAAGAGAGGGCAATTCCTGCTGCCAGAGGCGCCATTCCAATCAACATAATAGTCAATGAAGGATGTACAGAAAAAAGGAAGCCTGTCAGGAGCAGGATCATGAGAAACTGACTGAAAAACTCTGCCGTAAGGGTAACAACCGTAGAGAAATCCTGAGTATCAGATACGATCCTGGTTACGATTTTACCGGTAGCTTGTTCATCAAAAAAAGAAAGATCCTGATCAAGCGTTTTCTCGAAAACTGCTTTGCGTATATCGTAGACAAGATTCCCTACAATGATCGTAATTAACCGCTCGTAAAGATAGTTGAAAACCCAGTTCATTGCCCCCAGTGCAGAGACAGCAATCGCTGCTCCGATCAGGATCCCCCACCCTTTTATCTCCGCAACCCAATCAATAACCTTAGCAATAAGGATGGGCGAAAGAGCCCCCAGGAACGACATACAGAGCAGGGAAAAGGCGGTAAAAATAAGACGAACCCAGTAGGGGCGGAAAAACCGGATCATCCGCCGGATTAGTTCGCTATCAGAATACGTGCGGTCGTACGACTCCGTATCCAGACCATCCAGAATGTATCCCATAGTTCCGTTTCCTCTATACCTTTCCCCGGGGCAGTCGGACGAAAATGCTTCGGTACTCATCGGAAGTTTCCAGTAATTCCTCGTGAGTCCCCTGAGCAACCAGTTCCCCCTTCTTAAGCACAAGGATAAGATCTGCCCATCGGATCTGACTCAACCGATGAGTAATGATAAACGTCGTCCGATTCCTGCTTACATTCCGCATCGCTTTTTGAATCTCATCCTCGGTTCGGCTGTCGATTGCGCTGGTAGAGTCGTCCAGAATTAAAATGCGGGGATCCGTTAGAAAAGCTCGGGCAATAGCGATCCGCTGCCGTTGCCCTCCTGAAAGCATTACACCCCTGTCTCCCACCAGGGTATCGTATCCGTCCTTAAAGGAAAGGATAAACTCGTGTGCCTGGGCCTGTTTTGCCGCTTCTATAATCTCTTCTTCCGAAGCGTCTTCCTTTCCAAAGGCAATATTCTCCCGAATGGTACGGGAAAACAAGAAAATGTCCTGCTCAATAAATGCGATTTGAGACCGCAGACTCGCCAGGTTCCATTCCCGTGCGTCGATCTCATCAATTCTAACGGATCCTACCACAGGATCGAATGTCCGGTTGATCAGCCGGGTTAAGGTAGTCTTCCCTGCTCCTGTTCCCCCTACCAGAGCAACGGTTTTTCCTGGATCTACAGAAAAGTTGATTCTTCGCAACACCAGCGCACCATCATAACTAAAAAACACCGTATCAAATTCAACAGATCCCTCGATCCTCTTCTGAACACCTTGTAGATTCTGATCCAGCTCTGTCTTTGTATTGATGATTTCCAGAATCCTCCGTGCGCTGGCTAATCCATGCTGGACAGTATTTACGGAGAATAGGGAGGTATACGTTACAAACCGAAATGTACTGAATAGCCCCATGAATCCTATCACCGTACCCAAACTGATAACACCCGTTTTCCATAGATAAAGACCATGAAACAATGCACCGCCCCACATGAGGGCAAATACCAGCATCGGCCAGTACCTGGCCTGGATGATTCCCTGTTGAATAAAGTAATCTCGAAAGATCCGTACATTGGAAAGAAACTTCTGCAGCTCGAATCTCTCCTGCACATTCGACTTTACGGTAGCAATACCGGTTAAGATTTCTTCTACTTCAGCACTGATCTTTCCATGCTGTTCCTGCTGTGCCAGACTTACCGGTTCCAGCCTCCGGTTGTAATCGACCAGAGTGATCCCAATAAGCACTGAGAACAGTACAGGGATCAAGAGAAGCCGAAAATGGAGGTTCCCGATCATCACCATGGGGATAAGATAGGCGAGGAAAGAATCTACAATTAACATAAATCCAGGACTGAACATCAAGTTCAACGCATGCACATCGTACGTTGCCCGGGCCATCAGGTCCCCTACCCGTTGTTTACCATGGAAGGTCTGGCTTTTTTCTAACAGTGAAACGTAGTATTCTTCCCGGCAGTCTCGTTCCAACCGCTGGGCAAGAGTTTCAATGCTATAGTTTCGGACAAGACCCGTGAGTCCCTGCACCACAGCAGAAGCTACAATAATCAAAACGAGAGGCAGAAGTGTGCTGCTTTCTCCAGGGCCCAGGAGTATTCGATCAAAAGACTTCCCTATGTATACCTGGATATTCCCATAGGCGGTATTATTCACAAGGGAAGCGAAAATCATTAGAATCGGGAGATGGGAATACCGCGCTACATGGGAAAGGATCCATTTCCCTGCACTCTTCCGGTTATAGGGATAAAAATTCTCAATATGAAATTCTCGTAATAGAACTTCCATACCGTTGGAATATATCCAAAACCCCTGTGAAAGGAAAGCTCCCTTGATTCAACGATGATTCATTAGGTAAAATCTCCTCCCATGCATCAGATCATGGAAAGTATAAACCTATACATTACCTATGCGCCCCTCGCAGCTTTTATTATGTTAATTCTCGCAGGGCTTAACCTGCCTTTTTCCGAAGATCTTATTATTATAACCTCCGCTCTTCTGGCCCGGACTAACAATGAAATCTTGCTTAATCTTTATATCGCTCTATTAGCCGGTGCAATTATCAGCGATCACATGGCCTATTGGATTGGGAACCGAATCGGTCACGGATTACGGAAAAAAAACTTAGACAAATTTCTTACTCCTGCACGGTTGGATACGGTACACCACTATGTCAAAAAGTATGGCATTTTTTCCTTTATCGTCTGTCGATTCATTCCCTTCGGGGTAAGAAATACTCTCTTTATAAGCGCAGGAATTATGCGGATGCGGTATGCCCTCTTTACCTTATTCGATACCATAGCTGCTCTGATCAGCGTAACCACTCTCTATTTTCTTTTCTACCATTTAGGATCTGCAATAGAACGTCCGTTTCACATTATAGGCATTATTCTTTTTATCTTGCTTCTCACCCTCATAACGATGGGAGGTTTAAAATTGTATCGGCTCTGGAAGCATTCGCTGCATTCTCAAAAACCTTCTACGAATACTAAGTTCTCAAACGATACACAGGCAAAAACATCGGATACTTCCCTATAGTAGTTCTATTCGAATTGAATCAACACCTTCTCCCCATTAGCCAGATTCAGGGCAGGCTTTCGTAGCCTATGGCGTCCCTCCATTCGGTAGGGGGACTGATCGGAAACCGCATCGGGATCGACAATTTCTAGAAAGATACCTTTGAAGGACCGGGAAAGGGTAAATACGTGGTGATCCTTGTCTCCCAGGGTCGGCAGCACCCGATCTGGATGATTGAACGGAATCTTTGCCCCGATTCGAAGTGAACAGGAATAAGCCTGCGATCTATCCAGGATAGTGTCCCATACGAGGACCTTCAGGGGCCGGAACAATTTCCCTATTCCATAGGCAAGCGCAAGAACACAGAGCAACAGGATAAGTCCGAAAATCCCATAGAGGAGTTCTTTCGGAAGACTTAAGGAAATAGCCCAGCGACCTATCAAAGCCGCTAAACCCGTATTAGCCTCTGAATCCGTATCAGGTCCCGTTTGCGTATCCTTTTCCAGATATTCTGGTATCTGAACATCGGAAAGTTCTGCATCCGTCTCCTGTAGAACCGACCCTGGAACTGCCCGGGCAATGTGCTGCGCATCCGTTTCCTTTCCTATGCCGATTACATAGATAAACCATCCTGACTGAGAAATCTTTTTTCCTGTCTCTCGAAATCTTTCATCAACGGATAGATCTTTTCCATAATAGGGACTGGATTTTGGAGGGGTATTGTTTCCGTCCGTAATAAAAAGAATCTGAGTATTCTGTGCGTCTGTGTCTTCTTTGGTTTGAGAAAGAAGGGTAAACAGATACTCCAGAGCGGATCCGATATCAGTATAATCGTCATCCGCCTTCAGCATATGGATACGTTCCAGCAAGGTTTGCTTATCAGACTCCTCTACTATTTGCTCTGAAAAGACCTTCCGGGGAGTATTGCCAAACAATACCAGCGTAACTCGATCTCCGGGACCCACTACACGGGCAAAAATATCCCGTTCCAGGTAACTTTTTACAGCCTGAAATTTCCCTTCTTCGTTCATGCTTCCGGATACATCCAGAATAAGAACAATATCCTTTTCCTCCGCAAAAGCTTCTGAAATGAGCAGGATCAGGGACAGAAGCAATATTCCACGGAGTACCCGAGTATTCATGATCCGCCTCCTTTTCCTACTAAGTATACCGTACGTGGTCTGCTCTTTTCCAATCCGAATATTCTGATGTACTATTCTGAATATGGTAGAAAGACCAATCCATATTGTAATTATCGCTCCTAACGAGGAGCTCGCTCTCACAGCTCGACAGATAGCTCTTAACTTTCCTTCTAGAGAAAATTGTCATATACAGATTATACAGGGGGATCTACGAGAAGGACTGGAAAAAGCCCAAACCGCTTTATCCAGTGGCGTTGATATTTTTATCAGCCGGGGAGGGACAGCGATCCTTTTATCAGAGCAGATTCCTGACGTTCCCGTTGTAGAAATTCGGGTAAGTGCCCTGGATGTGATGCGGGCTATGCGATTCTTAAGGGGATCTACCCGGCGAATTTCTGTGATCGGATTCCCGAGTATCTGCACAGGCGTAGAAGGAATAGGAGAACTATTGGACTTAGAGATCAAGGAGATGATCCTACATTCAGAAGAGGACGCCCGGGCTATAGTGGAACAAGCCTATCAAAGCGGTTTCCGCTGTATGGTCGGGGATACTGTCTCCGTACGAGAAGCCCATGCTCTGGGGATGGTAGGATATTTAATCGAATCTGGCCAGGAGGCAATCCATGCAGCACTTTCTCAGGCAATTCAGATTGTACGTATCCAGAGGAAGGAGCAGGAACGGACAGCCCTTTTTAAGGCGGTGCTGGACAATTCACGCGATGCCATAATTGCTGTAGATTCCGAAGGTACCCTAACAGTATGCAACTCTTTAGCGGAATCTCTTTTCGGGCTTCAGGCTTCTATCGTCCTGGGGCAACCCCTATCTACTGCCCTTCCCTTTCCTCCGCTACGAAAAGTATTTACCGAAGAAAACTACCCATCGATAGATGTAATTAAAGTTCAAGGGAAATCCATCGCGGTGGAACGGTATCCTATCCTGATGGAAGGAGAACCGATGGGAACTGTAGCCTGTTTCCAGTCAGTGGGAAAAGTGCAGGAATATGAACTGCAGGTTCGTAATAAGGTCTTCCAGAAAGGATTGGTCGCTCGGGCCACCCTCGATTCTATGATTGCAAAATCGAAACAGATGCTGGCAGTAAAAGAAAAAGCCCTTCGCTTTGCAGCCTTAGAATCTACAATTCTTCTATCTGGACCTACAGGCGTGGGGAAAGAGATGCTTGCCCAGAGCATCCATAATCTCTCACCCCATCGATTTGGCCCCTTTGTAGCCATCAATTGTGCTGCCCTGCCGGAGAATCTTCTAGAAAGCGAGCTTTTCGGGTACGAAGAAGGAGCCTTTACCGGGGCATTGAAAGGCGGAAAGCCAGGGCTATTTGAACTTGCTCACAACGGAACCCTGTTCCTCGATGAAATCTCCGAAATGTCCCTCGCTCTTCAAGCACGAATCCTGCGGGTAATGCAGGAGAGAGAGGTTCTTCGTATAGGTGGATCTTCCGTAATTCGGGTAGACGTCCATATTATCGCCGCTACCAATAAAGACCTGCGCAAGCTGGTACAGGGCGGAGCTTTCAGAGAAGATCTATACTACCGGATCACAGTACTTACCCTCTTTATACCTCCTCTCCATGAACGGAAGGAAGATATTCCGCCCCTGGCCCTTCATTTTTTGCATCGGCTTGCGACACAGCATTCTGGCCCAACTTCTTTTACATCTGATGCCATGGAGCTTCTTCTGAATCATTCCTGGCCAGGGAACGTTCGGGAGCTTTCCTCTGTAGTTGAGAGGGCATTTTTCTCCTGTCCATTTCCTCAAATAGGGGGAAAAACCCTGGAAGAGGCACTTTTCCCATCTTTTTCTGCTTCCCCAGGATCTGAGTCTTCCACAGGTATTTTGAAAGAAATGGAACGGGAAGCCATAGAAGCAGCTCTGGAAAAAGAAGAATACCGAATAGGCCAGGCTGCCCGTAGGTTGGGGATCGATCGAACAACCCTCTGGCGTAAACTAAAAAAGATAAAAGGGACAGCTCCTGCTCGTTCATAAAGTACTTCCCAGGGCTTTTGATTCGTTGCTATATGTGCTGCATATTGCAACAATGGAAGTTGCAATATGCAGCCTAAAATACAACTCACTTGCCTATTTAAATTTCCTGATGGTTGAGCACCTGCATTCTCTTACCGTTTCACGAGTTATGAACTTTACTTTTCTTTCCGCCAAGCCCACTATTGAAAGAATCATGGCATATATTTTGCTTTTATTACACAAAGGAGAAGGGTGTGAGGATTTATGTGATCACAGATGACCTTACGGGAGCGAACGATACAGCTGTACAGTTTGCAAAATGGGGCCTGCGAACGATAGTTTTTCCGTATCCCGAAGAACCAGCGTTCCCTGCAGGGGATGATGCGGATGTATGGGTTTTTAATACGGATAGCCGATCATTGACTCCTGCGCAAGCGGTACAGCAAATCCGAGAAACCATGCAATCGATTCCCTTCTCCAAACAGGATTGCCTCTATAAAAAAATAGATTCTACGTTACGGGGAAACCTTGTGGAGGAAGTTGTGGAACTACTGGCAATCTCCCATTTAGACGTTGCCATAGTAGCTCCTGCCTACCCAAAGAACGGCAGAACAACCCTTCAGGGGATCCATTACGTCCAGGGAAAACCCGTTTCAGAAACAGAGGCGTCCTTTGATCCGCGGACTCCTGTTCGGTGTTCCCGTCTTCCCACTCTCTTTGCAGAACGATGTACCCTGGAGAATGCCTTGATCCACTTGGACCGGATTCGAGGAGAGAGTGATACTCTTAGGGATCTGATCCGGGAGAAAGTAAAAGAGGGAGTTAGAATCCTTATCTTTGATGCGGAAATCGAAAGAGACCTGGAAACTCTATCCTATGCTGTACTAGAAAGCGGTTATGCACCTCTCTGGGTGGGGAGCGCCGGCCTGGCAGAAGCTCTTCCCGAGGCATACGGCTGGACTCCCCGGTGTAGACCATCCTACCCTGATCCCCTCCCCAAGCCGGTTCTTGTCATGTTGGGAAGCATGAGCGAAGTGGCTACACAGCAAGGGGAAACCTTTGCTCGATGGGCCGGGATCGAGCCTTTAACCCTGAATCCTGAGGCACTCCTGCACGGTTCTCCTCTATCCCCGGTCACTTCATGGAAAGCAATTCGGATCCAAACAGAGGAGAGATTACGTAAGGGGATTCATTCGCTTCTCCTCACACACCGAAAGAAGGTCGGTTCAATAGAAAATGGATCAAAGGATACGATCCTTAAAATTCTCGCAGGATTTGAAGAATTTGGAGCCACCTTTGATTTCTCCCTCTGCGCCGGTATCATTGTTACAGGGGGTGATATTGCAGCAGCTGTATGTAAGGGAATGGAAGTAACAAGCATCGAGGTTCTCTCAGAAACTTCACCCGGTATTCCTTTAGGGAGGATCCGGAGAGGAAGGTGGGAGGGACTTCCCATAGTGACAAAAGCCGGGGCTTTTGGGGCTCCCGATGCCCTCATTCTGGCAACTCAACGTTTGAGTACCATACCTGGAAAGGAGGTTACCTCATGAAACAAATAAGGGTTACAATTCCCTACGGAGACAGCGAAGTTACTGTAGAAATCCCGGAAAGAAGCCTCATCGGAGTCTATTCTCCCCGGGAAATCCCCCGAAGGAAAGACATAACAGAGGTAATCCGTAAGAGTCTTGCTTCTCCGATCGACTCTCCTCCACTTCAGGAACTGGTGGCGGGAAAACAAAAGGTAGTGCTTGTGGCAGATGACAATACACGCCAAACTCCAACCCATCTGATTCTTCCTATCCTACTCAATGAGATGAACGCTGCTGGGGTTCCGGACAAAAACATTTCCATTGTAATAGCCCTGGGAACTCACCGTTTTATGACGCAGGAGGAGATCCTTTCAAAGTTCGGAGAAGAAGTAGTTCGGCGTATACCAATTTACAACCATCCCTTTAAGGATGCTAAAGAATTGGTCGATCTGGGGGCTACAGAAAACGGAACCCGGATACAGGTAAATAGGCGGGTCTACGAGGCAGATTTCAAACTAGGTGTAGGGAGCATTGTTCCCCACCACATCCCGGGATTTGCAGGAGGTTCCAAGATTGTCCAACCGGGGGTTTGCGGAGAAGTTACGACAGCGGACACCCATCTCCTCTCTGTTAGGGCCAAACGATCCTATCTGGGCATACTGGACAATCCAGTACGAGAGGAATTAGATAGCATTGCTAAAAAAGTTGGCCTCCATACGATCTTTAACACGGTACTGGATAAAAACGGAGAGGTGCTGGATACTTTCTTCGGGGATGTACAAACCGCTTTCCGAAAGGGGGTGAAACGCTGCATAGAAGTGTACTCTGTTCCTATTCCAGAAGAAGCGGATATTGTTTTAGCAGGCTCGCATCCCTGCGATATTGAGTTCTGGCAAGCCCATAAAACCCTGTACCCTGCAGATCTTGCTGTAAAAGAGGGTGGAATTATCATCATAGTAACTCCCTGCTATGAAGGGGTGGCTATGACGCATCAGGATATTTTAGAAATAACGTCAAAATCCAGCGACGAGATCCGAAAGCTGGTAACGGATGGAAAGGTAAAGGATGAAGTAGCCGCAGCCCTGGCTATTGCCTGGGCTCAGGTTAAGGAGCGAGAAACAGTCTATATCGTTTCCGATGGAATTGATAGGAAGGCAGCGGATCTCCTCGGATTTACCTGGTTTGAAACAGCCCAGAAAGCGCTGGATGCCGCTCTGAAAGCAAAAGGGTCCGATGCCAGGGTCACCGTACTGACCCATGCACCGGATATGTTGCCTGTATTACAAGGAAAAGAAAGGAGGTGATAAATAGTCTATCAGTAATTTGGGGTACATAGAAAAACACCCCATATATCTACAGAAAAAGGAGCAAAAGATGAAAAAATTTGTATTAGTGCTTTGTGTACTGGTTCTTATTGCAGGACTGGCCTTTTCTACTGGATCCAAGGAAAAGGCAGCAGAGACTAAGAAAATCATCCTTAGGGTAGGACATACCTTAACAGATGATTCTCACTATGGAGTCGGTCTGGCCAAGCTGGCAGATCTTGCAAAGCAGAAGAGCAACGGAACCATCGAAGTTCAAGCCTTTGGAAACTCCAAGCTGGGGAATGAACGGGATCTCATCGAAGGTGTTTCCTTAGGAACCATAGAAATGTGTCTTTCTTCAACCGGCCCTCTGCCTAACTTTTCAAAAGCATTCATGGTGTTCGATCTTCCTTTCATCGTGCAGGATCGAAATACGTTCTATCCTATCCTGGACGGAGAAACTGGACAAAAAATGCTGGAAGCCCTCGGATCAAAGGGAATTAAGGGGATTGTATTTTTTGAAAATGGCTTTCGGCATATAACGAATTCCAGACGCCCCATCAATGTTCCCGAAGATTTAAAAGGTTTGAAGATACGACTTATGGAAAACCCCGTTCATCTGGAAACTTTCCGTGTTTTAGGAGCCAACCCATCCCCTATGGCCTTCGGAGAATTATTCACAGCCTTACAGCAGAAAGTTATGGACGGACAGGAAAACCCGCTATTGATCATTAAAACCAGCAAGTTCTACGAAGTACAGAAGTATCTTGCCCTTTCCGGTCACTTCTACTCTCCTGCAGTATTAATGGTAAACGACAAACTATTTAAAAGCATGAGTCCTGCCCAACAGGAAGCGTTCCAGCAAGCTGCTAAAGAAGCGAGGGATTTCGAGCGGAACTTTATCATCGAGAGCGAGAAAAAATTGGTAGATGAGCTAAAGAGCCTGGGTATGGAGGTTACAACTCCCGATAAGGCCGTGTTTCAGAAAGCGGCAGAATCGGTGTATACCAAATTCGAAGCTGATATCGGAAAAGACCTGATACAAAAAGTTCGCGGATAGTACTATATTTTTGCGGCAGGGCACTATGTCCTGCCGCCATTTTATAGAGAGGGGGTATGCCTTGAAACGCTTCAAAAATCCCGAAGAGGTCATATTAATTATTCTTTTTCCAATCATGGTGGTTACCATTTTGTTGCAACCATGGTTCGTTACCTTACCACTCTTTCTCTTGTCTGGGCAGAAGAACTGGCGCGGTACTGTATGGTATGGATCGGCTTTTTAGGGGCCAGTCTGGGTATTCAGCAAAATGCTCATATCGGAGTGGAAGCTTTTGTATCCCGGTTGCCTGACAAATGGAAACCTCATCTACAGGTCTTTCGTACAGGTGTAATTATCCTCTTTAACCTGTTGATTCTGATTTTTTCCCTCCAGATCATCTGGTCGCAAATTCAGACAGGTCAAGTATCCCCTGCTCTGCAGATCCCCATTTCTTTCGCCTATGCAGCTATTCCCGTAGGAATGCTTCTCATGAGCCTTCGGGGTATACAGAAACTTAAATTCAAGAAGCAAGATACCTAGGAGGCTTCCTATGGAATTTATCTTATTCGGTTCTTTCTTAATCCTTCTTGTATTAAATATTCCCATAGCTGTAGCCCTGGGGCTATCAGGGATTATAGCACTCATTTTCGGAGATATGCCTACTCCACCTCTCCTTATAGCTCAACGAATGTTCACATCCCTTGATTCTTTTCCCTTTATGGCCATCCCTTTCTTTATGCTGGCGGGAGGTTTTATGGAACAGGGAGGCATGTCTCGCCGCTTAGTGAACTTTGCCCAGGCCTTGATAGGCTCGGTTAAAGGCGGGCTGGGGATCATCACTATCGTATCCTGTGCCTTCTTTGCGGCCTTATCCGGCTCAAACCCAGCTACGGTTGCAGCAATCGGTTCTATTATGATCCCTGCTATGATACAGGCAGGGTATCCCTTAAGCTTTGCGGCTGCCCTGGCTGCTGCAGGAGGTACACTGGGAGTCGTGATTCCACCCAGTATACCAATGGTTACCTATGGAGTCGTGACCAATACCTCCATTGGGGATCTATTCATCGCAGGTCTTATTCCAGGCCTTTTGTTGGCCCTCTCCTTGATAGGTGTGGTAATCTGGAAAGCCCATACCTTAAACCTGCCACGGGGAGCCAAAAGTTCTCTGGCTAACCTCTGGAAAACCGGCCGGGATGCTTTCCTGGCACTTATGATGCCCATTATTATTCTTGGAGGCATTTACGGAGGAATCTTTACTCCAACGGAAGCTGCAGCAGTGGCTACTGTTTATGCCTTTATAGTCGGGGTATTCGTATTTCGAGAAATTAATCTGGACCGGACAATTCATATTATATTAAAAGCTTCAGTGAATACGGCAGTAGTGTTTTTTGTTATAGCAACCTCATCTTCTTTTTCCTGGCTACTGACATCTCTTCAGGTACCCGCCCGGGTTGCGGCGGCTATGCTGGAAGTATCCCGGAATCCCTTTGTGATCATTCTATTTCTCAATGTCGTACTTTTATTCCTGGGTGCAATTCTAGAAACTCAAGCGATTATCCTTTTAGTTACTCCGATTATTTTCCCTCTGGCTCAACAGCTGGGAATCCACCCTATCGTGCTAGGGATTCTTATTGTCGTAAATACCTCAATCGGTATGATCACTCCTCCCATGGCAGTAAATCTCTTCGTTGCCTGTAGCCTTACAGGTCTTACTATAGAAAAAATATCCCGATCTATCCTTATCTTTTTAGCTGCAGAGCTTATCATTCTGCTCATGGTTAGTAATATTCCAGTACTATCCCTCGGTTTGTTAAATCTATTAAAAGGAGGATAAAACAAACATAAATACTATAATCATAAATTCCATTATTTTGGGCCCAGTAGGACTTGAACCTACGACCCGCGGATTATGAGTCCGCCGCTCTAACCAACTGAGCTATGGGCCCGACCCCCTGTTTATGCCATACTTTCAGGGTTAATGTCAATTCTTAGCGGGGATTGGCTAAAAGCTTCCTCTACGCTCGAAATATTACAACCTAAACAGCAAGTCAACGTAACTGGGGAAAGGCCAAAAATCTTTCCCCACCAGAGTCTCCAACTTGTCTGCAAAAGATCTTACCTCTTGCATACCGGCAAATACTTTATTCCGGAAGAAGCGAGCATGTTCCAGGATATCCTCCCCATGGTTTTTTGCACCTTCTGCTACCAGGGTCTCCAGTTTACGAGTCTTTTCTTTTAATGACGTAGCATTTTCCACCAGTTCTCTCAGGAAAGATTCATGCTCCTGTAGAGTCAAGGAGGAGGACACCTCTTTGAGGCGGACCAGGGTGTCGGCTGTTTGCCGGATAAAAGACAGCACTGCTGGATAGATCATCTTATTCACCATATCAATCATGGTCCTTGCTTCAATATTGATCTGTTTTATATACCGTTCCAGATAAATGGTGTATCGAGACTCTAATTCTTCCTCAGTGAGTACCTTGTGCTTAGAAAACAGCTTGACCACGTTCGGTTTAGTGCTTTCCGCCAATGCTTCCACAGTGTTGGTGATATTGGGGAGTCCTCGTTTTTCTGCTTCCTTGATCCATTCCATCGAATAGTTGTTTCCATTAAAAATGATTCGTTTATGGGCTTTATAGGTTTCTTTCACCAGTTTTTCTACAGCCTTATTCTTATCTGAGGCGGCTTCTAAAATGTCTGCGAACTCAGCTAACACCTCTGCCACGGCAGTGTTCAAGACTATATTCGGCCCTGCCACACTTTCAGAAGAGGGAACCATACGGAATTCAAACTTGTTTCCCGTAAAGGCAAAAGGTGAGGTCCGGTTGCGGTCCGTCATATCCTTGGGAAGTTTCGGAAGGGTCGTTACTCCGATTTCTATCCTTTCGCCTCCCCGGGTTTTTATGGGATGCCCATTGGAGAGCGTTTCCAGAATCTCTGTCAGGCTCTCGCCCAGAAAAATCGATATGATAGCAGGGGGAGCTTCATTTGCCCCCAGTCTGTGGTCGTTCCCGCTATTAGCGCAGGACATTCGCAGAAGGGTTGCATATGTATCCACCGCTTTTAATACTGCCATGCAGAATATAAGGAACTGGGCGTTCGTGTGCGGATTGTCTCCGGGCTCCAGAAGATTAATCCCGTCATCAGTCCCCAGAGACCAGTTGTTATGCTTTCCCGAACCATTCACTCCGGCAAACGGTTTTTCATGAAGGAGAGCGGCTAACCCATGATGACTCGCTACACGTTTCATCGTCTCCATCACCAGTTGGTTCCAGTCACAGGCCACACTGGAAGTAGTAAAGATTGTAGCGAGTTCGAACTGATTGGGAGCAACCTCATTATGCTGAGTTTTTGCAGAAATTCCCAATTTCCAGAGCTCATAGTTCAGTTCCCGCATGAAATCGGCAACCCGTTCTTTCAGATTTCCAAAATAATGATCTTCCATCTCCTGCCCCTTTGGCGGTGCAGCTCCAAAGAGGGTACGTCCGGTAAGCAGTAAATCGAGCCGCTTGTCAAAGAGGTCTTTCTCTACAAGAAAATACTCTTGCTCCGGCCCCAGGGTGGGGGTAACTCGTTTTGATGTAGTATTCCCCATCGCTCGTAAAACTCGCAAGGCTTGCCTGCTCAAAGCCTCTATGGAACGGAGAAGAGGGACTTTTTTATCCAGGGCCTCTCCTGTGTATGATACAAATGCAGTAGGAATATAGAGGGTAACTCCTGTCTGGTCCTCTTTTAAAAAAGCAGGACTATTCACATCCCAGGCTGTATACCCCCGGGCCTCAAACGTAGAGCGTAATCCTCCAGATGGGAAGGAAGAGGCATCCGGTTCTCCTTTAACCAGCTCTTTCCCGGAAAACTCCATAATCACCCCCCCTTCCGGAGTAGGAGCAATGAACGATTCGTGTTTTTCCGCTGTTAAGCCGGTAAGAGGTTGGAACCAGTGGGTAAAATGGGTACAACCCCGTTCAATCGCCCAATCTCTCATCGCATTCGCTACAACTTCTGCAACTTCAAGCGTAAGCTCTGTTTCTCCTTCTTGAACTCTTTTTAACTCTTTATAAATAGCCTTAGGAAGACGCTCCCGCATAGCGGTATCGTTGAAGGAATTGATACCATAAATCGTGGGTACAGGAGTGCTGACGAAATCTATCGTTGACTTTGACATACTTTGCTCCTACTAGAGTAAATTTCTTTGCCCGTGCTGTGCAATGAATAAAATAAATGCAATTTTCATGCCATCTAGGCAGAGATTGTTAACTATTTCTCCTTGCAGAGATTACGTCTACAATTCCGTCGGTTTATCCGAAGCTGCATACAGAAATGTAGGAATTCGACTATTTTCTCCACAGATATGTAGCTTACTGAAAACAATACGGTTGCTCAAGGGGACTGAGGATATACCCGATACTTTTTTACAAATCCGCAGGGGCGGTAGGTCATTTTTGCTTGACGAAGACCTGGATCCCCCAGATCCTGCTCACGGTTTATGTATAGAATGTATTTGGGCAAAGCGGCAGCAAAGGCCTGGTTCACAAACTGATAGATTCCTTTGTATTGATCCAGCGCTTTCTCAAAATGCACGGCAAAACTCCTTCCCCGTGCCAGAGGTTCTCCCAGTGTATAGGCAGCCGGTTGTCCTTCCACATAGTATAAATAGCCTCTCAGGTTTAGGTCGTGAATCCTCTCTAGAGCTTCCTTCGCTGCCTCGTAGTCTCCGGTGTTTCCTTTTGCCTTTTTCCATTCTTCTAAAATATAGAGGGCGTCTTTTACATCCGCCTTATGCATAGGTTTTTCCATGTACTGATAATTATTTAAAAAAGCATTTACCAGATTCCGTTTCTTGTGGTACTGCTTTCCTGGAAGTGTAGCTAAATGTTCGCGGAGGTAGAGATAATCAAAGTTGTCTCGGTCCTCTTCTACCCGATATCCGTGCTGTTCCAGCGCAATACGGCCGGCAGCTGTGTCGCTCTCTGAAAGGTTCTTTAAGTAATCATGAGATTTAAATAGATCCGCTAAAAGATCCATGTCCTCAGGCAATCCACAGGGCAACATAAAGAACTTCTTCCCATCCTTCTCGCCGGAAATTACAATAGTTTCGTTGGGAAGCCAGGAGACCTTGTAGTTGTACGTCTTACGAAAGAGGTATAACCCCGCAAAGGTAAATTCAGATATGCCGTCTTTCAGCATAGAGAGCCTCGGATGAAGACTTGGACGCATCGACAAATCAACGGGGGCAAACTCAGGATACGCAGGTATATTCATAATGGATTTAAATTAACAAGAAAAACAAAAAACGGCAAATTAGAACAGGGAAAGAGCCTCTTCTGCCTC
>Ga0116192_1001031_pt1 | contig 20015 bp, 14 predicted proteins | sample AD_UKC113_MetaG_FD_89876 | JGI IMG/M metagenome (GOLD analysis project Ga0116192, IMG submission 89876) | Active sludge microbial communities of municipal wastewater-treating anaerobic digesters from Hong Kong - AD_UKC113_MetaG | ecosystem: Engineered > Bioreactor > Anaerobic > Digestate... | reverse complement strand
TTCTCCTTTTTTTAAAACTTCTACAATTATATTTTCTTTTTCAACTTTAACAAAGGAATTTTCAGAAGGTAAAATTCCTTTGTGAGATAGAGGTAAAATATACTCTATTTCTTTATTTAGAAATGTTGCATATTTTGAAGGATTTATATTATCGTTTTTGTAAGGAATTAACCATAATTTAAATCTATTTATTCCATTATCTATGTAATCACTTTCTTTTAAAATTTTTTCTTTTCCTAAGGTATTTAAGGAATGATGGTAAGCAAATCTTGGACTCCTTAAAATGCTTAATCTTAATTCTTTTCCATCAAAGTCATATCCATAAAAACCATCATTTATTACACATATTCCATATTTCTCATTTTTAAAGTCCCCGGATATTTTTATCCATCGTTGAAATGGATGTTCTTCGCCATCATCTTTTCTTTCCACAAAAGACATGGGTATTTCACAAAAAATTCTCTGATTTTTAAGGTTAACTGGTAAAGATATTTTTAAAAACTTCTTTTTTTCCTGCCAATTAACTTTCCCATTTATTTCAAGATATGGCAAATTATCATATAAATTGTATTCAACAACTATCTCTGATTTATTATAAAGAGTTATATTCGATTTTAGCCACCAAATTTAATTATCAAAAATATTTTAAAACGGACTTTTAAAAATGTCCGATTTTTCTTTTGTTCTTCCTAAATCATATCAAAACCCATCTTTTTATTCAATATCTATTCCGCCGCTTTTATCACTTCCCTTTCTTTTTGTTTTTTTAATCCTCCAAAAAACTTTAGCGGACATCAAAAGGTACGTTTTACACTTTGCACTTTTCTTAAATCTTCCCTTACCCACTCCCGCCACAAAACATCTGGACGCTAAAATATGTGTCTTTCATATTCCATATCAACAACTAAATGATTTTTTCCATCACCTATTATCCACGCAAACTCTAAATCATCTCTGCATTTTAAAACTTCTATCAAAATTTCATACACCCCTTTATCTAATTCAAATTCAATAAGTGGGCTGCCCGGTCTATGCGGCGCTGGTAAAAAATCATTATGATAATGATGAGAAAGAACAAGTTTTTTATCAACCCACATTTTTATTCCATCATTACTTGATGGAAATAATTTAATTTTTCTTTTTTCTTTATTTTTTATTTTTGTCTTCAAAAATATACACACCTGTCCATTATTTTTGAAATAATTTTTTAATGGGAAATAAAATTCATCAAAAATAACTTCTTTATAATTTTTATATTTCCCATCCAATATTTTTTTTTCAATTTCATCAATTCCATTTAAGGAAAATTCTTCTGAAATTTGAAATGGAATTTTTAGTGGTTTTGCATAACTCTCTATTTCAGGTAATTTAAATGGTTTTTCTATCATTGGTAGTCCCTTTTCCTGTATTGCCTTTTCCTCAATTTCTACTATCTCGTTTGATAATTCATTTATATTTTCTGGTACTTTAATTCCCTTTATTCCCCATCCAGCAATTATTCGCTCGTCAATTTTTGTTTTTACCTGTTTTATTATCTCTTCTTTCCCAACTATTATCCCTATTATTGCTCCTGCCGTTGCTCCTGTACAATCAGTATCATATCCACAATTTACACTCTCTATTATTGTCTTTAAAAAATTCCCTTGTCCCTTTAATAGTCCGAGAACTATAAATCCAATATTCTGAACACAATCAGTAAAATTATGATGTCCAAATTTCTCAATTATTTTTTCTCTTATTTCTTTCAAACTTCTTCCTTCTTTTTCAAGTAATTGCGTAAGTTTAACAACATTATAGACATTTGAAGTTTCTGGAAGAAACTCTATTGCTTTATTTATTGCTTTTTCAATATCTTTTTCAACAAAAGTAATTGATTCTAAAACAGATAAAAATACCTCACCATAAACACCTTCATTCCAGTGGTCAACAGAAGCATCCTGATAGGCATACCAGCCAGCAACTTCTGGTCTTCCCGGATTTATACATGCCCATATTTCACTCCTTATTGATGCTCCCATACAATTACAAAACCAGTTATTATAAATCCCTGTTATTGGTGGTTTAAGTCCTAGTGATAAATTCGCCTTTGCTACCCCATATTCATCAAAAGGATAATCTATGTTTCTAATCCATCCATCTGCTAAATCATCTGTTGTTATTTTTATTCCTTTCTTCTTTAAGATATCTAACCAAACTAATTGTAAATCTATATCGTCATTTGCAAATATTTCTTCTGGATATTTATAAGGCAAACTCATAAAGTCCTTCTTCCCTTCAATAGGACATCCTATACTTCCACCTATATTTTTCCCTAACCAGCATCCATAGATATTATGAAAATAATCTTTTGTCATGCACTCTCCTTATTATTATCTCTGGTTCAATTAAAATCTATTCTGCTTTTTTAATTTTCCCTTCAATCCATCTAATTAATCTTTCCCACCCAATAGAGGCAATTTTATCAAACGGCTGATGTACTGTTGTTAGTTGGGATTTTATAATTGCGGAAAGAAAAATATCATCAAAATTAGCAACAGATATATCTTTTTTTTATTTAAATATTTTTTTATTTTTATATTTGCTGTTTTTTGTCTTTGTATAGTTTATACTCAAAACTATCAAGAAGAGCATTCCATGATGCTTCAATTATATCTGTGGAAACACCTATTGTCCCCCAACTATCCTTTTCATCAACTGATTGTATTATAACTCTCGTTAAAGCACCTGTTGCTCTTTCAGGATGTAAAATTCTAACTCTATAATCAGTCAATTTTAAATTTTTTATTTCAGGATATATTTTTTCTATTGCCTTTCTTAAAGCATTATCTAGGGCATTTACAGGACCATTTCCTTCACTTGCAGTTAATTCAATACTTCTATCTAATTTTATTTTTACGGTTGCTTCTGATATTACCCTTTTCCCTCTTTTCTCAACAATTACCCTAAAACCCTCTACCTGAAAAAACTTCTCAAATTTTCCTAACGATTTACTTACCATTAATTCAAAACTACCTTCCGCACTTTCAAATTGATATCCAGTATTTTCAAGTTCTCCAACCATATCAAGTATTTTCTTTACCAATTCAGGTCTCTTTTCAATATCATAACCCTTTAATTTTTGTAAAATAGTACTTTTCCCTGAAAGTTCAGAAATAAGAAATTTCCTTTTATTTCCAATTAAAGAAGGGTCTATATGTTCATATGCTTCTGACCTTTTACTAACTGCATCTATATGAACTCCACCTTTATGAGAAAAAGATGAAAGTCCAACAAATGGTTGATTATTTACTGGCACCATATTTGCAAGTTCATATATTTTCCTTGATATTTCTGTCAAAAATGGCAATTTATTTTCTTCAATACACTTATAGCCCATTTTGAATTGAAGAATTGGAATAATTGAAGTAAGGTCTGTATTCCCACACCTTTCTCCAAGACCGTTCATTGTCCCCTGAACCTGAATACATCCTTCTTTTACTGCAACAATAGAATTTGCAACAGCAACTCCTGAATCATTATGAGTATGAATACCAAGTGGAATTTTAATTTTCCCTTTTATATCTTTTATTATTTTTTCAATTTCAAATGGAAGAGTTCCACCATTTGTATCACATAAAATAATTCTTTCTGCACCAAATTGTTCTGCCACCTTAATTGTTTTTAAAGCATATTCAGAGTTTCTTTTATACCCATCAAAAAAGTGTTCAGCATCAAAAAAAACTTTTCTTCCCATTGAACTAAAATACTTTATTGTATCTTCTATCATCCTTAAATTTTCGTCCAATGAAATCCTTAAAATATCAGTTACATGTAAATCCCATGATTTACCGAAAATTGTTATGTATTCTGTTTCACTCTCAAGTAATTTTTTCAAAAATGGGTCTTTTTCTGCCTGACAATTTTTTCTTCTTGTACTTCCAAATGCAACTATTTTACTTTTTTTAAAATTTTTTCTCCTTATTTTTTCAAAAAAACTTATATCTTTTGGATTTGAACCAGGCCAGCCACCTTCAATAAAGTCAATACCAAAATCATCAAGAATCTCTGCAACTTTAATTTTATCTTCAAGAGTAAATGAAACCCCTTCTGCCTGTGAACCATCTCTCAAAGTAGTATCATAAATTTCTATTTTCCCCATTTTTTTACCTTCCTTAAATTCTATAACTACATTCATTTCCTGTCAATTCATTTTTCACTGTGATTTCGCATAAGAATTTTTAAGTAAATAAATAAGATTACATATTTCAGAAGCCACATCAACATTACTTATAGAGATATTCTCATTCGCTAAAAGTTTTACCGGAGCAAAATTTAGTATTCCCTTAATACTATTTTCTACAAGGATATCACAAACATTTTGCGCCTGGTTTGCTGGAACACAGATAACAGCAACTTTAATTTTTTCTTTTTTAATAAATTCACCAATTCCTGAGATATTTCTTATTATAATATTTTCAATTTTTTTCCCGACTTTTTCTGGGCTTTTATCAAAAGCACCAGATATTTCAATATTTAAATCAGAAAATCCAGGATAACCAATTAGAGCAGAACCCAATCTCCCAACTCCAATAATAATAACCCTAATTTTCTCATCTATGCCTATAATTTTTTTTATTTCTCTTATTAACTTTCCTATATCATATCCAACACCTCTTTTACCAAATTCACCAAAAAAAGATAGGTCTTTTCTGAATTGAGATGATGGAATATTTAATATTTTTGAAATATGTGAAGAAGAAATAATTTTAACACCCTCTCTGTATAGTTTTTCCAAATATCTTAAATAGACAGCCAACCTTTTAATTGTTTCTGATGATATTTGTTGTTTTTTTATCATTTATGCCCTTGATTTTCCACCTGATATATTTATGACTGTTCCAGTTATATAACTTGCCATATCAGAAAGAAGAAATAAAACCACATTTGCAACTTCTTCAAGTTTTCCAACTCTTCCCAAGGGAATAGAAACATTTTCATAACTTTTTCTTAATTGTTCAACTGTTATTCCTCTTGTATATGCAAGTGACCTTTCATATTCAGGTGTTCTTAAAGAGGTTGGTTCTAGTATACCAGGTGCTATACCTACCACTCTTATATTAAATTTTCCTAATTCTTTTGCCCAACTCCTTGTATATGAGTATAAAGATGCTTTTGTACCCGCATAAACACTCTGCCCTTCTGAACCTTCAAGTCCACTTTCAGAAGATACATTTAAAATAACTCCTTTTTTATTTTTAATCATTTCTCTTGCGACTGCCTGTGCACAAAAAAATGCCCCTTTTTGATTAACTGCAACCATCTTATCAAAAATATCTTCTGTAACTTCTTCTTTCCCATCAGGGTCAACAAGCAATCTTGGAGTATTTATGCCAGCATTATTTACAAGAGCATCTATTTTCCCATATTTTTCCTTAACAATTTTTACCATTTCTTCTATTTCATCTTTTTTCGTCACATCCACTTTGACAAAATAAATATTTTCTCCTCCAAACTCCTTTTCCATTTCTTTCCCAATTTTTTCATTTATATCTGCAATAACTACAAATGCTTCTGCTTCTCTCAATTTCAAAGATATACTTTTTCCAATTCCTAAACATCCACCAGTTACAATTACAACTTCTTCTTTTAATGATATACTGACCAATTCCCTCTCCTTTTTTTGACTTATTACTTTTTTATATCTATAATATATCAGTAATTATAACACTTAATACTTAAAAGGAAAAATTATGGAAAAATATAAAGTCCCGATTGAGAAGTTAAGAAAGGAGTGTCCATCTGATTATTTCAAATTTGAATCCACACAACAGGTAAATCCACCAGAAGATATTATTGGACAGGAAAGAGCAAAAAGGGCATTAGAATTTGGTCTAAAAATAAAAAGTACTGGATATAACATATATGTTTCAGGAATTCCAGGTACAGGAAAAACGACATCTGTTGAGCAAATAATAAAACTACTGGCTGAAAATCAACCAGTGCCAGATGATTGGGTTTATGTTTATAATTTTACATCCCCCGATAATCCAAAATCACTGAGATTTCCACCAGGAAAAGCAAATATTTTTAAAAAAGATATAGAAGGGCTAATAAATGACCTGAAACTTGAATTTTCAAGGGTCTTTGAAGGAGAAGTTTATGTTGCACATAAAAACCAGATACTTAAGGACTTTCAAAATAAAAGCGATAAACTTTTTGACCAACTTGAGGAATCAGCAAAAAAAGCAGGATTCCAAATAAAACGAACTCCATCAGGAATTTTATTCATCCCAACAATTGAGGGAAAACCACTTAATGAAGCAGAAATAGAACAATTAACAGAGCAGTTTAAAGAAGAAATAAAGAAAAAACAAGAAATTCTTTACGAACAATTAGATGAAATTTTAAGACAGATAAGACAATTTGAAAAAGAAACAAAGACAAGATTATCACAACTTGAAAAAGAAACGGCAAAATATATTCTGTCACCAAAAATAGGGGAACTTAAAGAAAAATATTCTATCCAGAAATATGTAATTGATTACTTAGATGAACTTGAAAAAGATATTGTCGAAAATGTTGACGAATTTAAAGAAAAAAAAGAAATTGAAATACTACCCGGGATGAAATTACCAGAAAGAGAATCAACCCTTTTTAAATATAGTGTAAATGTTCTTATTGATAATTCAAAAACGAAAGGTGCCCCAATAATAGAAGAAACAAATCCAACCTGCTATAATTTGTGTGGAAGAATTGAATATAGACCTCAGTTTGGAGCAATGATTACTGACTTTACAATGATAAAACCAGGGGCTTTACATAAAGCAAATGGTGGATACTTAATTCTTCAGGTTTTTGATGTTCTTAAAAATTATTTCTCATGGGAAATATTAAAAAGGGCACTCAAAAATAAACAAATAATAATTGAAGACCTTAATGAACAATTTCGTCTAATAAATACCCCAACTTTAAGACCCGAACCAATACCATTTGATACAAAGGTAATTCTTATAGGAAACCCATTGTATTATTACCTCCTTTATTATTATGACGAAGATATGAAAAAACTTTTCAAAGTAAAAGCAGATTTCAGTACAATTATGGATAGAAATAAAGAAGGAATAGAAAGTTATACATCTTTCATAAGCAAAATCTGTAATGAAGAAAATTTAAAACCATTTGATAAAGAAGCAGTTGCAAAAGTAATTGAATATGGTTCAAGATTGGTAGAAGACCAGGAAAAGTTAACAACAAGATTTATTGAAATTGCAGATATTATAAGAGAAGCAAATTTCTGGGCAGAAGAAGAAAATTCAAATATTGTCAAAAAAGAACATGTGAAAAAAGCACTTGAAGAAAAAATATACAGGTCTAATCTTATAGAAAAGCGAATTGAAGAACTGATTAAAGAAGGAACTATAATGGTTGATGTTGATGGAGAAAAAATAGGACAGATAAATGGTCTATCTGTTATGGCACTTGGGGATTATAGTTTTGGGAAACCATCAAGAATAACTGCAACTATTTCTGTTGGAAGAGATGGAGTAATAAATATTGATAGAGAAGTAAAACTTGCTGGAACAATTCATAATAAGGGGTTTCTTATTATAAACAATTATATAAAAGAAAAATTTGGACAGAAAAAAGCAATTACTTTTTCTGGCAGTATTTGTTTTGAACAATTATATGAGGAAATTGAGGGTGATAGTGCATCTTCAACAGAACTATATGTTTTACTTTCAGTTCTTTCAGGACTTCCAATAAAACAGGGTATAGCAGTAACTGGCTCTGTTAATCAAAAAGGAGAAATTCAACCAATAGGCGGTGTTAACGAAAAAATAGAGGGATTTTATTATACCTGTAAATCAATAGGACTTACAGGGAACCAGGGAGTTATAATTCCTGAGAAAAATGTAAAAAACCTTATGCTTAATGATGAAGTAATTGAAGCAGTAAAAAATGGGAAATTTCATATCTGGTCTGTGAAAACAATTGATGAAGGGATAGAAATTTTAACACGAGTTCCAGCAGGGAATATGAAAGAAGATGGTACATATCCTGAAAACACTGTAAATTATATTGTTGGTAAGAAAATTGATGAACTTACAGAAAAATATATAGAAACCCAAAAACCAGGAAAAAGCAAAAAGAAATAATTATAGATACATCAAAAAATTCCATATCCAAATCTTCTGAAAATATCAGGTCTATTTCTCCAGTCCTTAATGACCTTTACTTTTAGTTGTAAATAAACATTTTTCCCGAGTAAAAATTCAATTTCTTCTCTTGCCAATTGACCAATTTTTCTTATTCTTTCTCCGCCCTTCCCTATTATTATTCCTTTAAGATTATCTCTTTCAACAATTATATTAGCACTAATAAAAATAACATCTTTGTTTTTCTGTCCTTCTCTTATTTCTTCAACTTCAACTGCTACTTCCTGTGGAACTTCCTGATGTGTTTTTTCAAGAATTTTTTCTCTTATTATTTCACCTATTTTATATTCAGTTGGCAAATTTGTATCTACATCTGAAGGATAAAACTTTTCTCCTTCTGGTAGATGAGAAATTATAACTTTAATAAGGCGGTCAACATTTTGCTTTTTAAGAGCAGAAATAGGAACAATATCTAAAAATTCATATTTTTTATTAAGTTCATCAATTAAAGGTAGAAGTTCCTCTTTATCTTTTAGTAAATCAATTTTATTTATAACAAGGAGTATTTTTTTATTTGTCTTTTTTAACACTTCAAGAATTTTTTCATCTTCTTCTCTCCAGCCCTTAGCATCAATTAAAAAAAGAATTATGTCTGTTTCATCAATTGAACTTAATATCATTTTTTGCATAAACTTGCCCAATTGATTTCTCCATTTTTCTATTCCAGGAGTATCAATAAAAATAATTTGCCCTTCCTCACAGTTATAAATTCCCAAAATTTTTATTCTTGTCGTTGCCGGTTTTGAAGAAACAATAGAGACCTTTTTATTCAGTATATTATTTAGAAGTGTTGATTTACCAACATTTACTCTCCCAACAATAGTAACAAATCCACTTTTCATTCAGGTATCTCCCAATCATCAATTTTAAAAATTTCTTTTTTTCTTTTTAAATAATAAATATAATTTTCATAACTCACATCAGGTGGAACCCTATGGTCAACATGAGGTATATACCCACCTGAATTAACAAACTCCTTTATTCTTTCTAATTCATTATCAATTGACTTCTCCCCATTAATTAAAGCAATTTTATTAATTCCACCTTTAAGAAGAACATTTTTGCCGTATTTTTTTCTTAAAACAACAGGGTCAGAACCACTATTTATTTCAAGAGGAAACATAACATTTACCCCAGCAGAAAGCCATAAAGGAACAAGTTGATTTATATTTCCATCACAATCAACAATTACAACATCTATTTCTTCTTTTTTTAATTTAGAAGTTATTTTCTTATATTTTGGAACCATAAATTTCTCAAAAAGTTGTGGAGATATCATCGGCTGCGTCTTAAATGCCATATCCTCCCAAAAACATGCAAAGTCAATACCTTTAACTTCTTCAAGTGCCTTTTCATTTAATGTAAGAACAAAATTTGCTACATATCCCATTATATCTTCTATAAGGTCTGGCTGAGTATAAAAACTTATAAGACAATTCTCAAATCCCATCCAATCCCTAACCCATCCAAATAAACTACCAACATTTATTCCTAAAGGATAATCCCTTTTTCCCCATTCTTTTTTTAAACTTTCCCAGCTAGAAGGATACCTTTTTTCAATATCAGGTTGAAGTCGTTCTTTAAACTCATTCCAATCATTTCTATTTTCAACAGGAAATTTTAAAAAATGAGGAATTGATGAAGAACCATCTTTAAATATCTGTAAAATTCTACCTGAACTATCTTTTTTAATTATATGTCTTCCTGTCTCTTCAATTATTTCTTCTTCAAAATAAGGTAGTAATCCAAGATTGATTGGAATTATTTCTTGCCTATCAAATTTAAAATATATATCTCCTTTATTATTGTTATTTATATATTCAGGTAGCCCTTCTTTATGCCATTTTAAAAATGTCTCATTCCACCAGCCAAATTCACAGTTGAATATCCTATCAACTTCTTCAAACTCAAAAATCCTTCTCCATCTTTCTCTATTTGTCATATTCCTATAAAATAATTTCCTGCCCTTTTTCTGCTGACTCCTTTTCTTTAAGAACTACATAAAGAGAATCTCTTGCATCCTCAGGGGTTACTACCTGAAATGGTTTGTTATGAATAACATGGTCTATAAAATATCTTAACTCATAAAAGTACCCTCCCATATCTTCAATATTTCCCTCTATTCCTTCTACTTTTATTTTTTCAAAAGTTGGTCTTTCAACATTCCCATTTGCCCCATAAGCAACGACAGTTGGAGTATTTCTTGAATTAAACTCAATTGTCCCTTTTTCAAATTTTGCAATATAACTCATTTCAAATGGAAAACTTGGAGGAAAATCCCATTCACCATCAGCATGAGCAACAATCCCATTTCCAAATGTAAAAGTTGTAAGTACATTAGCATCATTATTATAGTTTTTAACTATTTTTGAAAAAATTTTTTTAGGTTTTTCTCCTAAAAGATAAAGCAAAAAATCAGTATCATGAATATGAAGGTCAACAAGGGCCCCACCACTTTTTTCCTGTGAAAGCAACCAATTTTCCCATCCCCATGTTGGAAGTGGAGATAATCTCCTCATTGAAATTAATTTTAAATCCCCATATCTTTTACTATCATATGCATCTTTCAAGAATTTATATTCAGGCCAGAATCTAATGACCTGTGCAACCATAAATTTGACATTATTTTCTTTACAAACTTTTATCATTTCATTTGCATCCTCAACAGTAAGAGCTATCGGTTTTTCACATATAACATCCTTTTTATTTTCTGCTGCTTTTATAACATATTCTTTGTGTAAAAAAGTAGGCAGACAAACATCAACAATCTGTATATCCGGCTTTTTAAGAATTTGCTCAGGGTCGAAATATGGTATTGTTTTAAACTTTCTTGCAAGTGATTTTGCTTTCTCCCCTCTTATATCAGCAATCCCTACAATCTTTACATCCGGCAATTGACTATAAACTGTTGAATGCATTTCTCCCATAAAACCTGCTCCAAGAATACCAACATTAGCCATTTTTCCTTCCTCCTTTTGTAATTTTTAATACTGGTAATATTCTATTGCCACTTTATTGAAAATGAAAAAACATTATTTTTTTCAACTGTTTGGACTAATTTTCCATCAACAAGCCCAACAGCAAAGTCAATTTTTTCCTGGAGTTGATACTTCCATAACCCCTTTTTATCATAAGAAAGAAAGTAAAAATAGTTACCCTTTTTACCACCCAAAATATCCAGAACAGAAGGAGAAAATATAGCAAAATCAATATCTTCATCAGAAGAAAAATTTTTTATTAAAGTTCCATCACCATTAAAAAGATAAATTTGTCCTTTTTTTGTTGAAACACAGATAAAATTTGTATCTGTAGTTATTTTTATATCTTCTATTTTCCCTTCAACATTTTTTCTCCATCTTTCATTTCCATCATCAGAAAAACAACAAACAACACCATTTTCAAGTCCAGCAAAAACCCAATGGGCATCAGAGGAAATTTTTATAATATCTATATTTTTACTAACTTCTAAATCCCAGAAAATTTCACCATTGTTATCAACATAATAGACATTATTATTTACACCAATTACAAGAAACCTTCCATCTTTTGAAATATCAATTCCTCTTCCATAATTGTTTAATTTTTTATTCCATAAAACAGTTCCATATTTATTTAAAAAGTAGATATTCCCGCCTAAACAATAAAAAGAGAAATATTGTCCATCAGGGGAAACAGCAACTTTAACAATTTTCTCTGGAAAAGATAATTTTCTAATAATATTTCCTTTATCAGAAAGAATATAAACATAACCTCCTTCAGTTCCTAATATTGTTCTTTTTCCATCATCTGAAATTTTTATATCAGATATTAAACTATCTGCTTCAAATGACCATATAAGTTGATTTTCAGGTATATAAAGAAAACCAGGAATATCTTTTTCCTGAAACTTATAACAAAATCTTTCTATAATATTTGGCAAAAATCTAATATCATCTGCTTTGAATTCATAATTTTCAAAAAATATTTTTTTCTTTGGGTCAAAAACATTTATTTCGAAAATATATTGTGATTCAATTCTTGAAAGGAGTGGTTTTATAACATAATCAGCATTTAAAATTTTTGCAACATAGGAAAGGTCTTCTTCATCACCAATATCTTCTTCTGTAATGTTTTCCTCTTCTAATACTTTTTTAAGTTGTTCATTTGTTATTAAATTTATGTTCTTTACTTCTTCCTTAAATATCCCAAGGAATAAATCCTGAAAATCACTCTTTAAAAAATCAGGTACATTATTATAACTAACATTTAAAGTAAGTATATTTGTATTTTTCAGTAATAATTGAATATTTTTTATTTTACTCGTAAGATAGGAAACAGAATATTTTTCACCAAAGAAATTTTTTGTCTCAACTACATTTCTAATTTCTTCATAAATACCTTCTGCATCTCTTAACATATTTTCTTTTTGATAAATAGTTGCAAGTTTCATCATATAAGTAGTATCTGGAATTATACATTTTGAAAGATACATTTGAAGGTACTTTATACCCTCTTTATTTTTATTATGAGAAAGAGCATAATCACCAATTATTCTGTATAAATATGCATCTGGAGTTGCATATTTCAAATATTTCATTGCTTCTCTATCCTGGGGCCAACCATTTGGCCAATTAGAAGGAGAAAATGGTAAAACAGATTGTATTTTTGTTTCTGTAAGACGAAGATAATAATCAGCATAAGAAGTCATACCTTTTGTATCAAATTCATCTGCTTTTTTTAAATAATTTTTTATGTAATCAGGGAATACAACAAGAATATTTTTATTTTTCTCATACCACTCACTTGAAAAACAAATAAAAGAAAATAAGAAAAACAAAAATAGAAATTTTTTCATAACGACTCCTTAAAAAGCATAATACCAAATTGTTCAGGGATATCTATTCTCCCTGTCCAAGTTGAAGTTGATCTATTTTCTATTTCCCTTAGAAAATTTATGCGCCATTTATCTCCATTTTTTATTTCGTTTATCTCAAATTCACTCAAAGGAATAGAAATTTCTGCAATCCATCTATTTGATTCTACATTACTTTTAGCAATCCAGTTTGATTGCCAATTTTTCTCCTTGTCATTATCTGTATAAAATTTCCAGATATAGGAATATCTAATTAAGCCCATTGGATGAAGAACAAATTGATACCATTGCCCTTTAGAATTATACGGGGCTATAGAAATTGTTATAAAATCCCTTGTATTTAAAGTTATTTCTCTGCTTCCCTGGTCTTCACAAATTATAAGAAAATATAAATTTTTCTCATCATAGCCAACTGCAACCTTTGTCTGGATATTATAAGGGACTTTTTCTTTTTCAATGAGTATAAATTCATTACTCATTTTTACCATATCCCAGTATTTATCATCATCCTTTCCATCTATATTGATTGTACCTTCTATCCTATGAGCATATATAATTTTTTCTGTAACCTCTTGAATTCCAAGTTTTTCTTTATAAAGTGCTTGTCTTATTTGAGGTATTTTCCCCCTTAAAGATAATGGTATTGAACTATCATTTAAATACCTATTTGCTTGGCTTCTTAATGGTTCAATATTTTCTTCAGATATTCTAACAAGAAATTCAATTCCCTTTATTTCACCCATTTTTGATAGAGAGTAAGATGCTGCAAGTTTAACATCAAGTTCTTCATCTTCTAATGCCTGTAAAAGTAATCCTATACTTCTTTTATCTTTGATATACCCAAAAATTTCCGCTGCTTTTTTCCTGTATTGTGGATTAGAACTATTAATAAACTTCATAGCATATGGGAAAACATCCTTTTGCCCCATTTTTGCAAGAGAATAGGCAGAATAAAGTTGTAATTCAGGGTCATTGTGTTTTAAATTTTTTTGAAGAATTGGTATTGCTGTCTTATCTCCAATTTCTCCAATTGCAAGTGTAGATATCTTTCTTGTTTCAATATCTGAGTCCAATAATGCATCCTTTATTCCTTTGGCAAAAAATCTTTCTGGTTTTCTCAGAACAACTTCAATTGCTTTATTTTTAACATCAGAATAATTACTCAAAAGCATTTTATAAATTAAATGTTTAACTTCGTCTGTTTGAATAATTGCATCCACTATATCAATTACAAATTTTCTATCACTTGGGTTAGAACTTTTAATTTTTTCATTTAATTTATTCACAACATCTCTTAAAATTTTTCTGCTTTCTTCTTTTACTCTTCCACATGTCTCATTTTTTTCATGATAAGAAAGTATTTCTAAATATTGAACATCAAACATGTCCAAAAGTGAAAATGCAACAATTGCCCCATATCTTATTAACTGGTTAGGGTCTTTTGTTTTCTCAATAAGATAATTTTTTACACTTTCATCTCCAACTTTACCAATTAAATTCAAAGCCGATAGACGCGAATTTATTGAATTGTTTTCATCATCAACAAATTTTTCAAGTGCAGGAATAAAAGCAGTGTCTTTTATATTTTCAATAATTTTTATTGCATATTCCATTACACTTTGTGAATTATCACCAAGTGCATTTACAATTTCAGGATAAGTTGATACATTTCTAAACTTTTCAAGAGCCCATAAAGAATATATTCTTACCGATTCATCAGGGTCATTTAATCCTTTTAATATTCCTTCTAATCCTTCTTCTGTCTTCAATCTAACAAGCGTTTTTATACTTTCTATTTTTACTTTTACCGATGGGGCAGCAAGCAATGATTCAATTTTATCTGCTGCATCTGTCGCTTTTAACTTCTCAAGAGCCCATACACTTCTTATTTTAACCTCATCATTTTCATCATCTAACGCATTTGTTAAATAAGAAATACCACGACTATCTTCTGTACTTTCAATAAGGTATATTGTCCTTATTTTAAGAAATACATTATTGCTTTTAAGCAAATTATAAATATTTTGAACATCAGAATCAGGAAGATTTTTAAATTTCTCTCTATTTTCTGCCTTCCACATCAATCTTGTTAATGACCAGAGAATTTCCTCTTTTACTTTTTCTTTATTATCATTTATCTTTCTAACAAGAACATCAATAGAGTCAGAATTCCCATATTTACCAATTCCAGAAGCAGCATAATATCTTACCTGCCAGTAAGAGTCATCAAGTGCTTTATGAAACTGCAATATTTCTTCTCCAGAAGCAAATTCTACAAGACCTCTTATTGAATAATATCTTACCTGCCAATAACTATCTTCTAATCCCTTTTTATAGTAATCAACACAGGTTGAATCACCTATTTTCCATAAGGTATATGCTACTTTACTCCTAACGATTTCATCTTTATCATCAAGTAATTTTGCAATATCAGGAAGGTATGTTTTATCACCTTTACTTAAAACTTTATTAATAAAATTTATTTTATCGGAAGAAGTGCCATACTTAACCACATTTGTATCTAATTCAGCAGAAAAAAGATAAAAACTAAAAAAAATAAATAAAAAACCAATAAATAATTTATTTGTTTTCATAGTAAAATTTTGGAAATCCAATATCAACAATTTTTATTTTACCACAATAAGCAGGACCTTCATTCATATAAAAACCTTTTTTCCCAAAACCTAAGGATACAGTTAAATTACCTTTTACTGCCACTCCACAGACATCTCCGGTATCGGCATTCAATCCAGATGGAACATCAACACAAATTTTATAAGCAACTTTTTCATTTATATATTCTACTATTTCTCTTACCTGGTCATTTACCATTCCACTAATGCCTGTTCCAAGAATTGCATCTATAATTAAATCACATTTTTTGTATTTTAACACACTTTTAAATTTATTTTCAACTGAAAAAATTTTAACTCCCAAATTTTTCAAAATTACAAAATTTCTTTTTGTAATTTCCGAAAATTTATTTTCTTCTGGAATATAAAAAACATCAACATCAAATCCCCCATTAAAAAGATACCTTGCAGTAACAAATCCATCTCCACCATTATTTCCTTTCCCACAAAAAATTTCAATTTTTCTCTTTTTATTTTTAATAATTTTTTTTGTTTCCTCACTTACACATCTACCAGCATTTTCCATTAAAATTAGTTTTATTATACCATACTTTTTTTCTGTTTCATCTTCTATTTTTTTTATCTCTTCTGATGAAAGAACTATTTTTTTCATTTCAATTACCCCTTAATTTTTCTAAAAGTTCTCTCCCAACCAAATTTACAGGACCAGCCCCAAGAGTAAGTACTATATCATTTACTTTTAAAACTTCAAGTAAGTACTCAACAATTTCTTCAAAAGTTGGTAAATAAAGTGCTTCTTTACCATTTTTTCTGATTTTTTCAACTAAAATTTCTGCATTTACAAGTTTTTTTTCTTTTAAAGAATCTCTAACAAAATAAATATCTGGAACAACTATCTTATCTGCATTAGAAAAAGAGCGGGCAAAATCCTTTAAAAGAAATCTTGTTCTACTATATTGATGTGGTTGAAAAACAACAATCAATCTTCTCCCAGGAAAAACTGTTTTTAAAGTAGAGAGAGTTGCTTTTATTTCAGTCGGATGATGCCCATAATCATCAATAATTAAAATCCCTTTTTCATTGCCTATTATTTCACATCTTCTATGAACTCCATCAAATGTTTCCACTGCTTTTTTTATATCTCCAAATGGTAATCCAATAATATTCCCTACTGCAATACAGGCAAGTGAATTTAAAACATTATGTTTTCCCCATATTTTCAATTTCAAATGTGATATTTTTTTTCCTTTAAAATAACAATCAAATTCAGTTCTTCCTTTTTTTATTACAATATTTCTCCCTGTAAAATCACCATTTTCAAAACCATAAGATATTTTTTCTCTCTTAACTTTTTTAACCACTTCCACAACATTTTTATCCTCATTACAATAAACTATAAAACCATCTTTTTTGACATTATTACAGAACTCCCAAAAAGCACTTTTTATTTCTCTTATATCATAATAATAATCAAGATGGTCTTTCTCAATATTTGTTAAAACAGCAATTTCTGGGGAATAATTTAGAAATGACCTTTTATATTCACAACCTTCAACAACAAGAAAATCACTTTTTCCAACCCCAGAATTTCCCAGTCCAATAATTTTCCCTCCCACAAGAAACGAAGGAGATAGTTTATTTTTTTTAAGCAAGTGGACAACAAGAGCAGATGTTGTTGTTTTTCCATGCGTCCCTGAAATAGTAATGCCTCTTTTATTTTTCATTATTGCCCCAACACCTTCTGGATAACTCATCATAGGGATTTTAAGTTGTTTCCCTTTTTTATATTCTGGATTATCTGGAAAAATTGCTTGAGAATAGATAATTAGTTCAATGTCCTTTGTTATATTTTCTTCTCTCTGTGGAGAAAATATTTTTACCCCTTTTTTTTCAAGTGCTTTTGTTATAGGGGTTAAATTTGTATCAGAACCAGAAATAATTTTCCCCTCTTTAAGCAAAATATATGCAAGTCCACTAACCCCTATCCCTCCAATTCCAATAATATGAACTCTTTTTACCCTTTCAAAAATATCATTTTTTCTCATTTAGAGCACCAGTTATAATATTAACAATTTTTCCATCATCATAAATCTTTACTTTTTCAAGTGCCTTTTTTATTTTCTCATAATTTCCCAAAAATTTCTCAAAATATAATGGAAAATTATAAACAATTTCTTCCCTTTGTGGAATAAGAAAACAGGCATCCTTTTCCTGTAAAAACATTGCATTAAAAAATTGGTGTCCGCCAGCAAAAGGATATGGAATTAATATAGAAGGTATTTTCCAGTATGTAAGTTCAGAAATTGTTCCTGCCCCTGCTCTTGAAATAACAATATCTGCAATAGAATATAGTTCATTCATATTATAATAAAAATCAAAAACAATCCCACTTACTTTCTTTTTAAAAAAAATCTCTTCAACTTTTACCTTTTCTTTACCTGCAATAATTATAATATGAAAATCGTTTTTTTTAACAAAATAATCAATATTAGAAGTTATAAGTTTATTTAAAAAAGATGCTGACTGACTTCCACCAAAAACAACAATTACTTTTTTATTTTTATCTAAAAAAAAATTTTCAATTATTTCTTCTTTTGAGATATGAATTTTAAATTCCTTTAATAAAGGGAAACCAGTAACAACGACTTTCTTTTCTGGTAATTTATTTCTATAAGGAAAAGTTAAAAAAGTTCTTCTTGAAAGAATTGAAAAAAATTTTGTTACTTTTCCCGGGATATAATTTTGTTCGTGAAGGTATATATCTTTTCTTAAAATTTTCCCAGCAACAAGAAACGGAAAAGTTGTATAACTGCCAGTGCCAACAATTGCAACAAAATTTTCCTTTTGAATAAAAATAAAACATTTAAAAATATTGAATAAAAATTTAAAGGGTATTATAAAAATCCCTTTTTTTGAAATTTTTACCTCAGGAATAATAGAAAAGTTATAATTCCTTTTATTTAACCAATTAATTATAAATCCCCTTTCAGGAACAAAAAATTTAACTTTTATCCCTTTTTCAATTAGTGAATCACCTATTGAAAGAGCAGGAAAAAAATGTCCACCAGTTGGTCCTGAAACAATAGCAATTTTTTTTTCTTTATTATGCAATAATTCTCTCCTTATTTCCCATATTATAACACATCAACCGCATAAATTTAACTTTCCCAGACATACTTACTTGGCTAAAAAGTTGATTACATTATTATTTTATAGGATAATTTTGAATAAATGGAATTATAAGAGAAAAAATAAGGAATATCATAGGAGGTGGGGAAATGTTAAAAAAACTTGCTAATGAGGAAATAAATTGGTTATTACTTTCTGAAAAAGAAAACTACGAAAAAAACATTAAAATAATTGCTCAGAAAAACAAAATAGGAGAAGGAGAAATTACAGAAGAACTGAAAACAACAACTGAACTTTTAGATATAGGAGAAAGAATAGAGAACAAAATAATAATAACTCCTGAACTATTTAAAAATGTATTTCTACTTGCCCTGACAGATTTTGAAAGTAAATTGGTAAAATATTGGGATACCCCTGGTGAATTCACAAAAATAATGATTGGTAAAACACTATCAGACAAAAGCATGTTGCATTTAATGGCAGATATATTGAAATTAAAATATTATAGAGAATACTGGTCATTAGATGCTGTTTTTTATGAAAAAGAAGACAAAGAGCATTTTCAGTTGCCATTTTTGGTTGCTGAATATTTGCCTGTGGTTATTGAACATGAAAACGCAATATCTGGAAGTTGTCTTGAAATGAATAAATTATCTATATTCAACTCCCCATTAAAAGTCCTTATTACTTATCCAGAAACGGAAGATAAAAATAAATACCTTAACTGGTACACAGAAATACTCAAAAAAGCAGATATTTTTGATGATTTTTCAACAAAAAGAAAACATCTTTTAATTTTTGGATATAAAAAAGAAGAGAAAACATTCTGGGAGTTTTATACCTATCAAAATAAAACATTTTCTCTACTTGAATAAAAGGTAAGTTCCACTGAATCCAATTAGGGCAGACATAATTTTGGGGTATATAAATATCTTATTGCTTAATAAATATGGCTAACTGAACTTGAAGAAAAATGTAGGTCTTTCGTATTGAAGTTGCATTTAAAGTATTTAATATATCATCTTCAAAAAACAATTTTTTCTCTACCAGTGCCAGAAAAACTTTTCTTGTTTCCTTTGTAAACCAATCCAAAATCCCGTTTTCTTATAACTATGAAGAATTGAAAATTATCAAAAACAAAAAGTAGTGTAGATTTAGAATTGTGAATTTGAATAATAGATGTATTTATATTATAACTATGAAAAAATTTAAAGAATTCACATTTTGAAATGGGGTAATACTATT
>Ga0116192_1001026_pt1 | contig 20080 bp, 19 predicted proteins | sample AD_UKC113_MetaG_FD_89876 | JGI IMG/M metagenome (GOLD analysis project Ga0116192, IMG submission 89876) | Active sludge microbial communities of municipal wastewater-treating anaerobic digesters from Hong Kong - AD_UKC113_MetaG | ecosystem: Engineered > Bioreactor > Anaerobic > Digestate... | reverse complement strand
GTTTCTTCGTGCGTGGGCTGAAGCCTATCGTGTTCCTCATCGTCCTCACCGTTGTCGTGCAGATGTTCTTCACGCCGGGGACTATCCTGTGGAGCTGGTGGTTCCTGCGCATCACGCGCGAGGGAGTCGTCCTTGCTCTGTTCATTCTATGCAGGCTCGTCCTCTTGACACTGACCAGCGTGCTGCTGACTGCCAGCACATCCCCGATTGAGCTGACCGACGCAATTGCGGACTTCCTGAAGCCGCTGAGCCGTGTGGGCATACCTTCGGCGGAGATTGCGCTTGTGATGAGCATCGCCATGCGGTTTGTCCCTACCATTCTTGAGGAAACGGAACGTATCATTCGCGCGCAGGTCTCGCGTGGCGCCAAGATTGGCGAGGGCAGCCTTGTCGCGCGCATGAAGAGCTTCATACCTATTCTCATCCCTCTGTTTGTTTCGTCCTTTCGGCGGGCCGATGACCTGGCAGTGGCGATGGAGGCTCGCGGGTTCCGTGTCGGCAGTGAGCGGACCAGGTATCATGAACGGCATTTCGGATCGATTGATGCCTGTGTCCTGGTTGCGTCAGGCGTTGCGCTTGCGGGAGTCATTCTGTGGCGGCTGTTCCTGTAACGGTACGCCTGGACATATCCTACGACGGTTCGTTCGCCTTCGGCTTTCAGAAGCAGGATACCCTTCTGACTGTGCAGGGCGTCATCGAGTCTGCTCTGAAGGCGGTGTGCGGCTCGTTTGTGCCTGTCGTTGGCGCGTCCCGCACCGACAGGGGAGTGCATGCGCTGCAGAATGTCGTGAGCTTTGTGGTGCGGGATGAACGTGTATATGAGCGCGTGGCACGGAGGCTGCCTGTCATGATGCCCGAGTGGCTGTCAATACGAAGCTGTCATGCCGAACAGAGCACCTTCAATGCCCGTTTCTCTACGACGGGCAAGTCCTACGCGTACGTGTTTGTGAAGGAAGACCGCTGGAGTCCTTTTTTGGCGCGGTACGCCTACAGGCTGTCGTATCCGGTGGAGGTTGGCGCCATGAACGAGGCTGCACACGCCTTCCTTGGCACGCATGACTTCCGCTCCTTCGGCAACGTTGATCCAAGCAGGCCCAATCGAGACACAATCTGCACTGTACGGACGGCTGAAGTCGTCGAGACGGATTCGTGGATCATGTTCATGGTCTCCGGGGATCACTTTCTGTACCACATGGTGCGTCGCATGGCGTACTTTGTGCTGAAGGCTGGCCAGGGGCGTGTCAGCGAGGCTGACCGCGAGCGGGTGTTCGCCGGCGGAGACGCTGATTCCCCGTACACCCGACAGGTCATGGCCGCCGGAGGTCTGTACCTTGTTGCAGTAGCCTACCCCTGACGGACCTGCAGGTTGGTTGTGGTGCAGATGGCCCGATCCCTCTCCGGGCACAAAGCCCGCTCGTCTGTCTACAGGCTTCAGGCGTTGACTAACGGATGGTTTGTGGTAATCTAGTAAAGCATTCTCCAGGAGGATATCGATGAAGACAACGTTTTTTCGACCAGATACAGTCGAGCGTCGCTGGGTGGTAATTGATGCAACCGACCAGAGCGTTGGACGCCTTGCTGTAGTGATTGCGAATATTCTGCGCGGCAAGGACAAACCGGAGTACACGCCGAATGCTGTGGTGGGCGACAATGTCATTGTTATCAATGCAGCGAAGCTTGCCATCGACCCGAAGAAGGGTGCGCAGACTATGTACTACCATCACTCCTTCTATCCCGGCGGCCTCAAGGCCACGGATTGGAACAAGATGCTGGCAACGCGACCGGATTTCTTGCTCAAGCGTGTTGTGAGAGGCATGCTGCCGAAGAACACGCTGGGAAAGGAACTGTTGGGCAACCTTCGTGTCTATCAGGGGCCCGAGCATCCTCACCAGGCGCAGAAGCCTGTTGAGTTCAAAGTAAGCTAGGAGGATAGTGTGGCAGCTACACAGATCTGGGGTACAGGCAAGAGGAAGACGGCAATTGCGAGAGTGCATCTCGTTCCAGGAACCGGAAAGATCGTCGTGAACGGCAAGCCTGTCGAACAGTACTTTCCTGTTCAGACGGTAGCCATGAAGACAATGGCGGCGTTTACCGTGATGGGCGGCTCTCCCGCGTTCGACGCAATCGTGAGCGTAGCCGGCGGCGGGTTCAATGGTCAGGCCGAGGCGGTGCGTCATGGCATTGCCCGGGCTCTTGTGGAACAGAATGCTGACAACAAGCCCGTTCTCAAGAGAGCAAAGTTGCTGACGCGTGACTCGCGCATCAAGGAACGCAAGAAGTACGGACTTCTTGGCGCCCGCAAGGCTACGCAGTACAGGAAGCGTTAGCAGTTCACCATCAATGTGTGCCAGGCAGCAGGGCATTGTACCTGCTGCCTTTTTTGTTAGGTTGTACGTAGAACAGATGGGCGGAGGCCACAAGCCATGAAGATTCATGACACAATGATGGGCAAGGTGGTGGAGCTTGAGCCGCGGGAGCCTGGGAAGATCGGGATGTACGTCTGCGGCGTAACTCCCTACGCCCCGGCACACATTGGCCATGCGCGCACAGCAGTAGTCTATGACCTGCTGAAGCGCTATCTGCGGTTCGCAGGATACACCGTGACCCACGTCAGCAACTACACGGACGTCGACGACAAGATCATTGCGCAGGCGCATGCGGAGGGAGTCAGCCCCCTGGAGCTTTCGGCGCACTACATTGAGGAGTACCGGGAGGACATGGAGCAGCTCAACGTCCTGCCCCCCGACCGAACGCCGCGTGTTTCTGAGAGTATAGGCGACATTCAGAAGCTCATCGATCGGATCCTGGCAGGCGGGTATGGCTACGAATCATCCGACGGCGTGTACTTCTCGGTGCGCAAGTTCCCTTCCTACGGCAAGCTCTCGGGCCGTTCGGTCGATGAGCTGAGGAGCGGCGCACGAGTGGAGGTGAACGAAGCCAAGCAGGACCCGCTGGACTTCGCGCTATGGAAGTTCGCCAAGCCCGGGGAAATTGCATGGGACAGCCCGTGGGGCAAAGGGCGACCGGGATGGCATATCGAGTGTTCTGCAATGAGTCTTCGAGAGCTGGGTCCGGGTTTTGATATCCACGGGGGCGGCGAGGACCTGATTTTCCCCCACCATGAAAACGAAATCGCCCAGAGCGAAGCAGCACTCGGGGGCAAGCAGTTTGTGCGGTACTGGATGCACTCGGGGATGGTCAACATGGGGGCCGAGAAGATGTCGAAGTCCCTTGGCAACGTCGTGACCATTCACGACCTGTTGCGGCAATACCCGGGTCAGGTCCTTCGCCTGTACCTGCTGCAGACATCCTATCAGAAGCCCCTCAGGTTCAGCTTCGGCGGGCTTGACCAGGCTTTTGCGGCCTACGAGCGGATGGTGGAGTTCCAGTCATTCGCAAGCGAACTGCCGACCTCCGCTGGCGGGGGCCGTGGCGGAGAATCCGCCGATGATTGTGCCTCGTTCCTGAAGGAGTTTGATGAGGCGCTCGCCGACAATCTGAATACGTCGCGAGCTCTGGCTGCTGTTTATGCATTCATGAGCAAGGTACGGCGGACAGTCGGCCTGCAGACTGGCGCAGAGGTGGACGCGACCTGCGTGCAGCGCGCGTTTCAATCTGCGATGCAGGTACTCGGACTGGACGACGGACGAGCATATCTTGAGCGCAAGATGGAGCTGCTTCACGGCATGCGCGACGCAATCGCCGCTGTAGCAGAGGACTTCGGTGTAGAGGCTCCTGTTGGTCTCTCTGCAGAAGACCTCCTAAAGCTGGTGATGGCCCGCCGTCAGATGGCACGGGGCCGTGGCGACTACCAGGATGCTGACCGAATACGTGAGCGCCTCGGAGCGGCTGGCATTGCCCTCGAGGACAGTGTTGATGGGGTGAGGTATCGAATCAGTGCGAAACAGTGAGAAAGCTGTCTCATCAAGTGGCATGCTGATCTATGGCAAGAACTCAGTGGCCGGGGCACTCTCCGCCGGCCATCCTGTCGAGAGGGTCATCTTTGAGTCCGGCCCTGAGAAGGACGACCGTATCCGGTCGATCAAGGATCTGGCCCAGCGGCGCAAGGTGCCCATGGAGTATCGCGTCGGGTCCTGGTTTCAGAAGAACCTTGGTGACGTGCCGCATCAGGGCGTTGCTGCGGACTGTTCGCGTGTGAACGTGCTTGACCTGAACACGCTGCTTCAGACAATGCCTCAGGAGGAGACACGTCGCTCTGTCGTGCTGCTTGACCAGGTGACCGACCCGCACAACCTTGGTGCTATCATCCGCGTGGTCGCGGCCTCCGGCGCGGGAGGGCTGATTGTCACCAAGGACCGGACGAGCCCCTTCTCCGCAGCCGCCGTATCGGCATCGGCGGGAACGGTGTTTGCGCTGCCCATTGCGACGGTTGCCAATCTGGCATACGCAATGGAGCGGCTCAAGAAGGAGGGCTACTGGGTGTATGGTCTCGATGTCGGCGGAGGGCGTGACTACCGTGAGGAGCGCTACGCAAAGCCATCGGCCTTCGTGGTTGGCAGCGAAGGCGCCGGGATGCGGGAACTGACACGGAAGAACGTGGACATCTTTGTCACAATCCCCATGAAAGCCGGAGTTGAGTCGCTGAACGTTTCAACGGCGCTGGCCGTAGTCCTGTTCCGTGCCCTCGAGCCGTAGCCAGAATCGTTCTCCAGAACAAGTCGAAGCTCTACGCGAGCGGTTTCTTGGTGGAGACAACAGCGCCTTTGAGGAGTTGCTCGGTCTCTACATGCCACTGCTCAAGTTCATTGCGCGCAAGTACTGCGGGAGCCCGGAGGAGCTGGACGATTGTCTCGCTGAAAGCGTACTGTCATTCCTTCGTGCGATGCGTACCTTTGTGCCGGGTCGAGGCAGCATGGATGCCTATGTTACGACCGTTGCGTCCCACCGCCTCATAGACATGGCCCGGAAGTCTGCGAGGGGGCATGTCGAACTGTCGGACCGTCTGGATGGGTGGGGCAGTTCGCGAGGAAACCCTGCAGAAGCGGGTGTCTACGACATCGCGCTGGCCGCAGCTTCGCTCAGCGAGATCGAGCGTGCCTGCTTCGAACGATACCTCGGTGGAGAGAGTCTCGGCGACATTGCCCGGGATCTGAATGTGCCGAAATCGTCCGTCTCGAACGCACTCGGACGCGCAAAGCGCAAACTCGGCAAAGGGCTGGGACAGGGTGCCTGAACGCCTGTCCTGCCCATGGCCAGCTTGACAGAGGTGCCTTTGCATCTATACTGACAGACGTGCACGCCGACGTAGCTCAGCTGGTAGAGCGGTTGATTTGTAATCAACTGGTCACCCGTTCAATTCGGGTCGTCGGCTCCAGTGTGGGTAGGTGGCCGAGTGGTTAATGGCGGCAGACTGTAAATCTGTTGGCGATGCCTACGGGGGTTCGAATCCCTCCCTGCCCACCACTAGATGGGCGGGAATAGCTCAGTGGTAGAGCCCCTGCCTTCCAAGCAGGTTGTCGCGGGTTCGAATCCCGTTTCCCGCTCCAGGTTCGATGCTTCCTGGCTGCAGCAGTGCGGAGAACCGACAGGGTTCGCGTTCTGTGGCTTTGGGAACATTGACTTCTTGTGCTTTTTGAGTAGTATACATACTGCTGTTGATGTGCTTATGCATGCTGACAGTGAGGAATGCGGGGTGGAGCAGCCTGGTAGCTCGTTGGGCTCATAACCCAAAGGTCGACCGTTCAAATCGGTCCCCCGCGACCAAGCCCATGTAGCTCAGTTGGTAGAGCGTATCCTTGGTAAGGATAAGGTCACCAGTCCAATTCTGGTCGTGGGCTCCATTTTATTGTATACGCGCGAGAGCACATTTCACGGGAGGCTATCATGGCGACGAAAGAGAAGTTTGAGCGTACCAAGCCGCATGTGAACATCGGCACCATCGGTCACATCGACCATGGCAAGACGACACTGACGGCAGCGATCACAAAGGTTCTCGCGACCCTCGGCCATACACAGGTCAAGCGGTACGACGAGATCGACAATGCTCCGGAAGAGAAGGCCCGTGGTGTCACGATCAACGCCCACCATGCCGAATACGAGACCGAGAAGCGCCACTATGCCCACATCGATTGCCCAGGGCACGCGGACTACATCAAGAACATGATCACCGGTGCTGCCCAGATGGACGGTGCCATCCTGGTCGTTGCCGCCTCGGAAGGACCCATGCCCCAGACACGGGAGCACATCCTGCTGGCCCACCAGGTCAACGTCCCCAGGATTGTCGTCTTCCTCAACAAGGTGGATCAGGTTGATGATCCAGAACTCATTGACCTTGTCGAGATGGAAGTACGGGACCTGCTGAAGAAGAATGACTACCCCGGCGATGAGATTCCCATCATCCGTGGTTCTGCCCTCAAGGCCCTGGAGTACGATGGCGATTGTGCCCGTGGCAAGAACGAGTGGACCGACAAGATCTGGGAGCTCATGGATGCCGTTGATTCCTACATCCCGACCCCGGAGCGTCCCATCGACAAGCCCTTCCTGCTTGCTGTCGAAGATGTCTTCACGATCACGGGCCGTGGCACGGTTGCTACCGGACGTATCGAGCGTGGTGTCGTCAAGATGGGCGACAACGTGGAAATCGTCGGCCTCTCGGAAGAGACCCGCAAGACCGTTGTCACTGGCATCGAGATGTTCCACAAGCTCCTCGATGATGGCGAGGCAGGCGACAACGTCGGTCTGCTCCTGCGTGGCATTGAGCACAACGAAGTCCGCCGTGGTCAGGTCATCGTGAAGCCCGGGTCCATCACCCCGCACACCAAGTTCGAGGCACAGGTCTACGTTCTCTCTGAAGCAGAAGGTGGCCGTCACAAGCCCTTCTTCCCCGGCTACAAGCCGCAGTTCTACTTCCGTACCACCGATGTGACCGGAGCGATCGCGCTTCCGGAAGGACAGGAGATGGCCATGCCAGGGGACAACGTCCTCATGACGGTCACCCTCATGACCCACATCGCCATGGAGGAAGGTCTCCGCTTTGCTATCCGTGAAGGCGGCCGAACCGTTGGCGCCGGTGTTGTCACCAAGATTCTGGAGTAGTGAGCTGCTGCGATGAGAGATATCATTACGCTTGAGTGCACTGTGTGCAAGAATCACAACTACACGAGCATGAAGAACAAGAAGAATGATCCCGACAAGGTGCACATGAACAAGTATTGTCCGCATTGCAGAAAGCATACGGAGCATAAGGAGACCAAGTAGCACAGACAGGTCCCCAAAGGTAGGCCCGTAGTTCAACTGGTAGAGCATCGGTCTCCAAAACCGAGTGTTGGGGGTTCGAGCCCCTCCGGGCCTGCCACCTTCCTTTCAGGAGGAATGTGTGAGCAGCACAAAGACAGGAAAGTCTGCAGGTGAGCGCTTCAAGGGCTGGGTTCGTTCCATTTGGACGGAACTCCGGCATCGTGTTACGTGGCCACGGCCCCGTGAGCTTGCGAAGTCCGGGGTTACCATTCTTGCATTCGTAGCCTTCTGGGTCATCTACATCGGCGCCTGGGACTATCTGTTTGCAGCGGCCCTGAACTGGCTCATCAAGTAGGTTTGCATGGCTGAACGCAACTGGTACCTTCTGCACACCTATTCGGGCGCGGAAGAGAAAGCCAGAAACAATCTCGAACAGAAAATCAAGACGCTGGCTCTAGGCGACCGCGTCTTTTCCGTCGTTCTCCCGGTGGACAACAAGGTTGTCATCAAGAACGGAGAACGGAAGGTCAAACAGGAAAAGGTCTATCCTGGATATCTGGTGGTCGAGATGATCATGGATGATGAGACCTGGAATGTGGTTACGCACACCCCGGGAATCCTTGGTTTTGTCGGCAACTACGGAAAACCCATTCCTCTGTCCGATGAAGAGGTTGAACGCATTATCAAGAACAGGGTCTCAGAAGAGGAGGCAGTGGCCAAGCTGCACTTTGAGGTTGGCGACACTGTCCAGATTATCGGGGGCCCATTCGACGGTATGCAGGGCAAGGTCGAGAGCATCTCTCCCGAAAAGGAGAAGGCCCGCATCAAGCTTCTGATGTTTGGACGTGAGATGCCCGTTGAGATTGACTTCGGCTTCATCAAGAAGCTGTGATAACGTAAGGGGGTAATACTCGCCATGGCGAAGAAGATTGTTGGATATGCACGCGTTCAGATTGAGGGTGGCAAGGCGACGCCGGCACCGCCTGTCGGACCTGCTCTTGGTCAGAAAGGCGTCAACATCATGGAGTTCTGCAAGCAGTTCAATGAACGGACCAAGGACAAGGCCGGGCTGGTCATTCCGGCTGTCATTACCGTGTATGAGGACAAGTCGTTCACGTTTATTACCAGAACTCCTCCTGCGTCATCCCTGATCAAGCGGGCAATCAAGCTCGAGTCCGGGTCAGGTGAACCGAACAAGAAGAAGGTCGGTCGTATCACCAGGGCGCAGCTGGAGGAGATCGCAAAGATCAAGATGGAAGACCTGAACACCGATGATATGGACCAGGCAGTGAAGATCATTGCTGGGTCTGCGAAGAGCATGGGAGTCACCGTCGTCGACTAGACACGGGACTCGGGAAGCGTGGGAGGAGTTTCTCCACGAAACCACGGAGGCGAACGAATGAACAAGAAGGGAAAGAAGTACCAGGAAGCAGCAAAGTTGATCGACAGTTCCAAAGCGTACACCCTTGATGAGGCCGCCCTGCTTCTGCCAAAGCTGAAGACCGCGAAATTCGACGAAACCATTGAGGTCAGCATGAAGCTGAATGTTGATCCCAAACAGGCAGATCAGAATGTGCGCGGTGTCGTCACGCTGCCGGCTGGCACTGGCAAGACGGTCCGAGTTGCGGTCTTCACCAAGGGCGACAAGACGACCGAGGCACAGGAAGCAGGCGCCGACGTCGTGGGCGGTGATGAACTGATCGAGAGGATTCGCGGTGGCTGGCTGGAGTTTGACGTGGCAATCGCAACGCCTGACATGATGGCCTCCCTTGGAAAGGTTGCCCGTATTCTCGGTCCGCGCGGTCTCATGCCCAACCCAAAGGCGGGCACTGTGACGCCTGAGGTTGGCAAGGCTGTGCATGAGTTCAAGGCAGGGAAGATCGAGTTCCGCGTCGACAAGGCCGGAGTCGTGCACTGTCCCCTGGGAAAGTCCAGCTTCGCGCCAGAGGCGATCAAGGAAAACTTCATCGCTTTGTTGGAGGCAATTCAGCGTGCGCGGCCGGCATCGGTCAAGGGTACCTACATGGGGAAAACCTACCTCTCCCTTACCATGAGCCCATCGATCAGGGTGGACGCGAGCAGACTTTAGACTATACTCACATACGCGTTGCCAAAGACAGCGAGCGGGGTGTTTTCCCCTCAATGTTGCCCGCCGAGGCGTGTGCGCTTGGTTATTGAGTGCGATACGGCTCTCTGCTTTGGCAGAGAGCTTTTGTTTTTCCAGGAAGAGGAGGTGAAACATGCTGACCAAGGATCAAAAGAAAGAAGTGGTCGACAAGGTAGTACAGCGGCTGAGGGAGTCGCCCTCTGTCGTGTTCGTCGGCTATGAGGGACTGGATGCGTCGTTTGTTGCCAGCCAGCGTCGGCAGTTGGCCAAGCAGGGGATTGACTACGTTGTCGTCAAGAACACCCTGCTGGAGCGCGCAGTGAAGGAAGTCGGACTGCCGGTTCCGGATTCGCTGTTCACGCAGATGACTGCCATCGGGCTGGGCAAGGCGGATCCGTCCATTCTGGCCAAGGCTTTCTACAAGAAGCCAACCAACAAGGCTGGCGAACAGCGTTTTGCGGTCAAGGGCGCAATCGTCGACGGTGCCTTCTTTGACGAGGGCAAGGTGGAACGGCTTGCGCTGCTGCCGACTAGGAATGAGCTTATCGCACAGGTCTGTCGCGGTCTGAACAGTCCCATTACGGGGCTGGCCATGGCGTTGCAGCAGACAGTCAGCAGCATTGTCTACGCGCTCGACAAGGTCCGTGAGCAGAAGGCTCAGGGAACACAAGCAGCATAGTACCATACTCCAGGAGGTATGACATGACAAAAGAAGAAATCCTTGAAGCTATTGAAACCATGAGCGTTCTCGATCTGGCAGACCTGGTCAAGATGATTGAAGACAAGTTTGGCGTTTCGGCCGCAGCACCAGTCGCCGTCGCCGCTGCCGCTCCTGCCCCTGTCGCCGAGGCAAAGACTGACTTTGATGTCATTTTGAAGACGGTCGGCGAAAAGAAGATCGAGGTCATCAAGGTCGTACGCGAAATCACCGGACTTGGACTCAAGGAGTCCAAGGACCTCGTTGATGGTGCGCCAAAGCCCGTCAAGGAGCACGTCTCCGAGAAAGAGGCCAATGAGCTCAAGGCCAAGATCGAGGCTGCCGGAGCCACGGTCGAGATCAAGTAGTCGTTCTATCCCAGCTTTGCAACCATAGCCTGGCACGACGCCAGGCGTTGTTGGAGGTCACGGGCAGCCGCAGAAGCGGCTGCCCGTGATTCATATACTCCGAACATGGCGCTGCCGGAACCACTCAGACCGGCTACGTGCGCTCCGGTGCCCCAGAGCGTGCGGCGCACCTGTTCGAACAAGGGTTTGTATTCCCCGAGCGTAGACTCAAATGCGTTGAGGCGAAGGGCGTGCGACCCCGCAGGCAGATGCCCATGTCCCTGCAGGACAGCAATCACTTCTTCCATGCTGACCGTTGGTTCTACCGCGGCAGGCCCGCTGCTGAACATGATATCGTCGAGGGCCCTGTACGCTGCTCTCGTGTCCACTCTGAACGGAGGCAGAACAACGCAGGCCCACAGTTCCGGAAGTTCTGGCACGGGGGCAAGGAAGCCACCTGTGTTGTGTACGCTGGCCGCCGGCATGCAGGCAGTCAAGAAAGGCACATCCGACCCGACCCTGGACGCCAGCTGAGTGAGCGTGGCAGGAGTAAACGGATGGGCATGGAGGTCATTGAGTGCCAGAAGGCAGGCTGCTGCATCTCCGCTCCCTGCCCCCAATCCAGTCTGTTCTGGAATCCGTTTCTCAAGGTATGCATGGACGTTAAGGACAGCCGGCTTGGTGGTTGCTGACAACGCCTCTCCAAACACAGCCCAGGACCTCGCGACCGAGTTGCCCGGAACCAGCTCGGGACGATTGCTGAAGAGCTGAAAGCCGGGAAGGTCTGCTGGCGTCGCGGAAAGACTCAGCAGGTCGCCGAGCGCTGTACGCACAAACAACGACTCCAGCTCGTGGAGCTGCTCCCCTTCCTCTCTGGGCAGAACGCGAAGCCATGCATTGATCTTCGTGCTTGTCTCGCTTCGCACGTTCGTGGTATCCCGGGGCCCACGCACTGCTTGCATGTCCTTCATGCTGTCAGTATAGCCAGGAAGGCGCGGAAGGCGCCCCGCCTATGAAGAAGCCCCTGTCAGGAACAACCTGAAGGGGCGACAACGCACAGTACAGCACCGCAAGAATCTGGCTCCCCGAGTAGGACTCGAACCTACAACCCCCGGATTAACAGTCCAGTGCTACCACCATTGAGCTATCGGGGAACACCACGTATTCTACTTGCACATCTCCGTCCTGTCAAGATGGGAGAGGCGCTTCAAGATTGTGAAGGCGACCTTCTGCGATTCGACGACGTACGGTGCCGGATGACGTTGCCGTCGTTGTGCATGTCCTCTTCACTCATACCGTTTTCCTTCGCGATCATGTCCTTCAGTTTCCGCTTCGCCTTGGCCTCTATCTGACGTATGCGCTCGCGGGTTACCTGGAACATGGTCCCGACTTCTTCCAGGGTGTGCTCGTACTCGCCCTGCAGACCCTCCCGGTAGATCAGGATCTTCTTCTCTCGTTCCGGCAGCGTTTCAAGAATCCGTTCCAGTTGTTCCTTGTAGTACTTGTTGAACGTCTCCTTCTCCGGGCTGGGACTCTTTTCATCCTCGATGAAGTTCTCCAGCCGGCTCTCCTCCTCGTCACCGACGGTATTCTCCAGTGACAAGGGCTGCTGGCCCAGCCGTAGGTAGCGGACAATCTTCTTGACGGGGATGCCCATCGCCGCGGCCAATTCCTCCTTGGTGGGCTCGCGTCCATGCTCCTGGAGGAAGTTCTTCTTGATCTTGTCGATCTTGTTTAGGTTCTCTACCATGTGAACGGGAACCCGTATGAGGCGCGACTGGTCCGCCAGAGCTCGTGTCATGGACTGCCGTATCCACCACGTCGCATAGGTTGAAAAGCGGAAGCCGCGCTTGTAATCAAACTTCTCCACAGCGCGAATCAGGCCCAGATTTCCCTCCTCGACGAGGTCGAGAAACGACAGCCCTCGCCCCGTGTACTTCTTGGCGATACTCACGACCAGTCGCAGATTGGCCTCGATGAGCTGTTGACGTGCTTCCGGGTCACCCTGCATGACACCCTTGCCAAGAATCTTCTCCTGTTCCGGCGTGAGCAGGGGCACTCTTCCGATATCGCTGAGGTACGACTGAATCGGGTTCTGTTCTTCTTGCGTCGTAACACGGATGATAGAAGGTATCGACGGGGCAGTCGTTGCCTTTCTGACCGTGGACTTCACGAACCGTGGGCTCCCGAACACGATGCCTTCGAAGTCCAGCCGTTCGTAAAACGCATCGAGTTCCTCGACGGAGACCTGCTGCTTCTCGAGAGCGTCCATGATCGCTCCATAGTCTACGAAACCAGCCTGGCGGGCACTCTCGAGAAGCTTGAGAAGTTCATGCCGTTTGGGGAGCGGAGGTTCGACGACTGTCCCTTCATCGTGCTGTTCCTCAGGCTCCTCGTGTTCCCCGTCATCGATCGACTCATCGCTCTCGACCACGGACTCGTCCTCGATGCGTGGGCGTCTGGTCCGCCGGGCACGGGAGGGCGCAGTTGCCGGATGTTCACCAGTGCCCTCGTCCGCTGGTAGAATGTCAGGCACCCTCTGCTTCCTCGGGGTTTTTCCGGGCGCACGTCCTGTCTCAGACACGGTGGGCCTCGCCTCAGGAGAAGGTTTCCCGCGGCGCGCCGCTTCTGGTTTCTCAACGGGCCCCGTTACTTCCGCCTGGTTCTTCTTGGAGCTTCTCTTCTTCTCTGTTGCCATGCTATTCCCCTTTCAGTGGCGTGCCACAGTGCTGGCGTCCATGAAACCGGGAGAACCGGACTTGAGTCTCCCCGCGATGTCCATGATTCCGGCATAGGTCAACTTATGTTCTTCGAATGCCCACTTTCCAACAAGCGAGCCAGCCGCGGGACTCAACTCAGCGACCAGCGTCGCCGGCTGGAGGGTCCCGGACAATCCCTCCCGTCGTATCACCTCAAGAATCTCACGATAGGTCTCGTCCTGGAGAGCAACCCCGTCGAGGGCAGGCAGGAGCTCCGGACAATGGTCCAGGTTGTGCACAAGCCCATGAACCAAGTCCTGCTCGAGTGCCGAGCGAGCGCTTCGCAGAGACTCGCCGGTGGGAATCCTGGAGTGGCCCAGAGTCTTGCGCGGCAGTTGCCACGGATCGACAACGGGCTGCCGTGGCGCAGCACGACGTCCCTTGCGATAAAGGCCCACCAGTTCTTCCTCGCGGACGTGAATCCGCAGCGCCATCTTGCTCAACAGCTGAGTTCTCAACAATGAATCCCGCATGTCGTCAACTGTCTCCATCACTTCTTGAACAAATGCCCTCTGTCCGGTTGCCGATGAAAGGTCCTTGCCCGATGAGGAGACGTCCAGCAGAAAGTCGTCCACCGCAACTGCCTGGTCCAGTGCAGCTTGGTACCGAGCCCTTCCATCGGGCTGTTGCAGCAGTTCGTCGGGGTCCTTCGCGCCTTGCACGCGTACGATAGCGACATCAATCCCCGTCCTGTCAGCAACGGCAAGCGCCGCCAGGGCCGCATGTTGGCCGGCCGTGTCGCTGTCGAAGTTGAGCAGAACGCGGCTTGTGCTTCGCTTCAGCAAGTTGCCCTGTTCCTCGGTGAATGCCGTACCCAGTGACGCGACGGCGTTGGTGAACCCGGAGGCATGGAGAGCAATTGCGTCCATATAGCCCTCGACAACAATGGCAAACCCGGTTTCCCGGATCGACGGTTCGGCAAGTGGCAGACCGTACAGGGTCCTGCGCTTGGAAAACAATGCTGTTTCGGGGCTGTTGATGTACTTGGGCATCGAGCCGTCGATGGCACGGCCACCGAACGCAACCACGTTGCCAACGCTGTCCCAGATAGGAAACACCAGTCGGTGGCTGAACGGCGACGTGACCTCGCTGCCATGCTGCTGCACAACCCCGGTGCGTGTGAGCACGTCCACAGAGACACCACGGCCTGCGCACCATTGGATGAGGCTTGCGGCGCTTGATGGGCAGTAGCCCAGTCCGAACCGCTGCACAATGTCGTCGACGAGTCCGCGGTCTTTCATGTAGTCACGGCATTGACTCGCCCCGTCTGTCCTAAGGGCAGCAGCAAATCCCGCGGCCGCGACCTTCATGGCCTCAAGCAACTGCTGCCGGTCTCGCGATGCGGCTGTTGACATGTGCCACGGGGGCAGTTCCACCTGAAACTCGCGGGACACGATGTCCACTGCCTCGGGAAGACTGACGTTATGAATCCTGCGCACAAATGTCAGCATGTCGCCGGATGCCTTGCAACCAAAGCAGTAGAAAAGGTTCTTGTCAGGACTTACGGTGAACGATGGGGTCTTCTCATGATGAAACGGGCACAACCCGACGTAGTTCCGGCCCTGCCGATGCAGCTTGACGTAATGGCCAATGACATCCACAATGCCAATCTTGGCGCTAACCTCGGCAGCATATTCTTTGTATTCCATGTCGCAATGGTATACGAAACAAGGTGCCGAAATCGTTCCCGGTGAAATGAAGAAGGTGTGGCGGTTCTGAGTCTGGCTAGACGAAAATGCGGGGAAGGACCAGATCCGTGGCAGTTCTCAACGCCATCCGGTCGGTCATCGACGCGATGTAGTCTGTGACAATCCGGGCAGTGGCTGCACGGTCGGGCCGCAACATGCTGACGGGGTCGTCAGAGCCACACGTCGTGGGATGCTCGCGCAGATAGGGCTCGATACGGCCGACATCCTGCATGCAGAAGTCGAAGATGCGCTCCAGGAGGTCCTGGGCCTTGCCCTCCTCCCTCTTGGGTTCGGAGTGCATGTACACCCGGTCCTTGAGGAACAGCATGAGATCATCCATGGCATCCCGGATCGGGTCGCTCATGACAATCTGTCCCGCCTCGGAGCTCGAGTGAATGATGTCGACGACCATGGTGTCAAGGCGCTGCGAATAGAAGGTCCCCAGCCTCGCTTCCACAGCGCCAGGCACCTCACCTGCCTCGACGATTCCGGCGTGGATGGCATCGTCCAGGTCATGGTTGACGTAGGCGACCCTGTCGCACAATCGAACGATCTGGCCTTCGAGCGTCTGGGGACTCTGCATGTCTTCCAGCTTGCTCATCTCCTCAAGGCCTTTGCTGTGCGATGCGATGCCGTTCCGCGTCTCATACGTCAGATTGAGCCCGAACAGGACTTCGCCGTGTCCGCGCTCACGGCGTTCCAGCACGTCCACGATGCGAAGGCTTTGGAACGCATGCTCAAACCCGAGATGCGGGTCAACCTGCTTCAGTTTCCGGTCCAAGACTGCTTCCCCCGTGTGGCCGAACGGTGCGTGGCCCAGGTCGTGGCCCAGAGCGATGGCCTCCACAAGGTCCTCGTTGAGACCGAGAGCGTTGGCGACCGACCGCGAAAGCTGTGCCACCTCAAGCGTGTGGGTGAGCCTGGTACGTATCTCATCTCCCCTGGGAGCAATGAATACCTGGGTCTTGTACTGCAGGCGACGAAACGCGCGGGCGTGGATGATGCGGTCCCGGTCTTTCTGAAAGGGCGACCGGAGACCGTCGTCCTCTTCAGGCACCACCCTTCCCCTGCTGGAGATGCCGAAGGCTGCTCTCTCAGAGAGCAGCCTTCCTTCCCTATCTCTGTAGTTCGTGATAGGTAGCATATTTCAGGCAGACGGTATCAGGTTGCAGGGGCCTTGTGCTTGAGGGCAGCCTGCGCTGCGGCCAGACGTGCGACCGGGACACGCGGCGCGGAGCAGGACACGTAGTCGAGCGAGGAGGTGTGGCAGAACTCGATGGAATCCGGGTCACCCCCTTGTTCACCGCAGATACCGATCTCGATGGTGGGATTGGTCTTGCGGCCCAGGACAACGGCGACCTGCACCAGCTTCCCGACCCCTTTCTGGTCGATGGTCTGGAACGGGTCAACGTCAAGAACCTTTGTTTCCAGGTAGGTAGGAAGGAATGTCCCGGCGGCATCATCCCGGCTGTAGGCATAGGTTGTCTGCGTCAGGTCGTTCGTGCCGAAGCTGAAGAACTCAGCATACTCAGCAATCTCATCAGCGGTCAGGCACGCACGCGGGACCTCGACCATGGTGCCAATCTTCACAGGCAGCGTGACACCTGCAGGACCGAACACCTTGTCGAGTTCTTCCTGGACCAGCGGCTTGAGGATCTTGATCTCGTTGACGTGTCCAACGAGCGGCAGCATGATCTCGGGCATGGGGTGCTTGCCTGCCTGAAGGAGCGAAACGGCCGCCTCTGCGATCGCCCGCACCTGCAGACGATAGATCTCGGGATACACGATGCCGACGCGGCAGCCGCGGAATCCAATCATGGGGTTGAACTCCTTGAGTTCATTGTACCGCTTCATCACCCGCTGCACATAGGCAATTCTCGCTGCGTCTCCTGCTGCAGTTGCTTCTGCGAGCTCGCTCTCGAGGCGTTCCCATTGTGGCAGGAACTCATGGAGAGGGGGATCCAGCAGACGAATAATGACGGGGTAGCCATCCATTGCCTCAAGAATCTGCTCGAAGTCCCTGCGCTGCAGCGGCAGGAGTTTCTCGAGGGCAACCATGCGCTCTGATGGCGTGTCGGCGATGACCATCTCCTGCATCAGCGGCAGGCGGTCCGGGTCGTTGAACATGCGCTCGGTGCGGCAGAGTCCGATGCCCTCGGCGCCGAATCCGCGGGCCTTGCGGGCGTTGGTTGGTGTGTCGGCATTTGCCCGCACCCCGAGCCTGCGCAATTCGTCGGCATAGCCGAGCAGGGTTGTCAGTTCCGTGGTCTGCTCTGCATCGACCATGGGCGCCTGGCCCAGGATGACTTCGCCCGTCGTGCCGTTGACGGTGATCACATCGCCTTCGTGGACAGTGACACCGTTGGCCGTGAACGTCCTGTCGCCGTTGTTGAGCCTGATCTGGTCTGCTCCGACGACGCAGGGCTTCCCGAGCCCGCGGGCAACCAGGGCGGCGTGTGCGCTGGCCCCGCCACGCGTGGTCAGCGTTGCCTGTGCCTTGGAGATGCCATCGATGTCCTCCGGTGAGGTGTCCTGGCGTACCAGAACGACCTTCTCGCCAGCCTCGCCAAGCTCGGCGGCTTTCTTGGATTCGAACACGACCTTGCCGTACCCGGCTCCGGGCGAGGCAGGAATTGCGCGGGCAATAACCTGAATCGTCGCCCGAGGATCGACCTGCGGATGGAGCAGCGTGTCCAGCTGCGAGGGAGTGACGCGCATGACCGCATCCTCCTTGCTGATGAGCCCCTCTGCAACCATATCGACGGCGACCTTGACGGCCGCAACGGGGCTTCTCTTTGCATTGCGTGTCTGGAGCATGAAGAGCTTGCCTCGCTCGACCGTGAACTCCATGTCCTGCATGTCCCGGTAGTGCTGCTCAAGCATGACAGAGACCTCGACCAGCCGCTTGTACGTTTCTGGCATCTCGACTGCCATTTCATTGATGTTCTTTGGCGTGCGGATTCCTGCCACGACGTCCTCGCCCTGTGCATTGACCAGATACTCGCCCGAGAAGTGCTTTTCTCCTGTGGAGTTGTCGCGCGTGAAGCATACGCCGGTTGCGGAGTCGTTGCCCATGTTGCCGAAGACCATCGACTGTACGGTAACGGCCGTGCCGATAAGGCCCGTGATGTTCTCAATCTTGCGGTAGGTGACGGCGCGCTCTGTGTTCCAGGACCGGAAGACGGCCCCGACAGCCCCCATCAGCTGGTCCATCGGATCTTGCGGGAACGGCTTGCCGGTGCGTTCCTGTACCAGCGCGAAGTACTTCTGCACGACTGCCTTGAGCGAGTCGACAGACAGGTCTGTGTCCTGCGTAACCCCTTGCAGCTGCTTCTGTTCTGCAAGGATCTGCTCGAAGTCGTCATGAACGATGCCCAGCACGACGTTGCCGTACATTTGCGTAAACCGCCGGTACGAGTCCCATGCGAACCGCGGATTGCTGGTCAGCTGCGCGAGGCCTTCGACGGTGTCCACGTTCAGGCCGAGATTGAGGATGGTGTCCATCATTCCTGGCATGGAAACTGCGGCTCCCGAGCGCACCGATACAAGCAGGGGATCCTCCGCGGAGCCGAATCTCTTGCCCAACCTGCTTTCAAGGCGCGCAAGGTGCTCCCTGATCTCATTCTTGACTGGCTCGGGAATGTCCCCGACCTCGAGGTACACGGGGCACATCTCGGTGGAGATGGTGAATCCGGGTGGCACCGGCAAGCCAATCTTGGTCATCTCAGCCAGGCCTGCGCCTTTGCCGCCAAGGATGGATCGCATTTCTTTGCCACCCTCCTGGAAATCGTAGACATACTTGTGCTGGTCCATAGTTCCTCCCATGAGGCTCAGGTTAACTTAGCGTAGTCACAAACCTGACCCAGTATATACTTCACGTGGCACAATAGCAATAAACGTGCGCTTCGCACGCGTTCGTCGCTGGCCATGACAAGGATACGGTCGAAGAACGTGGTGATGGCCGGGACCATCCCTTCACATACAGCGATTGCCCGGGCGTAGTTGCGCTGGTCCAACGCGGCGCGAATTGCGGGGAGCGCCGCACGGGCCGCATCTCTGAGCTGGACTTCTTCTGGCTCCGTGACCAGCAGGTCGTCAGGCAGGCTCGTCGCTTCAGGAAGGCCCTTCGTGATGTTCTGGATCCGCCGGTGACTGTCTGCAAGAGCGGGCAGCGCTTCATCGCCGCGTGCCGCCTCGAGCGCCTTCATCCGCTCCGGAACGCTTCCGAGTTCCTTGAGGGGAAGGTTTTCCATAGGAGAAAACTCGTTGAGGAGCTGCTTCTCCTTGAAGTACTGCGCGACGCGCCCTCTGAGATACTCCAGCACGCGGCCCGGCAGATCGTCGGGGGCGGGCAGGACCAGTGCATCGAGATAGACGTCAACGGACTTGCGAACCAGCGCTTCCACGTCAACGGACTCGCGTGATTCGATAACGGTTCGGACGATACCGTTGCCCGCGCGGCGCACCCCGTAGGGGTCTTCGGATCCAGAGGGATTGAACCCCGTGCCCAGGATGCCCGTGATTGTGTCCACCTTGTCAATGATGCCCAGGATCTGCCCCACGCGGGTCGATGGTATGGATTCGGATGGGGACCGAGGCATGTATTGCTCACGGACGGCGGTTGCGACCGCGGCGGCCTCCCCTTCCCGCATGAGATAGATGCCGCCGATCTCGCCCTGAAGCGAGGTATACTCCTTGACCATGCTTGTCGCGAGGTCCGCTTTTGCGAGGTGGGCAGCCCGAGCGAGATGGTCTTTCTCGTTGGTATCAAGAGTCGCAAAACTGTCCACGCAAGCTGCCAGTTGTTCCAGCCGGGTCGTCTTGTCAGCCATGGTTCCCAGCTGATCCATGAAGATGAGCGTGTTCAGCTTCGGCACGGAGGCCTCGAGTGGCTGGCGCGTGTCCTCGGCAATGAAGAACGAGGCGTCCAGAAGCCGAGCGTTTGCGACGCTCTCGTTGCCGCGGCGTACGATATCGATGAAGTCGGAGAGGCCATTTCGGACACTGAGGAAGTGGGGGACGACCCGGCCCTGGCCATCATACACAAGGAACGAGTGCATCTGCTCCTGGAGTACCGACCGAACGACGCTTTCGGGCAGTTCCACGGCAATCTCCGGCAGACTGCCCAAAAAGGCAGTCGGGTACTCGACGAGGTTCACCACTTCCGCAAGCAGGTCTTCCCGGTCGGCTGCAAGAGCATAGCCAAAAGGCTTCAGAAGTTTCTCTGCCTGCTTCTCGATCATCCTGCGACGCTCGGCAGGGTCCACGATGACGAATGCCTCGCG
>Ga0116192_1001023_pt1 | contig 20097 bp, 18 predicted proteins | sample AD_UKC113_MetaG_FD_89876 | JGI IMG/M metagenome (GOLD analysis project Ga0116192, IMG submission 89876) | Active sludge microbial communities of municipal wastewater-treating anaerobic digesters from Hong Kong - AD_UKC113_MetaG | ecosystem: Engineered > Bioreactor > Anaerobic > Digestate... | reverse complement strand
GAATGTAAGTGGTCCATAGGGATTTCCTCCTTGTGAATGTGGTTTTGTCACTTACATTCTACCAAAGAGGTGCCATATGGACTTTCGCGTTACATGTTCAACTTCATTTTACAATCGGCCTTTAATATTTAATTTTACGTTCAAGGTCTTTCTGTCAAAAGTACCGAACCAGCAAGTGCCATACCCGGCTGATGTAAGCTTCAAAACCTCTTGCTCCAATGCAAATCCTAGCTCTTGCATTCCCTGGTCATTGTCACATATTCCGATGATGCAATAGGGTGCGTTAATCTTACCCAATCCAAACAAAAAACCTAGTTTAGCAGCTTCGGCTTCATCTTCAGGTGTCAGGACTTCAAATCTCACTCTGGAAGTCCGAATTTTGATGTGTATTCCTCCAAATTCTTCTTTATTTCTTGAAGAATATTACTATCAACACACGTATCCTTATACCTTCTCACCGATTTTCTTATTTGTATGCTTTCTTATAGCTTCATTGTCTCTTCTTTCATATTTTCTGTACTTCGTAATATACTATGTTCGTAACTTATGTCAGACTGATTGTCAAGCATGATCATTCCGGGCGAAAAAAATGCATCCGTCGGGGAGGACCCCGTCCGGATGCTATCGTGTGAATAGATGGTGTTCAGGTTTATTCAATTTCAATGCGTCTCTTCGCCTTGCCATGCTCGTCCTTGGGCAGCGTCACAGTAAGAATGCCGTCCTTGTAGGAGGCTTTGACATCCTCGTTCCTGATGTTCTCCATATGGAAGCTTCTTCTGTAGGAGCCGCTGGAGCGTTCCCTGTAGATGTAGCCGTTCTTATCCTCGTTTTTCTCATCCTTCACGTCCACGCCCAGGGTGAGCACATCATCATGAAGATCGATGACAATGTCCTCCTTTCTAACACCGGGAATCTCGGCCTCAACGATATATTCCCGTTCGTTTTCCTTCACGTCTGCGCGAATGGGAGATACCATGGAGGATACCCGTGCGAAGAAGGGATCCCTGAAGAAATCTTCAAAAAACCGATCAATTCCAAAGAAGTCATCTCTTCTTGAAACACCGTCGTTTTTTCTTGAATAAGGAACTAAACCAAACATAACAACACCTCCAAAATTATTTTCTTCTTTTCATTTCAGTTTATGAATCCATTGTTCGGTAGAGTTTGATTTTGACTTTCTTTGACCTTTCGACTTTATTTTATATCCATTCTTTGCTATGATCAAATCTGATTTTGACTTTCTTTGACCTATTTACGGGCCTTTATCGGGTATTATCAGGGTTTTTCTTTTAATATCTTTATATTCCTTTGATTTTCTTAAAATCTTAAAACCATTCCAGAAGAAAGAAATTGCCTCTTCCCGACCATCGTTTGATGTCCTCCTTCTTAATGATGCCTGATACGGCAAAGGCCGCCAGGAGAACCGCCATGGTTATAAGTACCTGCAGGATCATATCGAACCTGGGTCCGATGCTCAAAAATGAAGGAATGCGCTTTAAGATAACCGCAAAAAGGCTCCCCATAAGCGTCACCAGAAGCGGCTTTAAAATCCACTCCCCTATATCTATGGACATTCCGGTTATCTTTGAGACCTCTCTGAAATTCAGGATGATGGATACCAGGCTTCCCACTATCACACCAATGACATAAGCCTCTACTCCCCACACAGGAAGGCAAAACCATACAAAAGCGAGCCTGATAACGCTTCCGGTGAGGGTATTGATCAGTATGGCAGATTCCCGCGCCAAACCGTTTAGAATGCCCAGCAAGGTCTGTTGGAGATAGAGAAACACGCCCGTAAATGAGAGGATGTTCAGAATATTGCCCACATCTTTGCCCGGATAGATCAGCTCAGCGATATCATGGCTGCAGATGGCAAAAAACGATGTAAAGATGAGGCCCATAATGATGGTCAGTTGGATGGATTGGGAGATCTGGCGGTTGGCCACCGAATACCGTCTGGACGAAACCGCACTGGCTATGGCAGGCACAAGAGCAGTCGCCAAGGCGCCCGGAAGCATGGATGGAAAGAAAACAAGGGGTGCTGCCATACCTGACAGGCGACCAAAGGCCTGAAGACTTTCCTGAAAGCTCATCCCGAAGAGCACCAATCGCTGGGGCAGGATAAGATTCTCAACTGTTCCCACCGATGAGAGCACCAAACGGTTGGCCGAGATGGGTGTTGCCGATTTAAGAAGCTTTTTTGCCATTACAGCGGTTGACTCGCATTTCTCATGAACATGCCTGTTTTTCAGCTTCTCAAACTGAAATGCACAGAAGGCCACCAGGATGTTGCTGCATTCCCCCACGAGCATGCAGATGGTGGCCAGAAGGCACATGCCTTCGATGCCGCTGCCTCTGAAAAGACGGATGACTGAATAGGCAAAGACCAGCTTCACGGCTTGTTCTGTAATCTGGGCAAAGGCGTTTGGCAGCATCTGCTGCTTGCCGTAAAAATAGCCCTTATATGCCGAAGCCGCAGCGATGGGCGGCACAAGATATAATGTCCATACCAGAGACTGACGCGTCCGTGGATCGCCTGTGAAGGTCAAAAGCACAGTGTCCAGGTTCAGAAAGAGGATCCCGCAAATGACTATCCCTGCTGCCAGGGTAATCCCAGCACCTATGGAAACCAGCTTCATGCTTGATTTCAGCCTCCCCTGGGATATCCCTTCTGCAACAAACCTGGATACGGCAACCGAAATCCCGGCCGAAAGGACGAGCACCAACAGGGAGTAAATCGGGAAAACAAGCTGATAGAGCCCCAGACCTTCAGTCCCGATGCTGTTGGCGATGAATACCCTGTAAACAAAACCGATAACCTTCACCAGAAACCCGGTAACAGTGAGAATAGCGGTATTGTACTTTAATGAGTGTCTGGCCATGCAATACTCCTTAGGCCTTGTTTCCCTTAAAAATATGAGATAGCGGCTTGTGATATGTCTTATTTAGAAGCTAGCTTTCATTTGGTCCGGGAAACTGCTAAAATATGATTGAATTGACACAAAGCCGGAAATCTGGTTTATATGCTGTTCTGAAATATTAAGTGATGAAAGAGAGGGATAACCGTGAAGCTCAAAAAATAATTGAGCCTGTTCCTGATCCTCTGCATGATCGTGACCTTAGCCGCTTGCGGCAGCAAAGCATCCCGCGATAAGGATGATGATGACGAGGAAACCGTTTCAAGCTCCAGAGACAAGGGATTTCTGTTCTCAAAAGGATCAGATGACAATGACGACAAAGGCAAAACCGAGAAGGACGATGATAAAGGCTCGGGCAGTCTATGGGGAAAAGACGAAATCGACGACGGATACTCCGACGAGGATTACTCAGATGACGAAGACGTGTACAATTCAGACATCGAGGTCTGGTCCGATCCCGGTGATTATGTTGGTGATAGCTCGGACCGTTATGAAGACTATACCGATCCATACAACTCAGACGAGAGCGTCGAACTGCCCGATGGTTTCCCTTCAAACCTCATCCCGATGTATAAGGATGGTACAGTCTACTATGTCTTGAGTGATACAGTCGATGATGTACCATATTATTATGTATTGCAAAACTGCAATGACTCGGGTGATGATGTTGCCGACTATTACAAGCGTGAACTTAGGGGCTCAGATGACTTTAAGGCTGAAGGAGGCTTCGGATTCTATTCCATTGAAGGAGAGATCCGAGGGTACACCTTCACCATTTTTATCGCCGATGATACCAATGATGAAGGCAAATGCATCGTCAGTTTGGAAGTCAGAGAACGCTGATCATAAATTAAGATCCAAAAGCCCGGGCACGCCCGGGTTTTTTATGCCTTACTCATAATATCCACTAATGCCATAATGACAGCCACGCTTGATTAAGCTATCGGTGAAAAACCTCGCGGGGGATGACCGGCTCGCAAAAAGCCTTGAAATTATCGGGCTTATAGCCGCTCTGCATGAAAGATAGCAGGATAAGATAGACTAAAGCCGATGCATTAAGTTTTGGAGCGTAAACGGGCTATGGGCAGTCGTGATTCGGAAGCTAACAAGGAACAGGCGCAGGTCAAGCGGCTGAAGATCAGATTCAGCCTGCTCCAGTTTACCTTTTGGTGCTCCTGGTGCGCCTTCACATCCTTTGTGGCGCTCTACCTCAAAACGGAAGGATTGAGCCAGTCCCAGATCGGATTCGCCCTTTCGGTAAACACCCTCTCTGGCATTATGGGCCAGCTGGTCTGGGGCTTTCTCTGCGACCGGTTTGGCACTATCCGTCGGATCTTCCTTGCCGCTAACGTGATGATCGCAATTGTGATTCTATCCTTCCTGCTTTTCAAGGGAACAACCGCAACCCTGCTGCTCATGGGGCTTCTGGGCTTCGCGCAGATCCCTCAGCCCTCCATATTGGATACCTGGATACTTAAGAAGCTGCCAAACCGTGAAAAGGAGTATGGCTCCATCAGGCTATGGGCTTCCATTGGCTTCGCTCTTTTTGCTCTGGGCTTTGGCACCATCATCAACCTTCTCGGCTTTGCCGTGCTGTTTATTGCGCCAACAGTATTCATCATGGCCTCACTGATCCTGGCCTGGACCCTCGAGGATATTGATCGCCGGGATGGCGGGGCTGGCAGCATGCGCCTGAAGTCGGCATTCAAGGAACTGGCGGCAAATAAGGGATTTTTGTACTTTATCGCCGTCTGCTTTACTATCGGTCTGGCAGCCCGAACAACCCATCTTCTGCTGCCGCTGATCATTGAGGCCGTTGAGGGTACCTCCTTCCATTTAGGCTTGGCCCTCTTCATAACGGGGGTGGCAGAAATCCCCATGCTTCTATTATCCAAAAGATTATCAAAGCGTTTCAAGCCGCAAAGCCTTGTGCTGCTCTCGGTTCTATGCTATGGTGTGCAGTTCGCTCTTCTGTTTCATGCAAACTCCCTCTTCCTGGTTTTCGTCGCCATGGCCTTTCAAGGATTAGCCTTTGGCAACCTTCTTCCCAGTGTAAGGCTCTTTGTGTACAAGGAGACACCGGAGTCCTTAAGGACAACAGCCCAGACCATCACCGATGCCATTTACAGCAGCTTGGCAGGTGTCATCGGAAGTGCTGTGGGCGGCATTATCATACAAAAATCCGGCCTCCCTACGCTTATTATGGTCTGTCTTGGCCTCATCACCATAGCCTTTTTGGCATTATGTCTTAAAATCATATCCCGAAAGCATCGATAAGGGAGCCTTTAATAAGCAATATATCAGGCCTGTTCCCTTGCATATGCACGCCCTTACTATGATTTAGTATTGAGTAAGGCTTCATTTCATAGTAGAATGAATAGTGTTTACCGAATCCTTCAAATTAACGTATAAGAACACATTTGATTCACAAGTCACTCGTAATCGTTTATCCGAAACTATTTGACAAAAGTATAAATGCCTTTCAAGCAAAGGGGGTTTGGGTTATGTATGAAATCGTAAGGAAGGAAATCTTAAATCCCCAGGTTAAGCTTTTAGAAATAGAGGCACCCTATGTTGCAAAAAAAGCTGAGCCTGGACAGTTTATTATCCTCCGTGTACACGATGAAGGAGAGCGGATACCGCTCACCATAGCTGATTATGATCGTATCAAGGGAACCGTCACCATCATTTTTCAGGAAGTGGGTGCCACCACAAGGCTTCTAGGGAGTCTTGAGGCAGGGGACAAGCTTTCTGATTTCTGCGGGCCGCTGGGCGTGCCCTCCCACTTTGACGGTGTGAAAAAGGCGGCGGTCATTGGCGGGGGGCTGGGAACAGCCATAGCCTATCCTCAGGCCAAGAAGCTCCACGGTCTGGGTGTTGAGGTGGATGTCATCACCGGCTTCAGAAATAAGGATCTCATTATACTGGAAAAAGAGATGGCTCAGGTTTCCTCGCGGCTTATCGTCACAACCGACGATGGTTCAAACGGCACCAAGGGCTTTGTTTCAGACATCCTGAAAAAGCTTATAGAAGAGGGCAATCAATATGATGTTGTCATTGCCATCGGCCCGCCGATCATGATGAAGGTGGTATGCGATGTCACAAGGCCCTACGGCATCAAGACCATCGTCAGCCTTAATCCCGTCATGATCGACGGAACGGGCATGTGCGGCGGCTGCCGCGTCACCGTGGGCGGCAAGACCAAGTTCGCCTGTGTAGACGGGCCCGATTTTGACGGCCATGAGGTGGATTTCGCAGAGCTGATGCGCAGGCTGACCATGTACAGGGATGATGAAAAAGCAACTCTGGAGCGTCATGAATGCAGGCTGGGAGGTGTGGGCAATGCCTAATATGTCACCGAAGAAGGTCAGGATTCCCGAACAGGATCCTTTAGTGAGAAATAAGAACTTTGAGGAGGTTTCCCTGGGCTATACCGAAGAAATGGCCAAGGAGGAAGCTCAGCGCTGCCTCAACTGCAAGCATAAGCCCTGCATCTCGGGATGCCCGGTTAACGTCAAAATTCCCGAATTTATCATGCTGATTGCAGTGGGTGAGTTCGAAAAGGCTTATGATAAAATACGTGAAACCAACAGCCTTCCGGCTGTGTGCGGCCGCGTGTGTCCCCAGGAAACCCAGTGCGAGGAAAAATGCGTACGGGGCATTAAGGGCGAGCCTGTGGGCATAGGCCGTCTTGAGCGCTTTGCCGCCGACTGGTACCTGAAGAACGTGGTCCGTAAGAGCCAGAAGACAGAGCGCAACGGAAAGAAGGTTGCAGTGGTGGGATCGGGTCCTGCCGGGCTGACCTGCGCCGGCGATCTGGCCAAGATGGGTTACGATGTCACCATCTTTGAGGCCTTCCATACGGCAGGCGGCGTACTGGTCTATGGCATCCCCGAGTTCAGGCTTCCAAAGGCTCTGGTGCGGCAGGAAATCGAGGTGCTTAAGGATCTGGGTGTAGAGATTCGCACCAATATGGTCATCGGAAAGGTGCTGACCATAGACGAGATCTTCCAGGAGGGCTATGAAGCGGTCTTCATCGGCTCAGGTGCCGGATTGCCCGCTTTTATGCGCATACCCGGTGAGAACCTTAATGGTGTTTACTCGGCCAACGAATTCCTCACCAGAATCAACCTGATGAAGGCCTACAGATCCGATGCCGATACGCCGGTGAAGCGCGGTAAAAACGTGGCTGTGGTGGGCGGCGGCAATGTGGCCATGGATGCGGCACGAAGCGCAAAGCGCCTGGGTGCCGATAATGTGTATATCATCTACAGACGCTCCGAGGCCGAGATGCCTGCCCGTCTTGAAGAGGTCCACCACGCCAAGGAGGAGGGCATCATCTTCAAGCTTCTCACCAACCCCACCCAGATCCTGGGTGATGATAAGGGCTGGGTCACAGGCATTGAATGCGTGGAAATGACCCTTGGCGAGCCCGATGCCTCAGGGAGAAGACGGCCCGTGCAAAAGCCCGGCTCTGAGCATATCGTGGATGTAGACACCGTCATCATCGCCATCGGCACATCCCCCAATCCCCTTATCCGCAGCACTACCCCCGACCTAGAGACCAATCAGTGGGGATGCATCAATGCCAATGAGGAAACTGGACAAACCTCCAAGGAGGGCGTATTCGCCGGAGGCGATGCCGTTACCGGAGCCGCAACCGTCATCCTGGCCATGGGTGCAGGCAAAAAGGCGGCCAAGGCCATCGACGAGTACATCAAATCCAAGGCATAGTTAACGGTATATGCAAAATTGATTTTTTATAGGCCATGATGTTTAAATCTTCTTGCTGTCCTCGTTCGCAGGAAGTTGTTAATGCTTGATCTTGTTCTCGCGAGGTCGCTGGCAACCACGCCATCCCGGTTGCATAGCCGAGCAGTGAAGCAAAGCGAAACGACCAGGCAAACGGAGCTCACGACCAGGCCCCAGGCGCGTGCCAGCTAAAAGCAACCTCACGTTGCTTTTACCTCACTCGACCTTCACTCTCGCATGACAACTTCATCTGCTTCTGCGGATGCATTTCAGATTTAAACATTATGGCCTATTGTAATTCTAACTTTTATGCAGCCACGCAACCTCGTCTTTTTTGCAATTTTTGAATTCTGATCTTGCATTTATATCCAGGCTTTGTTATAATGCATATTGTCCGGCCTGGTTTCATATTCCTCCGGCCCTGAAAAATAAGATGATGTACATACGGTACATGTACTGCCGCGAAGGGGTGGCAGGATAAGAAGCTGTTTGCGGACTTTTTCACGCTATTTTTTTTGATTATGCATGTAGAGTCCTTTTTTATTGCATTTTAAGCATAACAGCTAAGACTGTATCTATATCATTTTTTCAATGGAGGTTTATTTATGAAAATTCTTGGTGGCGTTTATGAGCAGGTAGTCAAACGCAATCCCGGCGAGCTGGAGTTTCATCAGGCCGTGAAAGAGGTTCTTGAATCCCTCGAACCTGTGGCAGAAAAGCATCCTGAGTATGTAAAGGCCGGCATCTTCGACAGAATCGTCGAGCCCGAAAGACAGATCATGTTCCGCGTACCCTGGGTAGATGATTCGGGTAAGGTTCAGGTTAACCGCGGCTTCCGCGTTCAGTTCAACAGTGCAATCGGTCCCTACAAGGGCGGAATTCGCTTCCATCCCTCAGTGAATCTGGGTATCATCAAGTTCCTTGGCTTCGAGCAGATCTTTAAGAACGCTCTGACCACACTCCCCATGGGCGGCGGCAAGGGCGGTTCCGACTTCGATCCCAAGGGCAAGTCCGACGGAGAAATCATGCGCTTCTGCCAGAGCTTCATGTTTGAGCTGGCACGCCATATCGGTCCCGATACCGACGTTCCCGCAGGTGATATCGGTGTAGGCGGCCGTGAAATCGGTTATATGTTCGGTATGTACAAGAAGCTCCGCAATGAGTTCACCGGCGTCCTGACCGGCAAGGGCATTCCTTACGGCGGAAGCCTGGCACGCACCGAGGCTACCGGCTACGGCCTGTGCTACTTCATGGACGAAGCCCTCAAGGCTAAGGGAAAATCCTTCAAGGGTGCTACCGTGGTCATTTCCGGTTCCGGAAACGTGGCTATTTACGCCACACAGAAGGCTACCGAGCTGGGCGCAAAGGTTGTGGCCCTCAGTGATTCCAACGGCTATATCTATGATAAGGACGGCATCGATCTCGACAGTGTCAAGCTCATCAAGGAAGTACAGAGAGGCCGCATATCCGAGTATGTGAAGGCACATCCCACAGCCATTTATAAGGAAGGCTGCAGAGGCATCTGGACCATTCCCTGTGATATCGCTCTCCCCTGCGCAACCCAGAATGAACTGGACGGCAAGGATGCTGAGATTCTCGTTAAGAACGGCTGCTATGCAGTAGGTGAAGGCGCTAACATGCCCTCTACCCCTGAAGCTGTGGAAGTATTCCTGAAGAACAAGATCATCTACGGGCCTGCTAAGGCTGCCAATGCCGGCGGCGTTGCCACCTCGGGTCTTGAAATGTCCCAGAACAGCATCCGCTTCGGATGGTCCTTCGAAGAGGTAGATGCCAAGCTGAAGGGCATTATGCAGAGCATCTACAAGAATGCAAGCGAAGCTGCCGAGGAATATGGCGATCCCGACAATCTGGTTCTTGGCGCCAACATCGCCGGCTTCAAGAAGGTCGCTGCTGCTATGCTGGCACAGGGCATCACCTATTAATCCCACTTAAGATCCCATATAAGAGAATAGACAACCTTCATACCCGGAGGCTAAGCTTTAGCAGCCGGGTTTCTTTTATTTGTCCTTCCTTTCTCCTTTCGGCAATAATTCTAAACCCCTGACCTAATCCATATATATAAATAGCCTGTCCTTTACAAGCCATAGGACAAGCGTCGGAAGGTGATTGATATGCTGGAAAGCCTGGCTGAGCTCTACAAGCAGCTCGGCGGATTGGGAACTGCCATTACCCTGGTCATTATCCTGGTTTTCATCGGTGCCCTCTATGCTAATGTACTCATCAGGCGAAGATACCTCAGCTTGTCGGAGGAGCTGGCGGGCTATTGCAGCGGAGACCTCAAGGAGCTTCGCTCGGAGGTGCTCCTATGGATCACCGAGGAATACAAGGCTGCCGCCCAGACGGGGGGTCTTGATATCAATACCGCTTCCATCATCGATACCGGTCTGATGGCTTTCCTGAAGCTGTGCAAGCTGGGAGAAGCCTTCATTAAGAGATCCAACGCGCTGCTCGTCACCACAGGCCTTTTCGGAACCTTCGTGGGTCTAACCTATGCCGTGGGCAACATCGGCAACATCCTGGCAGGCACCGATGCCGAAGCCTTTATGGGCGAGTCGGGCGCCGATACCCTGGCTGTTCTGGTCTCGTCCTTTCAGGGCATGGCGGTGGCCTTCATCACCAGCCTTTTCGGAACCGGCTTCTCCATCCTCAACATGATCATCACCAGCTTTGTCAGCGCATCCGAGGCCAAGCAGCTTCTTTTGTCCCAGCTTGAAGAGTTTCTGGATATCCGGATAGCCTCCGAGCTGCGGGAAAATGTCCATAAGGATGAGAAAAAGGATGCCGAAGTACTCGCTTCCTCCATGACAGCCTTTGAAAAGGTGGTCTCAGACTATTCAGCCAGCCTTAAAGGCCTCAAAAGCTTTAACGAGGAGCTGTCAGCCAACCTGCTCCAGGTCAGGGAGAGCTTCACAAGCCTTGCCACCTCCATGGATAATGCCTCGGGAAGCATCTCCGGCAGCAGCACCATCATGCATGATTGCTCCGAGAGCCTGATTACCCTTACCCAGGAAATCTCCTACGAGAATAAGCGCCTGGCCCAACTGGCAGGTGTAATGTCAAAGCTGCAGGAAAGCCTGCTGGAGGATAAAAGGGACCGGGAGGTCTTTTTAAAAGCTGTATACGAGATCCCCGACAGGCTCCTGAACTATCAGGAGGCCGCCGTGGCCAGAGCCGATAGAAAAGGAGGATAAGGTCAATATGCCCATAAAGAAGATGCGATCGCCCCAGACCGAGGAGGAGGCCTTCTGGCCCTCCTTTACCGATGTCATGTCCTCTATCGTCTTTATCCTATTTTTCTTTATCATGCTGATGTTCATCAAACAGCTGGTGAGTGCCCGTTCCTATGACGCCAAGCTGACCGCTGCCAATCAGGATCTTACGCTTAAGCAGGGGCAGCTGGAGGATGTCAACCAGAGCCTTAGCAGTGCAAGTGCACAGCTTCAGCAGAGAAAAGCGGAAATCGCTGCCATGGAAGGCTCACTGAGTGACAGGGAGAACCAGATCGCTTCCCTCCAGGCAAGGCTGGATCAGGAGCAGGCCGCCCTGCTGGCCCGTGAAGCAGAGCTTGATCAGGTGCGCACACAGCTTCAGGAGATATCGGTCCTCAGGCTCAGTATCCTCAATGAGGTTAAAAAATCTATAGAAGCAGAGCTCGGCACCATCCTTCAAACAGGCTCAGAGCCCCTGGTGGAGATCGATGATAAGGCCAATCTGGTCATAAACAGTCAGTTATTGTTTGCAAAGGGCTCCAGCGAGATATCTGAAAGCGGCTACAGGCTTTTGGAGAAATTCGCCTACGCCTTTGAAAGAGTACTCAGAGATGATTATGTGAGAAGCTACATTGATTCCATCGTCATCTCAGGCTATGCCGATTCCGACGACAGCTATGAAAACAACTATACCCTTTCCTGCGAACGTGCCACTGCGGTGATTTGCGCTCTCATGCAGAAAAACCCGACCCTTGAAAATACCTATGGCAGCTATTTTCAGGCATCGGGCTTCTCAGAGTTCCGTCCGGCTGTTTTAGGAGACGGCGAGGCCTCCAAAAGCAAAAACCGGCGGATCCAAATTTCCATCAATATTAAGGACTCCAACCTTCAGAAAATCATCAACGATTATATGAATACGCCGTGATGATGGCCGATTGCAGAAATGAGCAGGCCTTAACCATGTTGGAGATGCGTATGCATTCCTCGGTGCTGTGAACCTTCTCCATACCCACTGAAATATCCACAGCCGGTATGCCAAAGCCATTGATCACATTGGTATCGCTTCCGCCCCCAGTGGCATGGAGCTTCAGCGGAAGCCCCTCCTTCTGGGCGGCCTGCTTGAGTATCTCAATTATACTGTCGGTTTCCTTGATGTGGTAGCCGGGATACATCCGCTCCACTTCAATCTCCACCCTTCCTCCGTCCTTTTCGGCCGAAGCCCTCAGGGCCTTTGTGATATCTTCTGTGATGCGGTTGAGCTTTTCCTTGGAAATGGAGCGTGCCTCTCCCTCTATGGTGCAGGTGTCGCATACGATATTTCTGGCCTCGCCGCCCTGGATGATGCCGATATTGCAGGTGCTTTCCTGGTCGATCCGTCCAAAGTGGGGCATGGCGGCAATAGCCCTGGCTGCCATGAGGATGGCACTGATCCCCTTCTCAGGCTCCATACCCGCATGAGCGGCCTTTCCCCTGAAGACCGCCTTCAAGCGGTCATAGAAGGGGGCCTGAACAGCAGCAGTGGCGATTTCCCCCTCGTCATCCAGTATGAAGGCATAATCCGCAGGGATCTTCTTCATGTCCAGATTTCTGGCGCCATACAGCCCGCCTTCCTCGGCCACCGTGAAGGCAATATAGAGGTCCCCGTGGGGAATACCGTCCTCCTTCAATACCCGCACCGTCTCAAGAATGACGGCAATTCCTGCGGCATCATCTCCGCCCAATATGGTGGTGCCGTCGGAGGTAATGAGATCCCCGTTCACCACCGGTTTTTTCCCGATTCCCGGCACCACAGTATCCATATGGGCCATCAGGAGAAGGGCAGGCTTAAGCCTTATGCCGGGGACATGGCAGATCACATTTCCGGCATTCCCTCCAATCTTGGCCCCTGTGTCGTCCTCATAGGGCTCATATCCCATATCCTTCAGCGTTTTAAGCAGATAATCTGCCATATTTCGTTCTTTTTTCGTTAAGCTGTCGATCCTGACAAGCTCCAAGAATTGATTGACCAGTCTTTCCTGATTCACCATATATAATTCCTCCTTTTCTTCAAACCCCTGTTGAGCCAAATCCGCCACCCCTGTCGGTCCCGATCTCTTTGACGCTTTTCACCACGCACAGGTTCATTCGGGGCACCCGAGCCAGCACCAGCTGTGCAATCCTGTCGCCTTTTCTTATGACATACGTCCCTTTTTTATTCCCCTTGGCATCCAGCGGCAGCCAATTCCCTTCGACCCCCGTTTCAGGTGATGTGTTGGTGATGAGAATTCCCAGCTCATCCCTGTAACCGGCATCGATGGTGCCGGGGGAATTGGAGAGCCTTAAGGGAGTTCTGTAGCTGATGCCGCTCCTGGGCCGAACCTGTATCTCGTAGCCCTCGGGAATGGCAAATTTCAAGCCTGTGGGGACAATGACCGTCTCACCGGGCCTAATGATTCTTTCCTCAGATGCACATACATCCATCCCGGCATCATAAGGGTTTGCATAAAAGGGCAGCGTGACACCCTCTGTAACAACTTCTACAAATACATCCACTTTATCCATGACGACCACCTCTACTCTATAGAATCTTTATTTAAACTCATTTTAACGCTTTTAAACACTACCGAACCGGTGATTCTACGTCCAAGAACCAATGCATTATGCCCCCCGAAACCAGCGACCTTTTTATGTCCAAAAACAAAATTACTCCACCCCTCGGAACCAGTGCCCCTTGGTGATGCCTGCCTCCTTAAGCCTTGCGATAACCTCCGGGGTTTTAGGGTCAACCGGCATCTCACCCTGAAGCCTGGCACTAAACCATTGGATCACAGCCTCAATATCCTCACGGCTTTCATTCAGGAAGGAAAGCCTGTAATAGGCCAGTGGGCTTTTCAAAAGGGCTGAAAGGTCATCCATAAAAATCGGCACCTGATTGAATATCCTGGTGACACCCGTCTCGGGATCACGTATATAGGGGAATATTGCTCCCTTTCGATCCTTCATATAACCTGAACGCCTGGCGCATTCGCGGCATCGGTGGTTGCATTCCCCCTGAATGCTGCCGGGGCAGTATTCAAGGGTCATGAGGGGTATTCGGCCGTAAAGGGTGGCCTCGAGGGTCATTCCTTCAGGCTTGAGTCCCAAGGCTTCACCCATATTCAATTCGGTGGATATGGAAGCCGATTGTACGCCTATATGCTTCAAGTACGCTATGGCAGAGGTATTAAACAGATTTATAGAGGTATCGGCGTGAAGGCTATGGGTGGGAAAATGCCTTGATAGGAGCCTTAAGACTCCCGGGCTGCCTGCCGCAAGGCCGTCGATCAAGCTCTCGATCCCACGAAGCCCACTTATAAGCCCATCCACCTGATAATCCTTCAATATCGGTGGGGTCCAAACATAGAGCTCTCCGCGGTATTGCTCCCGAATGGCCCTTATGGCTTCAAGCGCCATGACGGGTACATAAATCCGGCTCACAGCTTCATTGAACAGATCAGGCACATAAGGGCTTTCATAAAAGAATACCGTCAAACCCTTATTCACCGGGCAATGCCCGGCCTCAGGCTTAACTGCGGTTTGCCAGCTCCGATCCACCGCTCTTATCCCGAGTTGGATACGCTTTTGACTCAATTGCGACAGGGCTTCTCTTCTCATAGCGTTGATGGCCGATACCGGCAGGGTGCTGATGCCGTCCACATAAACCTTTATATGATCCATGCGGTAGGGCGTGTCGCCGGTCTTTTGAAGCTGTTCGGATACTCTTTCTTCAGAAAGTGGCTTTTCATGGGCGACCACTGCCGCATCAATAGACAGTACCTCGACCCTGTTGCCATCCCCGTCCCATAGGACAAGGGATGCCCTTTCACCGCCTCTGAGGCTAAACTCGGCCTCCACGGCCACCCGTTTGGACTCTCCCCTCTCATAACTCTGTGCTGCCTCAGCATTAAGGCGCTTGGAATAGGTCTTCCAGACCAGAGCGCCCTTAGCTGCTTTGGTCTTCATATCCCCTATCCAGGGTGAGGCTCCCGCCGGCGCAGACCGCTGATGGCGTCCATTTTCCATGATAGCGGTGACGATGATATCGGGATTGCTTTTAGCTTCATCCCAGACCTCTATGCCGTCGCCGATCTCAAGTTCATTTTCCAATAAAACCTTCACGGCATCAGAACGGGCATCGATGACCTTCCCTAAGAAGATGCCCCTGTTTTTGGGATGCCTGGGGTACATCAATTCTGTAAACCTTTTATCACCTTTGAGATAGGTGGTGGTGAAGCCGCCGCGGTTGAAGATTTGATGCAGCTTCTCCAAATCGGCTTCATCAACCCTGAAATCATCCTCACCATAGCTGTCGAGCCGGTCCAGATACTTGCGATACAGGCCTGTGACCACGGCCACGTATTCAGGGGATTTCATTCTGCCCTCGATTTTCAGAGACTTAACCCCGGCCTTTTTAAGCTCGGGAAGCATGGTTAGCCCCAACAAATCCTTGGGGCTTAAGAGATAGGATTCCTTCCCAAAGGCATCACCATCAACCGAATACCGCCAGGGAAGCCGGCAGGGCTGGGCACACATGCCCCGGTTGCCGCTTCTGGCGCCTATAAAGCTGCTCATCAGGCATTGCCCCGAATAGCAGACACACAGTGCGCCATGGGTAAAGACCTCGATTTCGGCTTTGCAGGATGCCGTGATGAACCCAATCTGCCTCAGGGATAACTCCCTGGCCAGAACTACGCGTTCAAAACCCATTTCCTCACAGGCCTTTACTCCGTCAAGGCTATGGATGGTCATTTGAGTTGATGCATGGCGCTTTAGATCGGGAAGATGGATTTTTAGGAGGTGGGCCAGACCCAGATCCTGAACGATAACTGCGTCGGCTCCATTTTCATAGGCAAATGCCGCAAAGGACAGCGCCTCATCAAGCTCGCTGTCCTTTAATAGGGTATTTAAGGTCACATATACCTTTACGCCTCGCTCCCGGCAATAGGCGAGAGCATCCTTCAACTCGCTGTCGGTGAAATTGCCGGCAGCACGCCTGGCATTAAAAAGCCCGCCTCCCAGATAGACCGCATTGGCGCCGTTTGCCACGGCTGCCCTGAGGGAAGGGAAGGCACCGGCCGGAGCCAGCAATTCCAATCCACTTTTATTCATTAAGCCTACTTAACCTGCCCCGCATCATCGTTTTCAGCCGTTGCGCTTCCTTCCTCGGCTTCGGCTGCTGTGGGTTCCTCAACAGTATCATACCCATCATAAGGCTTTTCTAAAGCCTCGTTGGTGAGTATTTCAACCTCATCGGGCTTTTCTTCACCCTTCTTGTACTTGTATCTGTAAACCGTGCCCTTCTTCTTTTTGGGCGGGGTATCCTTTTTCTTTTCAAACAGCCGTTTCACCGCATCCACGATATCCACAAAGATCTTAGCTTTGCCAAGGATATCCTTCTGGAAGGTATCCACGCCCTTCTTCACTGATTCCGATACCTTGCCCACATCCTCGATGACCTTATCGATGGCTTCCATGTTATTTTTGAGCGATGTGGTGATTTTCTCGGCATTCTCGGAAATCTTGGGAAGCTTCTCCATGGTCTTGTCGATATTGTCGCGGTTTTTCTCCAGAAGATTGCCGGCATTCCTGAGTATCCTGACCAGATTGGCTACTGCCAGTATCAGATAGAAAAGCAAAGCTGCGCCTAGCAAAAAGAGAACAATGGCAATCAGCTCACCCCAAGAAATGGCCCTGTCTAGGACTAATAATGGCATAGGGATTCCTCCTCATTCGTCTGCTTTCTTTACGCCGGAGAGGGTGTTCAGGGTATTCCTGACCTCTTTAAGCTCAGTTTCCCGCCTTGTTAATTCAATCTGCATCTGAGCCTGAATTTCTTTCAGCTTGGCGTTTTCAGCCTTCAGCCGTGCGTTATCGTCCTTCAGCTCATGATGCTTCTTTCTCAGCTCGGCAAGATCAAACTCATTCTTGCTGCAGGCTTCCTGGGCCTTGATTAGCTCATCCATAATGTTGACGGCCATCAGAACAGATGCCATGGAGGTGCTTAAGAGATGATTTCTGCGGGTTATCTCCAAAAGCTTCCGATCGACCATGAGGGCAATGCGCTGTATGTATTCAGGCGATTCGGAACCACTGATGACATATTCATTCCCTGCAATCTTGACGACAACCTTGTTTTTTTCACTCATTCCATCAGCTCCAGTCAGCTTGATCTTTTCCTGCGTACTTTAAATGCTTCCGGACTTATGCTCTTCCCCAGGTAGATAATCTTATTATACTATAATATGGTTGTGATGTTATAACCATTTTCGATTAAGAACCTCGACCCATAAGCAATCACAGATTGCAAACAGGGTCGCAGGGGCCTTGTTTATCATAGCTCGGCTGGAATGCTTCCAGCAAAAGCCGCTTTACAGCTTGCTGCTTTCCTGGATGAAGACGCCAAACTGCTTATCGGTATGGAGAATATGATTGGTCAGCCACTGGCTCACGAAATCCAGCAGCTCATGAAGCACTCCATACTGATTATCGTCAATTTCCCTCGTCTCAATAGCCTTAATCTTCTCAATAAAGCCCTGGTGCTGATGCTTCTGCACCTTGACATTGAAGGAATCGTAGCCGTACTTCTCAAACAGGCTCTCCTCGGTACTGAAATGATAAACGGTGTATTCCTTCAGCTCTTTAAATATGGCCATGATTTCGTCATAGCGATCCAATCCGTCATTGAGCGAGGCAAGCTCCTCCATGTCATTGATCAGCTCCACCATCTTCATATGCTGAGCATCGATGGTAGGCTCAAAACAGCTGAAGCTCTCATTCCACTTGATTTTCATAACTATCCCCCTTAAGTCTAATCAATGATTTATTGGATATCTTCTTGCTTTTTCGACAAAATTCTTGTATACTGAAGAGGACACTGATACCTTAACATACTTTTACCTCCTTTTTAGCACATTTTCTGATTTTAGGTCTGTTGAACCTCAACAGGCCTTTATTTTTTATCAGGAGATAATTTCTGATTAAAGCTCAGGCTGGATCCTTATGGGGCAAGATGCCCTTTTCGATTTTTTTCTTTAACCTTTGAAGTGCATTATCCACCGATTTAACCGGCTTCCCCAGCTGACGGGCGATGTCCTGATAGGCGATGCCGGCCAGATACATTGACAGCACCTCTTTTTCAAAGGGGCTGAGGAGCTCCAGCATCTTGTTTTCAATGACGCTGTATTCCTCCTTGCTGATGAAGAGCTCTTCCGGATCTGCCACCGAGATCTCCTGGATGACCTCGATGAGCTGCTTATCGGACTCATCATCAAAAATGCGCTTATTGAGAGATACATAGGAGTTCAACGGAATGTGCTTTTGACGTGTAGCGGTTTTTATGGCCGTTATAATCTGCCTGGTGATGCACATTTCGGCAAACAGCTTAAACGGGATCGACCGGTCGTCCTTGTAATCACGAATGGCCTTAAAAAGACCGATCATCCCCTCTTGCACAATATCCTCCCTGTCGGCACCGACAAGATAGTAGGATCTTGCCTTTGCTCTCACCAACGGCTTGTATTTTTCAATGAGCTGATCCATGCCGTCCCGATTGCCGGTTCGGATTTGAAAAATGATCTCCTCATCTTCCATTGAGGGGATATTGATGCGTCTTTTTCCTTCCTTGCTGTTCACGGTATACCTCCAGACAGAGGATAATCAGGATTTCTTCAATACCAGGGTTTTGACATTGACAACGAGATTATTCAGATTAATGCCGGCAAACCTGTCCAATTCCCTGCTAATGGTCTCTCTGGCCTCTTTGATGGCGCTGACTAAATTATAGCCGAAAACCATAATAACGTCCATATCTACAAAAAGCCCGTCTGGACCATTGTTGCATCTAAAGCGACTGATTTTTTCCATGGAGGGCATTCCGGTGATAATGTGGTTGATCACCTCATAGATGGCGTAGTCCGAAATGGTGTATTTCCCAAAATAGCTGAAGGTGGGCCTTACAACCGATTTCTCACCGATTTTCTGGAATTCGCCCTTTCCTTTGCGCTTAAAGAGCTGCAGGGGATCCAAAAAATAACCGGAGAATTGCTTCTTCAACTCCATGGCAGGAACCGGGATAACATGCTTGCCCTGCTTAATCCGGGTGTTCTTGGCCTGCTCGATTTCAAGGGGAGTGGCAACCTCCTCAATATAAACCCGTTCCTGAACCTCACCCAGCCCAAGAGTCCTGGTGATCTTATCCACCATGCCATCGGAGGTCCCCAGAATGAGTATCCCTTTGGGTGCATGGGCTTCAATGGCCTTTCTGACCTGATTCCGGTGGTCTTCCTCCTGAAAAAGCGCAACCTTAATGGAGCTGATCTTTGAGGGGGCTTTCTTGGCTGACTTGCCGGATATGATGCCATTTTCGTAGATTAAGAGACCGTCGTCGATAATATAGTCCAGCCCGCGCTCCCGAGCCACCCACAGTGCCCTGTGGCTCTTGCCCGTCCCGCTTGGGCCAATAAAGCCAACCACTCGCAAGATGATTTCCCTCCATATTATGGAATATACCGTTTCCATTTTTATATTATTACCCCGAACTCGGTCAATAGAAACGTCTGAACAACAAAAGGCTGCCCATAAGGGCAGCCCTGTTATTCTTATATGATCGCTTAGTGAACAATAGCCTTTTCTGTTTCCTTATCGAAAACATGAACACGAGCCATATCAAATACAACGTTGATATCCTCGCCCGGCTGGGTCTTGGATTTCGGGCTGACACGAGCGGTGAAGTTAACATCATTGATAACCAGGTACAGGAAGGTTTCGGAGCCCAAACGCTCGGTAACTTCAACATTAGCCTTGAGGTTGGTGCTCTGATTGTTGTCCAGAGGTGTGGACTCATCATGGATATCCTCAGGACGAACGCCCAGGATAACTTCCTTGCCGATGTATCCCTGCTTTTCAAGGATTGCAGCCTTAGCAGCAGGCAGCTCCAGGTTGTAGGGACCAAACTTGAGGTAGATCTTGTCGCCCTGCTTTTCAACGGTAGCATTGGCGAAGTTCATCTGCGGGCTTCCCATGAATCCTGCAACGAAGATATTTACAGGCTCATCATAAAGCTTCTGCGGGCTATCGATCTGCTGAACGAAGCCGTCCTTCATAACCACGATACGAGTACCCATGGTGAGAGCCTCGGTCTGGTCGTGGGTAACGTAGATGAAGGTGGTGTTGAGCTT
>Ga0116192_1001022_pt1 | contig 20118 bp, 16 predicted proteins | sample AD_UKC113_MetaG_FD_89876 | JGI IMG/M metagenome (GOLD analysis project Ga0116192, IMG submission 89876) | Active sludge microbial communities of municipal wastewater-treating anaerobic digesters from Hong Kong - AD_UKC113_MetaG | ecosystem: Engineered > Bioreactor > Anaerobic > Digestate... | reverse complement strand
CAACGAATGCTTGATCAAATCGAGGCCCATATTCCCGGGTTCCGACAGCATATTCGGTCGATGATCGTAGGTACCCCAACCACCATAGAACGATACTTGCTCAAAAACGGGGGCGCAGTAGGCGGACCTAAAAATCAGCTGGGGCAAGAAATGCTAAAACGGCTGCATGCCCGCAGCGAACTGAAGCATCTCTATTTCTGTGGCGATTCTACGGTGATGGGCACAGGAGCTCCGGCGACGGTTGTGTCTGGAGTTGGCGCAGCAAATGTTATCTTAAGGGAGCTTCATAAGCCAGAATACGATGTCGCTACTTTTGAGCATCAGTATATAAATCTTGTTGAACCGCCATACAGCAGGCCTGCTTATATTCCAGGCACAAGGCTTTCTGAGAAGACCGCCTACTTGGCTGCGACAAAGTGTCAGGGCTGTCGTGTCCCAGGCTGTGTTAGAGGATGTCCTGCAGAGATTGATATCCCGGGGTTCCTGCGTAGGATGGAAGCCAGGAACTATGTTGGAGCGGCGCGTGAGATTCGTGTCAAGAATCCTTTTGCTGAGACCTGTGCTCTCACGTGCTCAGCAGACAGGCTTTGCCAGAAGCATTGCCTTCGACTTACGTTTTCTGACAAGCCGGTTAACATCGCTGAGTTGGAGCGATGGGTTTGCGAAGAAGCAGGCGAGGCCGGCTGGCCAATTTCCGGGCAGGACGCAAAACAGAAAGAGGTTGCAGTGCTGGGAGATGGCCCATCTGCATTGACCTGTGCCTATTATCTTGCATTGAGCGGATATCAGGTAAAAACTTTTGCATTGGGCGACGGGCCAGCAGCCACTTTGTATTCTGAATTTTCAGCAAACAATGAACTTCAGGCTGCCTTGCAGAGAGACATTGATGGTATTATGAGAAGTGGAATTGACTTTGTCGGCAATCAACAACCTTGGCAACGCAGTGATCTTGAGCATCTCCTGGAACGATTTGCTGCTGTCTGTGTTACAACCGGTCAACTGCCAGACAAAGAAGGACAAGAGGCGGAATTGAGATCCGGTTGGCTCAGCGATTTGGCGGTAAAACACCCGAGCCTCTTTCTTGGTGATGAGGCTTGTAAAGACGGATTGACGATTGTGGAAGCAGTAGCCTGCGGACGTAAGGCGGCCTTGCAGATGAATGAACTATTGGGCTAATTTAGGCTAATCTGGTTATCTCTGATTTGCTTTTTCTCCAATTATTGTGGCTGGTTATTGTCGCTGGGGCCGCACAGGTCCGGCAATCAGGAAGCTTAATTTTCAGGCAGGAATCATGCATAGTGAAGGTACAGAAAAGACGATTATTCATACCCCAAAAGGCGCAGTCGCGGTATATCCGAAGCTGGAAGCGCCACTCAAGACTGACTCGGATTTTCTCGATCTTATGATGAATGCTGGCGCCGACACCATCACGCTTCACAAATCCGACTTTGCCGACAGTTTCTACGACCTTAAAACCGGCGCCGCAGGCGAAATCCTGCAGAAAATCTCAAACTACGACAGGCGCCTTATTATTGTTGGCGATTTTGCAGCGATTACAAAGAAAAGCCTTCGTGACTTTATCTATGAGAGCAACCGGACCGGCAAGGTTGTGTTTGTGGCGAGCCTGGAAGAAGGTGTCGCCATGTTGCGATAAAACTTTGGAGGTAACGCCATGTTGCAACTGCTTTTTGGAATAGTCGGTTTGATACTCGGATCCCTTTTTGTGTATCTCTTCAAGATCGATATGAGAATTATGCTCCCCGTTATGATCGTTTTTGGTGTGGTGGTAGGGACACTCATCAAGAGAAACAGAAAGAAAAACGCCTGACTGACCGTGGTGTCGAGTTATTAGGGCGCCGCAAGCGGGCCAGAGTGGCAGCGAGTTCCAGCTATTCACGCCCCAGGATCGAGCTCAAAAGCTGGCGAACCTTCGTTGGCAACTCAAGCGGTTTTTGGAGTGACTTACTGTGCGGAGACACGGTGGACAGGACTTTTTGGGCAAAAAGCTGTGCAGTTCTGGTGAGCTCCACCTGATTGAGCGGTGCCGATCCCTCTATGGCGTCCAGAACCTTCTTCTCCCGCCCGGACGGAATCGTCGAAAAAACGCGGTCGTGCGCCATTGGCTGCATCATCTGTACCAGAGAGGCAATCGTCTTGGGGCTCAAACTGGCCAGCACCGACTTAAGCACCTTGTCGTCCAACTCCAGGATAAGGTTGCTCACGTCTGACACGAGAGACTCGTCCACCTTAGACTTGCGTACCTCTTCAGCTTCCTCATGAGCGACGATCTTTGTGTTTCCTGTGTTCGCGCTGAACGATTCTAGAAGTTCGTAAAACGCGTTCTGCGCATCTGCAATTTCGTCGGATGACAGTCTTGTGCGCGCATCGTCGATATTGTCATCGAACAAAACTGAGCCGAGATCGTCAAAACATATCGATTTTATGTAGTCGATAACCTCATTCGGGCAACCGGAAAACGTTGCCGCGGCCAAATCCGGGCCTGCCACGCGCACCGCACGCGCAATTTCGCCATCGGACTTTTCACCATTCAAAATGATTTCAGGGAGGTCGCCTGGCAGAATGAGTTCTTCGGACCTTGTTTTTGTTTGGAGGTGCTCGATGAGCCAGTCGTGCGTCGCATCGAAAACCGAGAAACCAAGAAATGCCGCCATCGTTTGCATGATGACAATGGGGTGAGCATTCTTAAGCGCGAGCTCTGTGCCCACGATGAGCATCTCGATCTCGCAGCACTCTGCCTGGTCACGTGTGGCGGTGAGCCCGGCGGTGTGGAATGCCTGGCGAATATACGCAGGCGAGGTTGAGGCCATGATGAGCGAGTACGCAAACCGCAGGGGCTTGCGCTTTTCCTCTTTGACTGCAGAAGGCAGCGCCTGTTTGTCTCCATTTCTTGTTTGTATAATGACATGTACAAAGCGCTTCGCCTCGTCCAGGAGAATGTCGCGCTCGTGATCGCCAAGGTTAGCGCTGCGGGCCCGGAATTGGTCGTAAAAGTTAGAAATGGTATTGAGTATCATGACTTACCTGGCAGATTCTCTTCTTCAAGGATGGTGAGGAGACTGATTGCCATTTCGACGCCGCAATACGGTGCAAGCTTACGCAAAGTTATGTCGATGGTGTCGCCAGCAGCGATAGACAAAAGCGTCTCCGCAAAAAGGCACTGCTTTAAGAACTCAAAACCCGACTTGTCTCCCGTGATGAGCAGAACAGCGAGGATTTCTTCGAAGGCCTCCAGGGCCATACCTTCGGAAAGCAGCCGAAAGCCGAACACGAGAATGTCGTTTTTCGCCACGACAGGCTCTCCTTGCACCGAACGGATACCCTCCTGCTGTGCCTTTGTTGCGAGCGCGAGGAGGTCACGGATTAAGAAGGGCAGAGTGGCCTTGTCGTCGTCCGAACAGGCCATTCGTTTTGCAAGACCGACATTCCAATAGATCATGGGTACCCTCTTCTAGTGAACAAACTATATGCCTGATTTCGGCACAAGGCAAGATTCGGGTCCACGCTCGCGCAGGGCTGGAGTTTTTGCCATGGAATTTTGCGGTATGCTGCGTAATTATAAACGCAATGCGAAAGACTCATAAATTTTCATAAAATTTCATTCATCTTCACTTGACAATCTGGACCATTTTGAGGTACCTTCTAGTCACTTAATGAGTAGGTAACATGCCGACAGCGAAACGGCATATTTCCTTTTTTTGACAGCGTTGCTGTCTTGGGCCTTCCATGGTACGCCTCCTTCCATGGAAGGCTCTTTTCTTTTATACTCAATTTCATGAACAACCAGACTTGGAATATCCAACAATTCGATACCTGGTGCAGATCTTTCCTGACCATCGACGCCCTTGCCAATACCGACGATTCCCTCAACGGGATTCAGGTCGGCCGCTCAAACGAACCTATCACAAAAGTCGCCTTTGCGGTGGATGCCTGTCTCGAGTCCATTCGCCGCGCTAAAGAACTCGGCGCAAACCTGCTTTTTGTGCACCATGGCCTCTTTTGGGGCAAACCCTTGCGTATCGAAGGGGTTCTCCTCGAACGCATCCGCCTACTCGTGGATAACGACATCGCCCTCTATGGTTGTCACCTGCCTTTGGACATGAACCCTGTTGTCGGCAACAATGCCGTTTTGGCCGACTTGCTTTCATTAAAGGAACGCAAGCCCTACGGCGTGTATCATGGCGTCGCCATCGGTGTGGCTGGTGTGTTGGAAACACCGCTTACCATTGCACAAATTGTGAGTAAGATCTTGCCCGACAATTCCAAACCGCTTTCAGTGATCGCCGGAGGCAAAGAAAAAGTGAGCCGAGTTGCCATCGTATCAGGGGGAGCTGCGTCCGAAGTGACAGAGGCTTTCGGCACTGACATCGACCTCTACCTAACAGGCGAACCGTCCCATTCGATGTACCACTACGTTGTGGAGAACAAACTCAATTTTGTGGCTGCCGGCCACTACGCAACTGAAGTGTGGGGCGTCAGGGCGGTTGCCAGAAAACTTGCGGCGGAAGCTGGCATTGAGACAGTGTTCATCGATCTTCCGACTGGCCTGTAAAGCAGGCTGATGCTGCCTGCCTCCCAAACCTGAATTCACCAAATGGAGTGAACATGAGCGAAGAGAAAAAGCAATCGGAAAAAGTGCAGGTCGACACAAAGAAGGAACGTTACATACCTTTTGTCTTGAGCGGTGTCCTCGTGTTGCTTGACCAGGTTTCAAAAGCCATCATTGCCAACACAATTCCGCTTGACAGTATTGGAGTTCGCCTTTTCAATGATTTCTTGTGGATCGTGAACACACGCAACCTCGGTATTGCATTTTCGATTGGTGATGCGCTGTCCAACGTACTCCGTGTGGTGCTTTTTATCGTCTTGCCTTTGGCGTTTATCATATTTGCGGTTGTCTATTGTGTACGCAGCAAGACACTGACCGGCTTCCAGCGCTGGGCCATTGCGGCAATCGTGGGAGGGGGCCTCGGAAACTTGGTGGACCGGATCTTCCGGCCAGACGGCGTTGTGGACTTCGTATCGGTTGCGATGTACGGCTTCCTGGGTTTTGAGCGTTTCCCAACCTTCAACGTGGCGGATGCCTCGGTAACGGTGGGAGCGATATTGCTCATTTTGAGCGGCTTCTTCTGGAACGTCGAGGCTGACAAAAAGCGCACATGAAGATTGGCCCAAAGAGAGGATACAAGCATGTCTAAGAAGACCAACGTTTTTCTTTTTACCATAGTGGCCACTATTCTCAATGTGGTGGTGACAGCATTGCTGTTTATTGCCCTTATGTGGCTGTACTCGGTCACCTTGGCACCACGGCTTCCGCAAACCGCTATCGTTTGGGCGGCCATGGTCGGATTCGTTGCGAGTATCGTTGTTACTGTCTTTATTTATCGCAAGGTCCTGGACTGGGCTCGCAAGAAATACAACCTTGATGAACAATTAGGACTCAACAAAAAGCAAAAACAATAAAATTAGAAGTCGCGACAAGCGGCGATCCGAGTATACCGCGTCCAGCGCGACATCAAAAAAAAAGGAGCGCCATCAATGCCAGAATTGCAGGAATTACACGAACGATTTCGCAATGTGGGTATCGAAGTTCCCGAAGTTTATCTGCCCTCGGACGGCATCGACTGGCAGGCCTGGGCTGTCGTGGCCTGCGATCAGTACTCTTCCGAACGCGATTACTGGGACAAAGTGAAGGAATTTGTGGGCAAAAAACCCTCGACCTTCAACCTCATTTTCCCGGAAGCCTACCTTGAGGACCCTGGCAAAGAAGAAAGAATCGCAAGGATTCAGGCCTCCATGCGCGAATACCTTGCCAAAGGATATCTCCGCTCAGTCGGCAGGGGATTCATGCTCGTTGAGCGTTATACGCCCTATGAACAAAAGCCACGCATCGGCCTTGTAGTCGCGCTCGATTTGGAAAAATACGAATACGGCAAAGGCTCGAAGAGCCTCGTCCGCCCGACGGAAGGCACCATTGTAGAACGCTTGCCGCCACGCATCGCGATCCGAAAGGGCGCACCACTCGAATTGCCGCACATCATGGTACTGCTGGACGATTCCAATCGATCTGTCATAGAGCCACTCTACGAGAAGCGTACCTACTTCCCCAAGGCTTACGACTTCGATCTGATGATGCATGCCGGGCACGTGCGCGGCTGGTTTGTAAAGGACGGCGAACTTCTGGAGCCCGCGGCCACGGCCTTGGAAAAACTCGCGGATCCTGACCGTTTTAGAGAGAAATATGGCACTGACGATGTCCTACTCTATGCCGTCGGCGATGGCAACCATTCGCTTGCAACAGCCAAGGCAATTTGGGAAGAAGTGAAGGTCTCCCTCAAGGGAAAGCCCAACGAAGAAGAACTCCTTGCAAATCACCCTGCACGCTTTGCCTTGGTTGAACTTGTGAATATTTACGATGAAGGCTTGCCCTTCCACCCCATACATCGGGTTCTCTTTAACGTCGACAGCCGCGATTTCCTTGCAGAGGCGGCCAAGGCTGGTGCCCGCGTCGCGCGGTACCCCGACCCCGACACCGCCATCGCCGCCTGCGACTCGCCCAGCAGGCTCGATCAAGCCGCCGCCTGCCACACCATCGCTTTTCTCACCCACGACGAGGCCGGCGCCATCATTTTCGATAATCCCAGCCAGCCACTCGCCGCGGGCACCATCCAGGCCTTCCTGGACGGCTACCTTAGCGCGCATCCTGCCACAACCATCGACTACATCCATGGTGAAGGCAGCCTCAAGGCGCTCGCGCAAAAACCGGGAAACCTGGGCCTATACTTGCCGCCCGTAGATAAGACATCGTTCTTCTCCACGGTGATCAAAAACGGCACCATGCCACGCAAGACTTTTTCCATGGGAGAGGCTCCGGAAAAGCGATTCTATATAGAGGCGCGCAAGATTCTTCCAGATTGAGGTTATTGTATCGAACTTGACAGGTTAGCAAACCATGTTAGTATGAATTATCCCCTCGTTCGATTGCATAGATGGTGCAAAAACGGTCGAGGGGATTTTTTCGCATCGAATCAGAATCGAATCGGGAAGCGCGCCTTGATGGCCATAGCTTTATGGGTCGGTTCTCGTGACAACGTCGGTTCTCGTGATAACCACGATCTTTTTATAGGAGGCATGCATGACAATACTTTTGGCGGATGCATTTGCGCCAGATCTCCCAGGGCGGCTTGCAGGGTTTGGAACGGTGACGAGCGACATGGCAAAATTGCCAGAAGCAGAAGTGCTCATCGTTCGGTCCAAAACAAAAGTGGATAAAGCCATGATCGATGCGGCGCCCAAGCTTAAGTACATCATTCGGGGCGGAGTGGGCGTGGATACCATCGACGTGGCCTACGCCAAAGAGAAAGGCATTGCGGTCGACAACACGCCCGAGGCATCCAGCGTCGCCGTGGCGGAACTGGCCTTTGCCATGCTCCTTGCCCTGCCAAACCACCTGGTTGCCGCCGACATTTCGATGAAGGAAGGCAAATGGCTTAAAAAAGAGCTCGAACGCACTGAGCTTTTGGGCAAAACCTTGGGCCTTATCGGACTCGGACGCATCGCGCGCGAAGTTGCCATGCGGGCCAAGGCCTTTGGAATGACAGTAATCGCCTACGATAAGTACGTGACACAGTCCGACATTGCGGAGCTCACCACGCTGGAAGACCTCTATAAGCGGTCCGATTATATCAGCATCCACACGCCGCTCACCGACGAAACCCGTGGCATGATCAACGCTGCGGCGCTTGCACAAATGAAGCCGACCGTGCGGATCGTGAATACCTGCCGCGGACAGGTGATTGTGGAGGAGGATGTAGTGGCTGCGCTCAAGAATGGCCGTATCGCCGGTTATGCAACCGACGTTTACTACTCCGACCCACCGCAGAATAGCCCGCTCATCACGGCGCCCAACGTGCTGCTAACTCCCCATATCGGCGCATCAACAGAAGAAAACCTTCTCAGGCTCGGGGATTGCATTGTCGACCGGCTTAGGAAATATACAGGAAAAACGGAGAAGAATGTATGAAAAGAGTGATCAACTTTAACGCAGGCCCGGCGGCCATTCCACTCGAGGTTTTGGAGCAGGCACAGGCCGAGATGCTGGACTGGAATGGCACCGGTATGTCGGTGATGGAAGTCTCTCACCGCTCCAAAGAGTACGAAGCCATGCACAACGAGGCACAGGACCTTTTTAGGCAACTCGCAGGCATGGGCCCAGAGTGGAAAATCCTCTTCCTTACTGGCGGTGCTTCGACTCAATTCTTTATGGTACCTATGAATATGCTGTTTGGCGGGCGAAAGGCCACCTATTTGGTCACCGGCACTTGGGGCAAGAACGCAATCAAAGAAGCCAAGCGTTTTGGCTCCTGCGACCAGATCACCACCGAGAATCCCGATGGCACCTTCACACGCGTGCCAAAGCCGGAGGAGATCAAAATCGACCCCACTTCGACCTATGTGCACATGACGAGCAACAACACCATCTTTGGCTCGCAGTGGCACTATTGGCCAGAGACCGGCAAGGTCCCGCTCGTTGTGGACATGTCGAGCGATATCTTCTCGCGCCCCTTCCCTGCGGACAAATGCAGCCTGATCTATGCAGGTGCACAGAAAAACCTTGGCCCTTCGGGCGTCACCGTGGTTGCCATACGCGAGGATTTCCTCGCACTCGCACAGGAACAGGCGCAGTTGCCGATCATGCTCTCCTATCGTACGCACGTCGAGCACAATTCGCTTTATAACACGCCGCCGTGCTTCTCAATTTATATTCTCAATCTCACCCTGAAGTGGCTTGTCAAAATGGGCGGGCTCGAGGCAATGCAGAAGATCAACGAGGAAAAAGGCCGTCTCATCTACCAAGCCATCGACACCTCCGACGGGTTCTACCGCGGGCCGGTTGAGAAGGATTCGCGCTCCCTCATGAACGTAGTTTTCCGCCTTAAAAACGATGAGATGGATGATCTTTTCGTTAAAGAGGCCAAGGCCGCTGGCATTATTGGTGTTAAGGGGCACAGATCCACGGGTGGTATCCGCTTCTCAATTTACAATGCCAACATGATGGACAGCGTCAAGACTGCGGTCGACTTTATGGAGGACTTTAGAAAGCGCCACGCCTAGTCCAGGAGCCTAGTCTATGCCTTGAAGGGCTCTACGTTGAAGGGCTCTAAAATAAAAGCGGCACGCTCAGGCATGCCGCTTTTTTACATTACTTTTATGTTTCAAATGCGCGTCAGAAAGACGCTAAATGACCAGAATCGTCAGAACGGCAGTTCAATATCGAGTTTGCAGCGGTCCTTGACCGTGCGGAAAGCCGCCTTGAGCGGATCATTGAAGGGCACGCCCTTGTCTTTGCGGTAGAGCCAGGTCTCGTGCTCTTTTTCGCCAGGCGTGTAGATTCGAGTTGCACCCGGCGCCTTCCTGGATGACCTGAGCTGGCGGCAAATGTCGCCCACCTGCTTCTTGAAGTCCTCCAGGTCGCAGAATGCGTCCACCTTGATGGCGAGGAAGCTGTGGCCCAGTTCGATTGGCTTAGGCTTTCCGTTCGCGTCCATGCCAAGCAGCGCCTTCATGTAGTTGGTCTGCGACAGCGCCGAAGACAGAATCTCCACCACCGTCGAATAGCCATAGCCCTTGTAACCGCCAAGATCCTCGCCCAAGCCGCCAAGTGGGGTAAGCGCGGCCTTGTCTTTCGTAAGGTCGATGAGTACCTGGTGTGTGTCATGCCTGTAGTGTCCGTCCTGCCCGATAACCCAACCATCCGGCAGCTCTTTGCCCAGCCTGTCGTACAGCTCGATTTTCCCGCGCTGGGTCACCGAGGTTGCACAGTCCAGCATGAAGGGGAAGTCCTCGTCGGAAGGCATGCCCCAAGTCATGGGGTTGGTGCCGAGCATCGGTTCTACGCCCCAGGTTGGCGCTATGGACGGACGGGCATTGGTGGTTACCATACCGATCATGCCATGTTCGACCGCCATTCGCGCGTAGTAGAAAGCCGCCCCAAAGTGTGTAGAATTGCGGCATACAACCATGCCAAGACCAGTTTTCTCGGCTTTTTCCACTGCCATCTCCATGGAGCGCTTAGCGATATAAAGCCCCATGCCATTATGGCCATCTACCACTGCAGTGGTCGGGGAATCACGCACTACTTCGAAATTCGTTTTCGGATTGAGAATTCCATCCCAAATGCGGTCCAGATAGATCGGCTTGTAGCGGCCCACGCCATGTGAATCCACACCACGTTTGTCCGCAGAAATCAACACATCTGCGCACACGGCTGCTTCTTTTGCCGGCACGCCGACAGCTTCAAAGCCGGCTTTCATGAAGTTCTCGACTTCGTCGAACTTCCACCAGGTTACTTCGTTATCCATCTCTCCAAGCTCCTTGCACGGCCAACGTGTAGTATTCCACGAGCCGCTAAGATAGCTAAAAGCATAAGCTCGTTTTGCAAACCATGCAAGGAAGAATTGGCCGCGGTTGTCGGAAGAGCTTCTGAAGTGTGGTGTTTTATGCTTTGACCGGAGTTGCCACGCCAAGCACATCCTTAATAGCAGATTCGAGCGTGCGGCGTGGAACGGCACCGGTCGCCATCTGCGGAGTACCGGTCATCGGGATAAACAGAAGCGACGGCACGCTCTGAATGCCAAATGCCGCCGAAAGCTCCGGTTCTTTGTCCGTATCGACTTTGTAGATGTAGAGGCTGTCACCATAGTCTTTGGCTATGGCTTCCAGAGTGGGCGCCAACATTTTGCACGGTCCGCACCACTCGGCATAAAAATCAATAAGCGCTGGCTTATCGCCCTTGTATTTCCAATCCTGTTCAGTCGTAAAGTCGAAAACTTTTTCTATAAAACTATCCTTGGTCAAATGTTCAATCATTTCGTTCTCCTTAAATATATAATAAATATAATATATATAGTAGTCAATATAAGTGCGACACCCGTTGCGCAGTGCGGCGCCAGGCGTTCCAGCGGTCCTCTCTATCCTATTATTTTCCGCAAAAAGAAAGAATCAGTGTATACTGAAATTATAATCGTCGGAGGCGCCTAGATGCAAACTACTCAAAATCAAAGTGAAAAATTAGCCCTTGGTCATCCCATCCGGATTACGCTCGATATGGACGAGCTGCCGCCGGATCCTGTTTTTGAACCGGGCATTCGGCGGGCGCCAAAGCGCATTGCCACAATGACGTTGGCGCAGGAACGCCTGGCCCTTAAGAATGCGCTGCGGTACATTCCGCCCAAGTGGCACGCTGCACTTGCACCCGAATTCCTTGCCGAACTACGGACGCGCGGCAGAATCTACGGTTACCGGTTTAGACCCCAGGGCAAAATCAGGGGCATGCCGATCGATACCTACAAGAGCAACTGTATCGAGGGCAAGGCGATTCGCGTTATGATCGATAACAACCTGGATTTCGACGTCGCGCTCTATCCTTATGAGCTCGTTACGTATGGCGAGACCGGCCAGGTGTGCCAAAACTGGATGCAGTATCGCCTTATCTGCAAATATCTCGAGGTTTTGGACGAGAATTACACGCTCGTGATGGAGTCTGGCCATCCGGTGGGGCTCTTTGCAAGCAATCCGAGCTCGCCCCGCGTCATCATCACGAACGGGCTCATGGTGGGCATGTACGACAATCAGGCCGACTTTAACCTGGCGGCCGCGCTCGGCGTTGCGAACTATGGTCAAATGACGGCAGGCGGATGGATGTATATTGGTCCGCAGGGCATTGTCCATGGGACCTTCAATACGCTGATGAACGCCGGGCGCCTCAAACTGGGCATTCCGCACGACAAAAACCTTGCAGGGCGCCTTTTTGTATCTTCTGGTCTGGGAGGCATGTCCGGCGCTCAAGGAAAGGCCGCGATCATTGCAGGAGCGGCGTCGGTGGTAGCGGAGGTGGATTATTCCCGAATCGAGACGAGGCTAAAACAGGGCTGGGTTTCCTGCGTCACCGATTCCATGGAGTCGGCTTTCAGCCAGGCGCTCGCAGCGCAGAAGAATAAGCAGCCGATCGCGGTGGCGTACCATGGGAATATTGTCGATCTTCTGGAGTATGCCGGGCGCAATGATATACATATCGACCTTTTGTCCGACCAGACGAGTTGCCATGCTGCGTACGAGGGTGGCTACTGCCCAGTGGGAATAAGTTACGAGGAGCGTACAAGGCTTCTTTATGAAGATATCGAGCAGTTCAAAAAACTTGTCGACATATCGCTGCGGCGCCACTACGAGGTGATCCGCAAACTCACGGAGCGCGGCACTTACTTCTTCGATTACGGCAACTCCTTCCTCAAAGCCGTGTTTGATGCGGGCGTGCGCGAAATCGCGCGAAACGGTGTGGACGAAAAAGATGGCTTCATATTCTCCAGCTATGTCGAAGACATCCTCGGGCCCGAGCTGTTTGACTACGGATACGGGCCCTTCCGCTGGGTTTGTCTCTCGGGCAAGCACGAGGATTTAATCAAAACAGATAAAGCCGCCATGGCCTGCATCGACCCAAACCGGCGTGGACAGGACAGGGACAACTGGCTCTGGATCCGCGACGCCGAAAAAAATCAGCTCGTGGTGGGGACGCAAGCGCGAATTCTGTACCAGGACGCGGAAGGGCGCACCAAGATTGCGTTGCGGTTTAACGAAATGGTGCGCAAGGGCGAGATTGGCCCTGTGATGATGGGCCGAGATCACCACGACACTGCCGGGGCCGACAGCCCGTTCCGCGAGACGAGCAATGTGAAGGATGGGTCTAACATGATGGCGGACATGGCGACTCAGTGCTTTGCGGGCAACGCGGCGCGGGGTATGTCGTACGTTACGCTGCACAATGGCGGTGGTGTGGGCGTGGGCAAGGCGATAAACGGCGGCTTTGGCCTCGTTCTGGACGGTTCGGAGCGGGTGGATGCAATTATACGCAAGGCCATGCCCTGGGATGTGATGGGCGGCGTAGCACGAAGGTCTTGGGCGCGCAACCCTCACTCGATGGAAGTCTGCACCGAGTTCAACGAAAAGCACCCGGAACTGGGCACAATAACGATGCCCTGGCTCGTCGATGAGGGTTTATTGGACCAGGTGGTCAACAACGAGGCGGTCAACAAGCAGTAAGCAGCGGGTGGCTTCGTCAGGTCGCCGCAGGGCACAATTGCGCAGGGCACAACTGTGCAATACGGGCGCGCAACTCGGAGAGTTCTGCGGCGATTGCCTGCAGATTGCCGGAATTCTCCGGGCGGCCCAGCACGGCGACCATTTCTTTCTCGTTCCTGAAGGTAGCCTTGCGGAAGGGGTTGTCCCAATCCTTGGTTCTGGACTTGAAGAGCTCGCGTTCAACTTTTTCTGACAGCGCTGCCAGGTCCTGAAGCGCAGTTGCAAGGGCGTTCTGCCCACTTTGTCCACAGTCCGTGGCGGTCGAGGTACCAAGGCCTGAATCCAGAAGGTTCGGATCCGATTTTTGAAGGTCCGGATAAAGAAGCCCGAGGATAAGCCACGCGTAGTTGAAGCTATCTGCGCTATAGATTTCAGAAAGCCTCGTGTAGTCTTTATGAAGGGCGGTCCAAGACGGGTAGGCGTTTTCCCTTGTTTTGTCCAGGATGTCTGCAACGCGGGTGTCCGCCGCAAGGAGGCCACCAAGGTTTTCCCAATGTGTGGACAGAGTGATGGGAGAGCCTTGGCGAGTTGAGGCGGCTATGCTGTTGTATAACTCTTTATAGGATAAATTTTTGCCACGTGATTTGCTAGCTTGAGCAAGGCCGTCAGTTTTGGCATGGCTGTCAGTCTTGGCGGGGCGTTCAGCTGCCGCAAAATCGAGAATGCTCCGGCAGGAAAACCAAAGCAGCATCTCGCGGTATGCCTTCCAGGCTCGACATGGTTTGTGCACAACGCAGAGTCTGGATGAATTCTCTATCCCGGAAATGCGGACTTCCATGGGCAAAGGGTCACGGAGGTTTTGCAGGAGGTAGCGTCCCAAGTCTTGCAATGCCTTGGCTAAAACGCTTTCTGAGCTTTGTTCGGCATGGACAACGTTTTCGTCATGGACAACGTTTTCGGCGTATGCAAGAAGTATCTGGCCTGCGTCGCCTAACCCTATTTTGGCACGGGCTTCAGAATCAAGGTTGAGGAAGGCTCGACCCGTCCAAAATTCCAGAAGCTCCATACCTCCAAGAATCTCTTCTGCAGTGTCCGGTGCAAAAGGCGAATACTCAAATCCGATGGTTTTGTTGAACCGATTGTCGCGCGCCTTGAACTTGGATTCGTTGCGCATGAGAGCGTACAGATTGTTGGTCCACCAGTAGGCTGGAACCAGAACCAGGCAGTCGCGCCTGTAGTCATTGTCAACTAGGCAGAACGGGAAGGGTATATCGAGCTCATAACGGTAGTCGCCTTTTGAAAGCAGGCAGAACGAAGCAAAACGAGAAGAGTGCTTAACCGAGGTGCAAAGCCCGGGCCAGAAGCCTCGCCCAGCCTCGATTTCGCCATCGGGAGCGCGCGAATTGTGGTTGGAGCCAACAGTAGCGCCAGCGGCCATATTCGATTGGCCTTTGATGAGACAGGCAATGAGAAAACTCGTGTTGTGGTGCTGCTCGTGGGCAGGGAAGATGAGATTATTGAGGATTTCGCAGCAGGAGACTGTCGAGTTCTCGCCCAGCACCGAGTGGATGAGCCGCGCGCCATATTTGAGGGATGAATTGTCGCCCATGACAAAACGGACTGCTTTGCAGCCATAGAATATTTTGCAGCCAAAACCGATTATGCCATTGACGAGTTCCACCCCCTCGCCAATCTGCGTCCTCGCGTCGTCGCGGGAGTTGACCGTCAGGTTTTTGAGCTTGTTTGTGCCCTTGATGTATGCACTCTCCCCCACCGCCACGTCTTTGATGATGCGGTTGGACTTGAGCACGGAGGCTTTGCCGATGACGCCGTAGCGCCCGCGACGACGCTCGAACATGGCGTCGGTCATGCGTTCAAAAGCTGACATAAGCGCTTCGTCGTCCCGGTATTTTGCCCAGAGGTAGGCATCTGCGCAGTTCATGCCATTGAACGGGCGGATACTGCGCCCACCTGCTTCATTCATCACATCGATGGTGATACGGACTTCTGGGTTTTCGCCCTCCATAACGAGGCCGTTGCCGAACTTGGCGTGGTTGGAGACGTGAATCTCGGAGTTGTCGAGCAAAATGCAGTTGTCGCCGACAATGTAATGGGCGAGGTACGAGCAGTTGCTTATGGCGCAGTTGTCACCTATGTCGCAGGATATGATATGCGAATTGTTGATGCCTGCGAACATTTGAAGGTCGTGATGCTTGAGCGAGACTTTTTCAAGTTTGCCTAAGCGGATAAGGCCAGCGAAAAAATTGTTGCTCAATAGTTCCGGGTTGAAAGGATCGGTGACATAGAAGTCCTTCCAGTCGTCGGAGGTATTGTGGTTGCGGATAAGCACTTCGAGCTCCGCGGCGCTCAAGTGTCTGAGCGTACCGGAAGACTTGCCCTGTTCGGCAAATTGAATGTTTCTAATACGATATTCGTCTTCGCCGGCTTTTAGAAATTCGGGTGGAATAAACCCAAAGCCGACACCGTCGTCCGTATCAATATAAATGTCATTCATGCTGTTCACCATGTGGCAAAGTATCTGCCATTTTGCGTGCGGATGCTACCCCCTTGACCAAAAGGTGAGGTTTTCGACATCGTACAGCTATGGATTATGCCCAGCCGTCTGTGATCGATTCTCTGCTTAGCGATTCGGAACGAAAAGCGCCTGAGCTCTTCCACGCCCTTGTGGCGTCAGAAGGACAGGAACGGGAGTCGTGTGCAATCGCGCTTGCGGATGTGCTTGGCAACCCCGGAGAGTTCGCCTTCTACTTCAATTGCACCGAAGATCAGCGGCTTATCCGTTCGTTCCACCTCCTGCGCGTGTTCAGTGAGAACGTCGAGCTTTTGGTACACCGCACCTGGGTCAACGAGGCCGATGAAAAGCCCAAGGAAATGCTTCTGGAAGACGTCAGCATCTTTATCCAGGACTATCGCGACGGCAAGATGGCCTTTGCCTTCAGACGCTTTGTGAACATAGCCAAAGCTGTGCCTTCGCTGCTCTTTGGTTCGGCAGGGCGTGCCCCGGACTTTCTGGAATATGCCTTCCGTATCGACCCAAAGTTTGGCCTTTTCTTTTGGTATGTCGGAGAATTGGACAAACAGCTGCGTCAGAACGAGGGAATCAAAAATGTCGAGGAGCTTTACAAGATCGAGACGCTCCTTGGCGCATACATCCTGTCCTGTTTCTAAACTCAAAGGTTGTCATCTCAAAGCTCTTCTCTTAAACGTCTTTAGCAAAATCGAAATTTATTCGTTATTTTAGAACAAATTAAGCGGAAATGAGTCAAGTTGCCGCGCCTCTTCGTTGTAATGAATTGAATCCCTGCGTCTCGTCACTGCTTTGGTTTCTGGGGTTGCCAGGCACCATTTCGACTCAATGTTGAACGCTCACATAAATGCCTCCTTTGGGCGCGTATGCGCTGAGTCCGACGATGACGCCTGTGCTCAAGACAAAATCCCCTATAGGGAGCCTGATACCACCTTTGACCGTCGCATCCCAGAAGAATCGAGCGCCCTGCGCAAGCGCCGAATTCGTTCTTGAATTCGACTCTAGACCTTGCAAAGTGGCGAGCGACCAAGCAGGTGACGAATTTCCAATCGCATAGCGGAATGTCTGGTCAAGGCTCGCACAGGTAGAGAGGCTTCCGGTGAGAGCGTATTCCACGGTGAGTAGGGATTTGAGCGCGATGTTGGCCAGTTTGATTCCGGTGCTGTGCGAGGTGGCAGGTTCAACTGTCGGCAAATCAATATTCGAATGGGATGCCCGATCTGCGAGTTCTAGCCCTAGGCCGAATTTCGAGGTAAAGAGGGCGGGGCTCACAAGCCTAGAAGCATAATGCCCCAGATAAGGGGAAAATGCCCAACCGTCTACGGTACTCCTTGCATCCAAACGCGCCCAGACTCCATTTGCGTCGGATGTCCAATAGAGGGCGCTGAGGGCAAATTCGGGCTGCAAGGGTAAGACTTTGCACGCGATGTCAAACGACGCTCCAAGTGGAGTTTCGATATCAAACGACAACTGTGGATCGAGGGGAAGAGAATTGGCGGATAGGCGGCTTGTAAGAATGCCAGGCGCAATGTGCGACTCCGACTCAGGAGAAAGAGCCACGAGGTTCATGTCGAGGGCATAACGCAAGTATCGATTGGCATTGGCAAAGTGGCCGGATTTCTGAAGGGCAGGGCCGGCACCGGGTACTGACACAGGGGTACTTGTCTTGAGTAAGGCGTTGCGGTCCTTGATAAAAGCGATTGCCGCCTCGATGTTGGTGGGCGCGGTGGTGTTTGAAGCTACCATTGCGTTTGAAGTCGCTGTCCTGTTTGAAGTTACGGTAAGAAGTTGCATCGTCCTGAAAGGCGCCCGCAGAAAAGGCAGCGGCACGAGGAAGTAACCGGACATTCTTTGCTCGAGTTCGGGGTAGGAGAGCGAGGTGAGGCCATCTGCCGGGTCGGCCACGTAGATTTGGTCAGCATCCGCGCCAAGGGCAAGGGCAAAGTGTTGGACTGGGCGCTCATAGTGAATAATGAGAGGAGTGCCACGCTTCAAGAGTGGCAGGATGGTGTTGTCCAAGCCACCTTTCAGTGTGGCCGACGGCACATCAAAATCGGCGAGAATGGAAGAGATTTGGGCAAGGCTGAGGCGCTTAGGCGTGTCCACACCCTCCACAGCCCCATAGCGGGCAAGAAGAAGTGCTTCGTCTACAGCCAGGTTCGAGTCAGGGGGTGGGGCAGGGTATGCGGCACTCCTCTCGGTGCCGTCCCCGGTGCCGAAGGCCACGTCACATGCGGCGAGCCGTATGGCAGCCGCGCAGACCGCGTAGCCGCAGGAGGTGGGTAGGGCCTGGCGCGGGACAATCTGGTACTGGAGGGACTCGGCGGGCTGCAGGACGAGGGCGGTCTGCGCGGCGGGCGCTGGCCCTGCCACAAGCAGAGAGAACGCAAAGGCACAGAGAAGGCAAGACAGCATGCAACCTCCCGTAGGGGCTTACGTTCAAGGCCAAAATGCCTTAAGAAGCCCTCCATGAAGGTAACGTTCGCCGTCACGCTCTCCGATTCAAACCTAAGCTGACCTCTAGCGCTCTTTTTTGGGCTCGAAGTGGCTAAACTCCATGCTAAACGACGCCCTGCCCTGCGAGACCGAGCGCAAACTCGTGGTAAAGCCAAACATATTCACAAGCGGCGCTTCAACGTGCACCACCTCAGCAGTGGCTTTCGTTTCGGAACCATGGATTATTCCGCCATTCTGTGAAACAAGGCTCATCACTTCGCCAACAAATTCTTTTGGTGTAAGGATATCTACCTTCATAATTGGTTCGAGCAACACCGGCCCCGCCGCCCTGCATGCTTCATCGTAGGCCATGTTGGCACAGGCCTCAAACGCAAAAGGCGTTGATGTAAGCTCGTTGTACTCAAGGTCGGTGAGCGTGATTCCAATGTCTACAGCAGGGTAACCGAATTGAATGCCACCTTCGAACGCCGAGTTGATTCCGTGTTCGATCGCATCGAAGATCTCGTCCGGTAACTGCGGCGCGCGCACTGCCTTTCGATACACGTTGCCCGTACCACGTGGCAGCGGGGAGGCAACAATAGTGAGCTTGGCTGTATTCTCCTTGCCCGCAATGAGCCGCCTGTACTCTTCAGTATGTGTTACTTCTTTGGTAATGGACTCGCGATAGGTGACCTGTGGGTTGCCGACGCGCGCCTGAACCTTAAAGTCCTTGATTATGCGCGTCACAAGAACATCAAGGTGAAGTTCGCCCATTCCCGATATGATGAGTTGGCCCGTTTCTTCGTTTTCCTTTGTCTGAAACGTTGGGTCCTCGCGCGAGAGAATATCGAGCGTCTCTTTGAGCTTTTCACGATCCGACAATGTTTTAGGCTCAATTGATACCGAAATGACCGGTTCCGGAAAATGCATCTTTTCGAGCAATACCGGCCAGCCCTCGGTCCCAATGGTGTCGCCCGTCTGGGCCAGTTTCATGCCGACAATGACCCCGATATCGCCGGCGCTGAGTGAGTCCACTGGTTCGCTCTTATTGGCATGCATGCGCAAGAGCCGCGTTATGCGCTCGCGCTTCTTTTTTGAAACATTGTACACGGTTGAGGCATTATGAATTGAGCCAGAGTACATGCGGACATAGCACAATGGCCCGGCTTCTCTATCCCATTGCACCTTGAAAACGAGCCCGAGCGGGTATCCAGTTGGTTTGCAAGGCACTTCGATCTCTTCTTCCTTCTTCGGATTGAAAGCCTTGGCAGGAGCAACCTCGTCCGGAGCCGGCAGATAATCCACTACCGCATCGAGCAGGGGCTGCACCCCCATATTCCGCCGCGAAGCGCCGCACAGCGTCGGCACCAATTTCTGTGCGATGCACGCTTTGCGCAGCTCCGAGGCAATCAGTTCTTGCGGGATGTCCTCGCCTTCCAGGTAGCGCTGCGTGATCTGGTCCGAGAAGGTAGCAAGGGCGTCGATGAGCGCTTCGCGGCGTGCCCGCGCTTCCTCCAGCCGCTCCGGTGCTACAGGGTTGCGGGCCATCTCCTGACCATCCTCGTTCCACCGGATTTCCTCCATGGAAAGAAGGTCTATGACGCCTTCAAATCCGCCCTCTTTGCCTATCGGATAATTGATTGCCACGGGGTTGGCTGCCAGTTTTGCACGCATATCCTCTAAAACAGCATCGAAATCTGCCCCAAGTCTGTCCATTTTGTTGACATAGGCTATGCGGGGCACGTTGTACCTATTGGCCTGATGCCAGACGGTCTCGGATTGTGGTTCCACGCCACTCACTGCGCAGAAAACTGCAATCGCTCCATCCAGAACCCGCAGGGAGCGCTCCACCTCCGCGGTAAAGTCCACATGTCCGGGCGTGTCGATGATGTTGATCTGGTAGCCGCGCCAAAAGGTGGTGGTGGCTGCGCTCTGAATGGTTATTCCCCGCTCTTGTTCCTGTTCCATCCAGTCCATGGTGGCTTCGCCATCGTCGACTTCGCCTATCTTATATGTTTTGCCCGAGTAAAACAGCATACGTT
>Ga0116192_1001020_pt1 | contig 20164 bp, 15 predicted proteins | sample AD_UKC113_MetaG_FD_89876 | JGI IMG/M metagenome (GOLD analysis project Ga0116192, IMG submission 89876) | Active sludge microbial communities of municipal wastewater-treating anaerobic digesters from Hong Kong - AD_UKC113_MetaG | ecosystem: Engineered > Bioreactor > Anaerobic > Digestate... | reverse complement strand
CTTATGAATATCATTAAATTCAGTTCACAATTCCCCGACGAGAAGTCCTGTATCGAGCATTTTAAGGCTCAAAGAGACGCTTGCGGAGTTATTTGTCCCAAATATGTGGCTGCGTTCACCATTACTGGCTGCAGAATAAGCTCTGTTACGAATGCAAACAATGTCATCATCGGCAATCCTTACGTTCAGGAACAGTAATGGAAAACAGCAAACTACCTTTTATGTATTGGTATGTTGCCATGCATCTGCTTACCAGCACCAAAAAATCGTTCTCTACAGCAGAACTGCAACGACAATTGGGGCATAAACGTTATCAGCCCATTTGGGAGATGGTATGCAAATTACGTGATGTAATGGGAAAACGCGATAATCTGTACCAATTGACCAATGAGGTAGAACTCGACAACGCTTTTATCACTACATTAATTCCGGAAGAAGAAAAGGATAAACCTCTTAAGCGGGGTGATCGATGATTTAAAGGCTGATGCCATTTCAAATACTGTCAAAGGACACGTAAATCCACAGGCGGAATTGACCACCGATGATGCTACTTTTTATTGCAAGTTGGCTGAATATGTCAAATCGCATCATGCACAGGTTGTAAAGCCCGAATACCTGACAAAGATATTACCCTGGATGCATATTGCTATTGGATGTACATCATCGGCTTACTAAAGAATATTTACAATACTATCTCAATAAGTTCTGTTATAAATTCAATAGACGCTATTTTGGTAAAGCTATCTTCGACAGGTTCTTATTGCTGCTGTAAGCTACAACTCCGATTTTAGGTCAAAAAATTTACAATAGGAATTCACGCGGATAATCATATTTTTTTATGTATGTTTGTAATATTAAAAATATCTATAAACTATTCTCCGTAAGAAAAATTATTGCCTTGATTATCAATAAAGAAAATATAAAAATTATAGAAGACTCAGAAAGAATTGAAGTATTTGGCGCCAGAGAGCACAATTTGAAAAACATTGATGTTTCTATTCCTCGAGATGCTTTAACAGTTATTACAGGACTGAGTGGGAGTGGAAAGTCTTCCTTAGCTTTCGATACGATATTCGCTGAAGGACAACGAAGATACATGGACACTTTTTCTGCTTACGCTCGTAATTTTATAGGAAATTTGCAACGTCCTGATGTTGACCAAATTACTGGGTTGAGCCCTGTTATTTCTATCGAACAAAAAACAACCAATAAAAATCCTCGTTCCACTGTTGGCACTACAACAGAAATTTATGATTTTTTTCGATTGCTGTTTGCCAGAGCCAGCGAAGCCTATTCTTATGTAACAGGCGAAAAAATGGTTAAATATTCTGAAGATCAAATTGTAGATTTAATTTTAAAAGAATATGAAGGCAAAAAAATAACTTTATTGTCACCTGTAGTTCGAGGACGAAAAGGACATTATAAAGAATTATTTGAGCAAATCCGTAAAAAAGGATATTTACATGTCAGAATTGATGAAAAAATTCAAGATGTAATCCCTGGCTTAAAAGTAGATCGTTACAAAAATCATGATATAGAAATTGTTATTGATCGACTGGAAATTGAAGAAAAAGGACGAAGACGCCTGAAAGAATCATTGCAAAAAGCCATGCAACAAGGAAATGGAATTGTTATGATTCTGGAAAATGAAAACCAAATGGTACGTTATTTTAGCAAAAAATTAATGTGTCCAACCAGTGGCATTTCTTATGACGATCCTGATCCGCATCATTTTTCCTTTAATTCACCTCATGGTGCTTGCCCTTATTGTAAAGGATTAGGATTTGTAAATGAAATTGATCTCAGTAAAGTTATACCCAATAAATCTCTTAGTATTTACAATGGTGGAATTGCTCCGCTTGGGAAATACAGGAACTCTACTATTTTCTGGCAAATCGAAGCCATACTCGAAAAATACGATTGTAATTTAAAGACTCCCATTGTTGATATTCCTGAAGAAGCTCTTGACGAAATTTTAAATGGGACAGAAGAACCTCTTTATTTTAAAAATCGCATACTGGGAACTACCAATTATTTTCCAGATTATAACGGCATTATCAAATACCTTGAAATGCAACAAGAAGAAAGTGCTTCTGCAACAGAACAAAAATGGGCTCATCAATATTCAAAATCAGTAATTTGCCCAGAATGTAATGGTGCAAGATTAAAAAAAGAATCATTGCATTTCCGAATTCATGATAAAAATATTGCTGAACTATCTGAAATGAATATTTCAGAATTATATCAATGGGTAAATACAGTCGAAGATTATCTTTCTGAAAAACAAAGAAAAATAGCTTCAGAAATTTTAAAAGAAATTCGAAACCGTTTGCAATTTATGTTAGACGTTGGGCTTAGTTATCTTTCCCTCAATCGGAGTTCAGAATCTTTGTCAGGCGGTGAGAGCCAGCGTATCCGATTGGCAACGCAAATAGGTTCGCAACTGGTAAATGTGTTGTACATTTTGGACGAGCCCAGTATCGGACTACATCAACGCGATAATTTACAGCTGATCCATTCGTTGAAACAACTTCGAGACAATGGAAATTCAATTATTGTTGTTGAGCACGATAAAAACATTATGCTTGCGGCTGATTATCTTATTGATTTAGGTCCAGGAGCGGGACGAATGGGTGGTGAAATTGTTTTTGCAGGTGAACCAGCTAAAATGTTAGAAGCTGACACTTTAACTTCTTCTTACTTAAAAGGTAAAAAACGAATTGAAATACCAGCAAAAATTCGAAAAGGAAATGGAAATTTTTTAATTCTTCGAGGAGCAAAGGGAAACAATTTAAAAAATATCAATGTTTCATTTCCCCTCGGCAAAATGATTTGTGTTACAGGTGTGTCGGGTAGCGGAAAATCTTCTTTGATAACTGAAACCCTTCAGCCTATTTTAAGTCAATATTTTTATCGTTCTTTAAAAGATCCTTTACCTTATGATAGCATTGAAGGATTGGAATATGTTGATAAAGTCGTGGAAGTAAATCAATCACCTATTGGTAGAACACCCCGATCCAATCCTGCAACTTATACGGGTGTTTTTACAGATATTAGGAATTTGTTTGCTACGTTGCCTGCTGCTAAAATGAGAGGTTACAAACCTGGCAGATTTTCATTTAATACACCTGGTGGAAGATGTGAAGTTTGTCATGGAAATGGCTATAAAACCATAGAAATGAATTTTTTGCCGGATGTTTATGTACTTTGTGAAAGTTGTAATGGAAAACGTTATAATAAAGAAACGCTGGAAGTTCGTTTTAAGGGAAAATCTATTGCCGATGTGCTGGACATGACCATTAATCAGGCTGTGGAATTTTTTGAAAACCAACCTTCTATTTTATATAAACTTAAAACTTTACAGGATGTAGGGTTGGGATATATTAAACTGGGACAGTCCAGCACTACACTTTCTGGCGGCGAAAGTCAAAGAGTAAAATTAAGTGCCGAACTTTCAAAACGTGATACGGGTAAGACCTTGTATATTCTGGACGAACCTACCACAGGTTTGCATTTTGAAGATGTTAGAGTATTGTTGGGAGTTTTGAATCGACTTGTTGATAAAGGAAACACTGTTATTATTATTGAACACAACATGGATGTGATTAAAACAGCCGATTATATTATTGATTTGGGACCAGCGGGAGGAGAAGCTGGCGGAGAAATTATTTGTACAGGCACTCCTCAGGAAGTGGCAAATCATCCCAAAAGTGAAACAGGTAAATTTCTGAAATTGGAATTGAAAAACTTAATTTAATCATTTTTCAGGCACATTAGTTAAAACTAACGTTCTTGAAAAATAAATATGCTGGATTTGAAAATAGGGATGTAATAAACCAAATTAACAAGGCAAAAATTATATTTTTCAGAAAATTTTCAAAAAGATATAAATCTTGAGAATATTGCCAGTCAATTGAATATGAGTTATTCCTGTTTTCGGCGAATTTTTAAAGAGTATACCGGATTTGCTCCTGCACAGTATTTACAGGAAATACGAATTCAACATGCAAAAGAATTATTGACCAATACAAATTTGAATGTAAAAGAAATTGCTTTCGAAAGTGGCTTTGAAAATCCAGAATATTTCTTTACAGCTTTTAGAAATAAAACTGGTTATACTCCCATTGAAATACAAGAACTTCACACAAGGGAAAGGATTTTAAAATTCATATTTACTTCTTAAATCATTTTTTAAAAAATCTTTTATTCAAAAAACTTTCTACATCCTTTCTGGAACTTCGATACCTAAAAGTCCCATTCCTGTTTTAATAATGCTGCCTGCTGACTGGGAGAGCATTAAACGGAAATTACGTATTTTTTCCTCCTCTTTCAATATCGGAAAATCATGATAAAATTGATTATATTCTTTCCCTAATTCAAATAAATAGTTGGCGATCAAGGCAGGGCTGAATTCATCGCCTGCTTGATGAACAATATCAGGAAATTCGGTAAGCAATTGTATCAAATATTTTTCTTTTTCCGAAATTGGAAGTTCAAAATCAGTTAAATCAGTGATATTCGTATTCTGTTCTTGTGCTTTCCTCAAAACCGACTGGATGCGAGCATAAGTATATTGTATAAAAGGTCCTGTATTTCCATTAAAATCAATTGACTCTTCAGGATTGAATGTCATATTCTTGCGTGGATCAACTTTAAGAATAAAATATTTCAAAGCACCAAGCCCGACGATACGTATAATATTTTCGATTTCTTCTGGGGTACAATTATCCAATTTACCTAACTCTTGCGAAGTTTCACGAGCTGTTTGTAACATTTCTTCAATCAAGTCATCGGCATCAACTACCTTGCCTTCTCTGCTTTTCATTTTCCCTTCGGGCAGTTCAACCATTCCATAAGAAAAGTGCAGAAGACTTTTGCCCCATTCAAATCCCAGCTTATCCAGAATAATTGAAAGTACTTGGAAATGATAATTTTGTTCATTCCCAACCACATACACCATTTTCTTGATGGGATATTCATCATATCTCAGTTTAGCAGTTCCTATGTCTTGAGTCATGTAAACTGAGGTTCCATCGGCTCTTAGCAATAATTTTTCATCCAATCCTTCGTCGCGTAAATCAACCCACACAGAACCATCTGGACGACGATAGAAAATTCCCTTTTTCAGACCTTCTTCTACCATTTGCTTGCCAATAAGATAGGTCTCAGATTCATAATAAATTCTATCGAAATCAACGCCTAACTTTTTGTAGGTTTCATTAAATCCTTCATACACCCATTCATTCATCATTTTCCATAATTGTCGCACTTCAGGGTCGTTATTTTCCCAAGCCAACAGCATTTTTTGTGCTTCTAATAAAATAGGAGCTGATTTTTTTGCTTCTTCTTCGCTCCATCCTTTTTTTATCAGTTTCTCAACTTGTTCCTTGTATTTTTGTTCAAACAGTACATAGTATTTTCCTACCAAATGGTCACCTTTCATTCCTGAACTGGCGGGTGTTTCTCCATTTCCATATAATTTCCATGCCAGCATAGATTTACAAATATGAATGCCTCTATCATTTACCAAATTGGTTTTAATCACTTTCCAGCCATTGGCTTGCTGAATTTGAGCCAGGCTATAACCCAAAAGATTATTACGGACATGTCCCAAATGAAGAGGTTTGTTGGTGTTGGGCGATGAATATTCAATCATCATTAAAGGAGCATCTTCAGCTGATTTTTTTATCCCAAAATCAGGAATTTGATATATTTTTTGCAATTCTTTTAACCAGTATTGAGTGCTGATTTTTAAATTCAAGAATCCCTTTATTGCGTTATAAGATTCGATAATATCATTATTTTTCAGCAAAAAGTTTCCAATTTCTGAAGCGATTTGTTCAGGTGAACGTTTACAAATTTTGGCAAATGGAAAAACTACAACTGTCAGGTCACCTTCAAATTCTTTTTTTGTCTTTTGAATTTGAATGATTTGAGTATCTATTTCGTATCCGTATAATAATTTAAGAGCTTTAGCTACAATAGATTGAATGGTAGATTCTAAATTCATTTTTCTGTTTTTAAATTCAATGTGCAAATTTAAGAAAAAAAGGAGAATAGTTCTCTTTTGGAATTCCTCTATTCCAAGGGTGAAGCATTTAATTTTTCAATGATTGTAAGAAGAATTAGTTGTCCCAATCAGCTTTTAAACGTTTTATAACCATTGAATCCTTAAATTTGTCTTTCTTCAACAAATTAAACATAATTTTTCGAATAAAAGAAAAATTCTCAACAGTATTATTTATTCTCTTTCTCTGCTTGTCTTCATCAAATACCGCTTCCAACGTCCAATGTAGTTTACTTTTCAATGCCCCAGTGTCCATGAAATTTTTGATGCTATCTTCTACACCACTAATGTTAATACCTTACTTCGGTTTTTTATCTATATCTTGTTGAATTGTAATCTTTGTAATGATTTTTTAGTTCTTCCTAATTCTCATTACCATACAAATATCTCAAATTGATTATATTTCACGCTTACAAATTTTCATACGTCTATGCCCCTTTGTCAATTGTTTCAAGTGTATTCTACTGTTAATTATATATTTTATACGACTATCTTCGAGTTGAATTATAAATTGTTCCTAATTTCTCCCTATAAGGTGGATTAATTTTATGGACAAAAAAGTGGCAATATTGTCAGGTTCTACCATATATGTTGCTATAACCACAAATTCCAAAATATACTTTGAAGGTATGACTATTTCTTAAAAACCAATGATAGTTGTCAGCCTAAAAATTTCCAGATAGAAAACTAATTTACAAGTTAAAAATGCGGATAAACCATTAAATTACGACTAATTAATTTTATAAATAACATTTCTTACTTACAGATTTTAGATAAACACAAAACAAAATCAAATTTCCAAAAATATTATATATTTGTAACGTCAAAATAATTTCATTTTAAATGAAAACCAAAAACGACACAGCTATCTTATTGATTCACTGCCCTGATAAGCCAGGAATCTTAGCATCAGTGACTGAATTTATTAATCGCCATCAAGGAAATATTATTTATCTTGATGAATATGTGAACAGAGAAGAAAAAGTATTCTTCATGCGTATTGAATGGGATATTAGCCATTTTCAGATTCCTAAGAATAAAATTGAAGAATATTTTAGTAGGTTGATTGCCTTACGTTTCGAAATGAATTTTAAACTTTATTTTTCGGACAACAAACCTCGCATGGCTATTTTTGTTTCTAAACTTTCTCATTGTTTGTACGATTTATTAGCTCGATATGCGTCAGACGAATGGAATGTAGAAATTCCATTGATTATCAGTAATCATCGTGATCTGGAATCTGTTGCCAGACAATTTGGAATCGATTTTCACTTTTTCCACATTGACAAATCAAATAAAGCAGAACAAGAAGATCGTGAACTTCAATTATTAAAAAACGAAAATATTAATTTCTGCGTGTTAGCACGTTACATGCAAGTTCTTTCTCCAAAATTTATCGAAGAATATCCCAATAAAATCATCAATATTCATCATTCTTTTTTGCCTGCATTTGCTGGTGCAAAACCATATCATGCTGCTTATGAACGCGGGGTAAAAGTTATTGGAGCTACTAGTCATTATGTTACACAGGAACTTGATGGGGGTCCGATTATTGAACAGGATGTTGCTCGCGTTTCTCATAAAGATTCTGTGGAAGACCTTATCAGGAAAGGAAGAGATCTTGAAAAAATCGTACTCTCTCGAGCAGTGGAAAAACACATCGAAAGAAAAATTCTTACTTATAAAAACAGAACCATTGTTTTTCAATAAATTACTAATATCATGGAAATAACTCGTCTATTTGATATTCTGGATCATTATCTGGAAAAATATCCTCAACAAGAAGTAGCTTTGGCTTGCAAACGAAATGGAGAATGGAAAAAATTCAGCATTCAGGAATATGTGGAAACCACTAACAATATTAGCTATGGAATGCTAAAACTTGGTATTCAACCAGGTGATAAAGTTTGTATTATTAGCAATAATCGGCCAGAATGGAATATGATTGATTTTGCTACTATGCAAATCGGGGCTTTTTCTGTTCCTATTTACCCTACTATTAGCCAAGATGATTATCTCTACATTCTGAATCATGCTGAAATAAAAATGATTTTTGTGGAAGGAAAAGAATTGCGAAACAAACTGATGCCTATTTTCCCGCAAATTAAAACGCTACAATACATTTATACTTTTGTAGATCAAGGTGTTAATCTTCCTTATCTGGACCAGTTGATTGAATTAGGAAAAGAAAATCCACAACCAGAAAAACTCACTGAATTAAAAAACAACATTCATTCTTCTGATGTAGCCACAATTGTTTATACTTCGGGTACGACAGGTGTTCCAAAGGGAGTGATGCTTTCACATAATAATATTGTTCAGCAGGTTTTGAATCTTTATGATATTCCTTCACCTCGCGATAGAATTGCTTTAAGTTTTTTACCATTATGTCACGCCTACGAAAGAATGCTGGTATATTTATACCAATATATAGGGTTATCGGTATATTATGCTGAAAATCTTGGCACTATAGCTGAAAACATTAAGGAAGTGAATCCACAGATAATGGCAACTGTTCCTCGCGTTCTGGAAAAAATGTATGATAAAATATATCTTGCTGGGAAAAAATTACCTTATTTCAGCAAAGTGATTTATTATTGGGCTTTAAATCTTGCCAATCGTTACCAAATAGAAAACAGTTGGTGGACAAATTTTAAACTTAAAATTGCTGACAAACTGGTTTATTCAAAATGGAGAGAAAATATTGGAGGCGATTTTGATATTATTGTTTCTGGTGGTTCTTCGTTACGACCACAACGGGCATCTTTCTTTTCTGCTATCGGAATGCCTGTTTTCGAAGGATATGGTTTGACTGAAACTTCCCCTGTTATTGCGGTCCATCAAAAAGTAAAAAATGGAAGAAAATTCGGAACCGTAGGCTTGCCCATTCCTGGTGTAGAAGTCAAAATTGGAGAACAAAACGAAATTCTTTGTCGGGGTCATAATGTAATGATAGGTTATTACAAAGATCCAGAATTAACTGCTCAAGTAATAGACAAGGATGGTTGGTTTCATACAGGAGACACAGGAAAATTTACGCCAGAAGGTCAGCTAATTATTACAGGAAGATTAAAAAGTCTTTTCAAAACTTCGAATGGCAAATACATCAATCCTGAAGTTATGGAAACAAAATTTACCGAATCGCCTTTTATTGAAAAAATAATTGTGGTAGGAGAAAATAAAAAATTTGCGGCTGCTTTAATTTCACCTGATTTTGTCTTTTTAAGAAGCTGGTGTGCAAAACATAAGATTCCCTATACAACTGATGCAGAAATGATTGAACATCCTGAAGTGATAAAACGTTTTCAAAAAGAGATTCAAAAATACAATGTTCATTTTGGTGATTTTGAACAAATAAAACGTTTTCAATTAGTACCAGATGAATGGACACCTCAAAATGGATTTTTATCCCCTACTTTAAAAATAAAGAGAAACGTCATCGAAAAATATTATGCTGATAAAATTGAAAAATTATTCAATTGAAAATCAGCGTTTTATTAAGTTACAATAAAAATATTACTAACGTTATAACCTTTCTTTTAGAAAATCACCAAATATAGATTTTTAATTATTCAAAGATTATCTCTGATTGTGAAACGCTATTTTATTTACATAGCTTTTAAAGGTACAACCTATCACGGTTGGCAACAACAACCCAACGGCATTTCTGTGCAAGAAGTCTTGACAAAAGCTATGAATATGATATTGCGTAGCAAAATAAATCTTGTTGGTGCAGGAAGAACCGATGCGGGTGTACATGCAAAATCAATGGTGGCTCATTTTGATTATGAAGGAACCATAAATGAACAAAGTTTTCTATCTCATTTAAATTGTGTTTTGCCAAAAGATATTGCCGTCTTCAAGCTCATTGAAGTAAATCCAACTGCTCATGCACGTTTTGATGCCATTTTTAGAAAATATGAATATCATGTAGTTACTCAAAAAAATGTTTTTAAAACAGATATAACTCTACTAATAAATAAAAAAATCGACTTTCAATTGATGAATGAAGCAGCTCAACTCTTGAAAGAATATAATGATTTTACAAGTTTCAGTAAATTACACACTAATGTAAAAACTAATTATTGTACTATTTATCAAGCAGAATGGCAACAACAAGATGAGGAATGGATTTTTACGATACAAGCCAATCGTTTCCTCAGAAATATGGTACGAAGCATTATAGGAACTTTGTTTGAAATTGGATTTAAAAAGATTAATATTGAACAATTTAAAGAAATTATTGAAGCAAAAAATCGTTGCAAAGCAGGAATATCAGTACCAGCCAAGGGATTATTTCTTTCTGAAATCAAATATCCAGAAAATATTTTTGTGCTGGAAAATAATTGATCAACATTATCTGGGTCAAATTTATTAATTTTACATCCTCCATTTATAGGAAAATCAACATTTAGAATAAATTAAAATATAATTGTCTATTAATATGTTAGCTAAACGAATCATTCCTTGTCTGGATGTAAAAGATGGGAAAACGGTAAAAGGAATAAATTTTGAAAACATTAAAAACGTAGGTGATCCTGTAGAATTAGGAGCTTATTATGCTCAAATGGGAGCTGACGAACTGGTTTTTCTGGATATTACCGCTACCAACGAAAAAAGGAAAACATTATCAGAGTTGGTAACGCGTATTGCTAAAGAAATTAATATACCTTTTACCGTAGGTGGAGGCATTTCAAGTATTGATGATGTTTCATTTTTAATGGCTTGTGGAGCTGATAAAATCTCAATAAATACAGCAGCGGTTTTGCATCCGGAACTTATTACCGAGCTGGCAAAAAATTTTGGCAGTCAATGTATAGTTTTAGCCATCGATACAAAATTTATCAATGGAGAATGGTATGTTTTTTTGAATGGAGGCAGAATTCCAACTGACATCAAAACTATAGAATGGGCAAAAAAAGCCGTTGATATGGGTGCAGGAGAAATTTTACTAACTTCAATGGATCACGATGGGACCAAAAACGGTTTTGCTATTGATATTACCAGAGCGGTTTCGGAAAGTGTCAATGTCCCCGTCATTGCCAGTGGCGGAGCAGGTACAATGGAACATTTTGTGGAAGTTTTTAAAGAAGGGAAGGCTGATGCAGCTCTTGCAGCGAGCATTTTCCACTACAAAGAAATAGAAATTCCCGCTCTTAAAACTTATTTAAAACAAAAAGGAATCGAAGTAAGAATGTAATACATTTTGTTTCAAAAAAATTTTTATATAGTTCCGAATTTCGAGTTCCCAAGTTTTGAGTAGAGATATTTTGCTAAATGTCTGATAAATAAATAATTTCGAGTTTGGGATAGAACTATTGTTTGCAATTTTTGCTAATTTATGAGATTTGATTTTCACAATAAATAAAATGTCGAATTACAAATCTGACAGAACAAAGGATGAAAAATCAAAATTCTTTTTTACAATTTTTTTAAGGAATTTATTTTTTTACTTCAAAGGAATCGGCATCTTTCCACACAGGAAATCTTTCTCTATAAGAAATTAAAGGAATTTTATCCAGTTCGGCTGTTTGAATAGAAAATTCATTTTCAGGGAAAGTAAGAAGGGGACGTCCTTTAAAATCAAGTAAAGCTGAATGCCCATTGTATTCAATTCCAAGTCCATCAGTACCAATTCTGTTTACCCCCGCCACATAAGTTTGATTTTCAATAGCACGAGCTTGTAACAATACGTCCCAATCATTGATTCGCTTCAAGGGAAAATTGGCAACGTAAATCAATAAATCATATTCATTGTTCACATTTCGTGACCAAACAGGGAAACGCACATCGTAACAAACCAACACACAAATGTTAAAACTACAATAGCTTACCTGAAGACGTTTATTCCCTTTAGTAAAAAATTTATTTTCGCCTCCTGCTTGAAACAAATGTCGCTTGTCAGCCGTTTCAACTTCACCTGTCGGAAAAATAAAAAAAGCTCGATTATAAAATTTACCATTCTCTGTAGCAATAAAACTTCCTGTGATGGCTAACCGGCATTTTAAAGCATAGGAGCGAAGTATTTGTATCGTTTCACCTTCTATTGTTTCAGCTAAATTTAGTTGCTCTGTACAAAATCCAGTTGAAAACATTTCAGGCAAAATAACCATATCTGTTTTTCCTGAGAGGAATTCCAATTGTTGACCAACTTTTCGTAAGTTAGCTGTTTTATCTGCCCAAAAAATTTCATCTTGTATTAAAGTAACTTTCATGATTAAAAAATTTTTTTGTTGTATTTCTCAGGATATTTTGGCTGAACATTTTCATAAAAATTCTGAATTTCTTGAAAATCAGCATCAATATTTCCTGTTGGATAAAAAATTTTGGCAATACCCAATTCCTTCTTTTTATAATCAATATAAGACAACTGAATGGGGACATTTGCTTCTAAGGCAATATAATAAAAACCTTTTTTCCATGCTGTTACATGACTTCGAGTTCCTTCTGGAGTGATGACCAAATGAAAACTGTCAAGTTTCTGAAATTTATCGATCATTTGTTGAGTAAGTGAATTGCGTTTTGAACGGTCAATAGGAATACCACCTAACGATTTGAAAAAGAAATTTAATGGAAAAACGAACCATGATTTTTTGATAAGAAAAGAAGCTTTTCGCCCGATGGACCAATAAGACAGTTCACCAATTACAAAATCCCAATTAGAAGTATGAGGTGCCAGGCAAATTACGCTCTTTTGTGGCTCAGGTACAGGATATATCATTTGCCAGCCAAAATATTTGAAAATCAAACGTACTAATTTTTTCATCCTGTCGTCTTTTGCCTTTAAATTTGATTATTTCAAACTCTTTTATATAAAAAATAATACTATTAATTGATAAAAATCAATTTTGCCGGTTTTTAATTTTTTAAAATAATTGTATAAGAGCTCATTACACAAATAATGTTTCACTTTTCAAAAAACTATCTTATAAAACAATAATAGTTGTATGTTTGTTGGGGTTTTGTTTTTGTTGTTTTTTTCATTAGACATTATATTACTTAGTTTATTAAGAGATTGATACTTTAAACAATATTGTTTTTTATATTCGTTATATGGATAAAATAAAAAACAATAAAATTATGCGATACCATACATTAAAGAAAAATGCGACTCAATTTTTAAGTTTAACAGGTTTAACTGTTGAGTATTTTTAGGAGTTATTATCCTATTTTTCAGAAGATTGGGATAATTATATTCAACATTATACTATTAATGGAACTCCTCGAATTCGTATAGCACGGGTTTATATTTGTAAACAACTACCTACTATAGCAGATAAATTAATGTTTATTTTGATTTATCTGAAAACGAACCCTTTATAGGAGCATCATGCAGCATCTTTTAGCATGACCCAACCTAAAGCAAACAAGTTCATTCATTTGTTATCAGAAATTCCGTTAATCACTTTGAAGCGTCTTGGTGAACTACCTGAAAGATCAGATGTCACAAACCATTCTTTGAAGATAAAGTTATGATGCTCGCCTGTGGTCTCCCTAATTTCAGAATTTCTCGGATTACTCACGCTATAGCAATCTAAATGATATAATGTCTATTTTATATTATCTCACTATAAATTTTTTGAAAGAAAATTAAGAAATGATGAAATTAATTAGAATAGAAATAATCAATTATTTATTAAATTAATCGTTTAATTGAATGAAAAGTGTGAGAATATTCTCCTGTTTTTAACGAAATAATTCCTTTTGAATCAATATTTTCAATTTTTACCCAACCAGAAGAATGAATAATTTGACGGCTATTAAGCAATAGACCAACATGAACAATTTTTCCTTCACTGTTTTGAAAAAAAGCTAAATCACCTGCTTGAGCTTCTTCCAAAGAAGGAATTTGTTCTCCTTTTTCTGCTTGCTGATAAGCATTTCGTGGTAAAAAAATACCACACATAGAAAAAATTACTTGTATCAAACCTGAACAATCTATTCCTAAAGCTGATTTACCGCCCCATAAATAAGGTGAATTCAGATATTGTTTAGCCAACGAAATAAGTTGATCTCCTGAAGGTTCAAGTGGTTTACCCACTTCATCAGAATTTATTTCAAAAAAAATGTTTTTGATGTGAAATTTTCCATTTTCATAATTAGGAAGTAAACTTCCTCCCGGCAACAGCATTTTTTCATTTTTAAGCTTAATCTTAGCTTCCAAAATAGGCACAATAATTCGATAAGGAGAATCGTCTACAATGTTTTTTGAATTTGGCAGTATTTCAATCATTTTTCTATCTACCCAACCACAAACATTATCCGACAAATTTTTGACTTTTAACCAACGCTCACGCGTTTCAAGAATTTCAACACGTTCGCCAAACAAAAGCTGCGAATACATTTCGCTGCATTCATCATCTTCTACTCTTAAAGGCACCAAACTCAATATTATAATTCCTTGCATTTTTTAATTTATATTAAAAGAAATAAGATGTCTTTATTTTAAATCTTTACCGCAAAATTACAGAAAGTTTATAAATTTATCTTTTCATCTTGAAATATTTTGTAATTTTCTTAAATCCGCGTCAAAAAGATTTTAAAAAAACCGAGAAGCCTTGAGAAAATGGGGTTCAAAACTTGCCCAAATAAAAAATTTCACTTATTTAGGTGAAAAAACAGCCTCTATCTATATAACGTACAGTGAATCAACAATATAACTTTTTGGAATCAAGTTTTAGTCGGGAAAGAATAAAAAAGTCTTGTCTCAACAAATGTAATGAAACAAGACTTTTAAATTATGAAAAAACAATAAATTAATTAGTTAGTTTTTGGACGTAATTTTCTAACTTCAGCACCTGCAGCCCAAATTTCACTTTCACGCATTTCTTTCAATTCCTTGTCAAGCAATTCTTTATAATTCTTAACACCAGTGGATTCCAATACGCGTTTGCATTCTCTACCATCTTTTACTCTTTGGTAAAGATCTTCAAAAACAGGCATTACAGCTTCTTTAAATTTTGGACGCCAGTCGAGTGCACCCCGTTGTGCAGTAGCTGAGCAATTGGCATACATCCAATCCATACCTTTTTCGTCAACCAGGCGAATAAGGCTTTGGGTAAGTTCCTCAACCGTTTCGTTAAAAGCTTCTGAAGGACTGTGCCCATTTTTTCTAAGCACTTCATACTGAGCATCCATGATCCCGGCAAGAGCACCCATCAAAACGCCTCTTTCACCTGTAAGATCGCTAAATACTTCTTTTTCAAAAGTAGTTGGGAAAAGATATCCTGAGCCTATACCAATGCCAAGAGCTAAAGTACGTTCCAAAGCTTTTCCTGTTGCATCTTGAAATACAGCAAAACTACTGTTGATACCGGAACCTGCTAAGAAATTCCTACGTACGCTCGTTCCAGAACCTTTAGGAGCAACCATAATTACATCAACATCAGCAGGAGGAATAACTCCAGTATAGTCTTTATAAGTAATCGAGAATCCATGGGAGAAATATAAAGCTTTTCCTTTGGTGAGATGCGGCTTAATAGTTGGCCATAAAATTCTTTGAGCAGCATCAGAAACTAAATATTGAATAATAGTGCCTTTGGATGCAGCTTCTTCCACTGAAAATAAAGTTTTGCCTGGAACCCAGCCGTCGTTAACAGCCTTATTCCAGTCATCCTTGAATTCTGGTGCCTGACCAACAATAACATTGAAGCCATTATCACGTAAATTCATCGATTGTGCAGGTCCTTGTACCCCATAACCTATTACAGCAATGGTTTCATCTTTTAATACTTCCAAAGCCTTGCTTAATGGAAACTCCTCGCGTGTTACCACATCTTCGATAACACCGCCAAAATTAATTTTTGCCATCTTTATTTTATTTTTAAAAATTAAAAAATATTAAAATTGTTTATTCTAAAACTTTTATTTTAAAGTTAAAATTACTATCTTAATTATTATTACACAAATAATTTTTCTGATAGAAAATTTATTTTTTAATGAATAAATAACCCCGAAGCAAGCCTCAAGGAACTCTATTGATTAAAAAAAACCGATTACTTATCTATTTTTTCTTCCAACTTTTTTAATTCTTCGAGCATATCACTTAATCGTTCTAATTTTGATTTAGTGATAGCTATACGTCCCGAACGAATAAATTGCAACACTCCAATTGTCTGACTTAATTCTTCGAAAAGTTTTTGAGTATCCTCATAATGTCCCGTTTTTTCAAAGACCACACAATTTTCAGTTATTTCGAGAATATGAATTTGATATTTACGTATCAAACCTTCAATAGAACCCATCGCTAGCAATTTATCTGTTGCTACTTTGTACAAAGCAATTTCTTGATGAACCAAACCATCATCGGTATTATAATAAGCTTTTAAAATATCAACTCTTTTATCAATTTGTTGGACAACTTTTTTAACCACTTCTTCTGTAGTAAAAACAGTAATAGTAAATTTATGGATTCCTGGTATGGCAGAAGGAGATACTGATAGAGTCTCGATATTTAAGCCTCGTCGTGTAAAAATTACTGTAATCTGATTTAAAACGCCTACCTTATTTTCTGAGAAAATAATAATAGTATATAGTATTGGATTTTCCATGTTGAGAATTTGATTAATAAATTTTTTATATCTATTTTTTCTATTTTAAATAAGCATGAAAATAAAACAAATAGAATTTATTTCAATCTCCTAAGATAATATTAGTAACAGTTGTTCCTGCAGGTATCATTGGATAGATCATTCCTTTCTTTTCTACTTTTACTGCCAATAAATAGGGTTTATCATCTTTTAACATATCGGCTATTGCTTCATCCAGTTGTTCTCTTTCTGTGACCCATCTACCATCTATGTTATAGGCTTTCCCTATCGCAACAAAATCAGGATTTTTCATTCTGGTAAAGGAATATCTTTCTTCATAAAATAATTCTTGCCATTGACGTACCATTCCAAGAAATTGATTGTCTAAAACGATCATTTTTACACCAATTTGATGTTCCATAATAGTTCCCAGTTCCTGGATAGTCATCTGAAATCCCCCATCGCCAGAAAAAAGGCAAACAGTACGGTTTGGAGCAGCTATTTTTGCACCAATAGCAGCTGGCAGTCCGAAACCCATTGTCCCTAATCCTCCGGAAGTAATCAAGCTTCGACTTTTCGTAAATCCAAAATACCGAGCAGCCGCCATCTGGTTTTGTCCCACATCGGTAACGCAAATAGCATTTTTCCCTGTAGCTTCTGAAACTTTATGAATTACTTCTCCCATTGTTATTTTGCCCGATTGAGGGAAAATTTCACGTTGAATAACTTTTTCAAATTCAAGATCAGCATATTCTTTAAAAGAAGCAATCCATTCTTTATGTTTTGTTGGTTTTATTAATTTTGTCAAAGCTGGTAAAGCATCTTTTGCAGAAGCTAAAATAGGTGCATCAACTTTTACATTTTTGTTAATTTCAGCAGCATCGATATCAATATGAATAATTTTTGCCTGTTTTGCATAAGTATTCAAATCACCTGTTACTCGATCATCAAAACGCATTCCTATGGCAATTAAAACATCACATTCGTTGGTTTTCATGTTTGGAGCAACATTTCCATGCATCCCTATAAATCCCATGTTTAAATGAAAATCTGTAGGCATGGCTGAGGCACCTAACAAGGTCCACGCCGCTGGGATGTCTGCTTTTTCAAGAAATTCCTTTAATTCTGTTTCTGCTTCTCCTATAATTACACCGTGTCCGACAATTGCTAACGGTTTTTGAGCTGAATTAATAATTTGTGCTGCGACTTCAATTTGAGAAAGATTCAGTTCTGGAACAGGGATATAACTGCGAATGAATTTGCACGGTTTATAAACGAATTCTACTTCTTCGGACTGAGCATTTTTCGTAAAATCAAGAACCACTGGTCCTGGACGTCCACTTTTGGCAATATAAAAGGCACGAGCTATAGCCCACGCAACATCTTCAGCTCTTCGAATCTGATAAGCCCACTTGGTAATAGGCTGAGTGATTCCAATGACGTCGATTTCCTGGAAAGCATCACTACCTAATAATCCTGCACCAACTTGACCGGTAATGACTACCAGCGGAACACTATCCAACATTGCATCGCTTATGCCCGTAATAGCATTGGTAGCTGCTGGACCTGAAGTAATAATGGATACACCAACTTTGCCCGATACACGAGCATAGCCTTCAGCAGCATGTACCGCACCCTGTTCATGACGTGCCAGAATATGTTTGATTTCCTTATCGTAATCATACAAAGCATCAAAAACTGGCAATATCGCTCCTCCGGGATAACCAAATATAGTATCTACTCCTTCTTGCAATAATGATTCCATTAATGCTTTTGCACCTGTAATTTTCATAAATCAATTTTTATTATTCACTCCTGATAAGAAATAAAGGTTAATTTTTTCTAATCCTTATATTTTTAAAAGTTTCAAATGATCCTTATTGCACCTTTATCAGCAGAGCTAACCATTGAAGCATAAGCTTTTAAGGCTTTAGAAACCACACGTTGACGGTTTATTGGTTGAAAAGCATTTTTACCTTTTGACAATTCTTTTTCACGACGTAAATGTAATTCTTCATCGCTTAATTTGACTCGTATCGTACGTTGAGGTACATCAATTTCAATAATATCTCCATCTTGAATTAGTGCAATATTTCCTCCTGCAGCAGCTTCAGGAGAAATATGACCGATAGATAATCCTGATGTTCCGCCAGAAAAACGTCCGTCGGTAATTAAAGCACATTCTTTCCCCAAGTGACGTGATTTGATATAAGACGTCGGGTAAAGCATTTCTTGCATTCCCGGACCTCCTTTTGGACCTTCATAACTAATCACTACCACATCACCTGCCTGTACTTTCCCCGATAAAATTCCATCACAAGCTGCCTCTTGAGAATGAAAAACTTTAGCAGGTCCAATAAACTTTAAAATACTTTCATCTACTCCCGCTGTTTTTATTACGCAACCATTTTCAGCAATGTTTCCTTTTAATATTGCCAATCCACCATCTCTGGTATAAGCGTGAGCTAAATCTCGAATGCAACCATTTATTCTGTCTCTATCAAGTTCTTCATAATAAGAATTTTGTGAGCCGAGTGCTAAATTGAAACGGTTGGCTGGTGCACTTTTATAAAGATGAATGATTTCATCCTCCACATTTGGTAACATAATATCATACTTTGCCAATGCTTGTTCCAATGTTAAGCCATCTACTCGGTGAACAAATGGATTAATCAAGCCACCACGGTTGAGCTCTGCCATGATTCCCAATACGCCTCCAGCACGATTAACATCTTGTATATGATATTTTTGCGTATTAGGAGCTACTTTACAAATACATGGAACATGGCGAGAAAGCTCATCAATATCATCCATCGAAAAATTAACCTCTGCTTCATTGGCAATTGCTAAAAGATGAAGGACTGTATTGGTTGAACCTCCCATAGCAATATCCAGGGTCATAGCATTAAGAAAAGCTGCACGTGTCGCTATGGAACGAGGCAAAACAGAATCATCATTATCGCGATAATATTTAAAAGCATTTTCAACAATTAAATGAGCTGCCTTTTCAAACAATTTTTCTCGATTAATATGAGTCGCTACAACTGTACCATTTCCTGGCAAAGCAAGGCCAATAGCTTCTGTTAAACAATTCATTGAATTAGCAGTAAACATACCTGAACAAGAGCCACAAGTAGGACAAGCTGCATATTCAATTCGCCGAATTTGTTCATCAGAAACACTTTCATCAGCCGATTGAACCATAGCATCAATTAAATCAAGTTGAACACCATCTAATTCGCCTGCTTCCATTGGTCCGCCAGAAACGAACACAGCAGGTATATTTAGCCGCATGGCAGCCATTAACATTCCAGGTGTAATTTTATCACAATTACTAATACAAATCATTGCATCAGCTTTGTGAGCATTTATCATATATTCCACGCTATCAGCAATTAAATCGCGTGAAGGTAAAGAATATAACATGCCATCATGCCCCATTGCAATGCCATCATCAATGGCTATGGTATTAAATTCAGCAGCAAAACATCCTAATTTTTCTATTTCAGCTTTAATTTTTTGCCCTATCTCATGTAAATGAACATGACCCGGTACAAACTGGCTAAAT
>Ga0116192_1001012_pt1 | contig 20186 bp, 18 predicted proteins | sample AD_UKC113_MetaG_FD_89876 | JGI IMG/M metagenome (GOLD analysis project Ga0116192, IMG submission 89876) | Active sludge microbial communities of municipal wastewater-treating anaerobic digesters from Hong Kong - AD_UKC113_MetaG | ecosystem: Engineered > Bioreactor > Anaerobic > Digestate... | reverse complement strand
TGGCCATGCTGGCACCGTTTCTCCTGGCCCTGTTGCTGGGATTCGTCTTTTTTGACGACCTTCTGGCTGCGGTACTGGGCATCGGGACCATGGCGGTCGCCTGGATCATGGGCCCGACGACAGCGGAGGTCCTTTGTGGACTCGTCGTGGGAGCGATTGTCGTGGTCATGGTGATGCGCAAGGTCAGCGAGACCAGCGCGCTGATGGTCGCAGGCCCGCTTGGCGGACTGACGGCGGCGCTGGTATACGCCTTTCTGGCCGGTCTTACAGAGCAGGGACTCAAGGCTATCCTCGCGAACGCCCTCTACCTGACCGGGGGCGGCGTGCTTGCCGCTCTGCTGGCGCTTGGGCTGACCTATGTCCTCGAGCGCTGGTTCAACGTGGCTACTGGCATGCGGCTCCGAGAGCTGCTGGATACTGGGAGCAAGCTGCTCACTGAGCTGTTCGAGAGTGCCCCTGGTACCTATCACCACAGCCTGAATGTTGCGAATCTTGCCTCGGGCGCGGCCCAGCGCGTGGGGGCCGACTGGCTGCTTACCAGGGTGGGAGGCTACTACCACGACATTGGAAAGCTGCTGCACCCACAGTTCTTTGGCGAGAACCGGGGCGAGCAGCCGAACATACACGAGGACATTTCACCCGAACTCAGCACGAAGGTCATTCTCGAACACGTTCAGGCAGGCGTGACCATTGCGGGGAGCCACCACCTTCCATCAGAAGTGATTGACATCATTGCCGAGCACCATGGGACGACGGTGGTTCAGTTCTTCTACGACAAGGCCGCCGCTGATCGTGCCAACCTGTCCCCCGATGCGTTCCGGTACCAGGGGCCCAAGCCGCACTCAAAGGAGTCTTCGCTCGTGTTCCTGGCCGACGGGGTTGAGGCTGCGGCGCGATCGCTTCCCCGGGTTGACAAGGCTTCTCTCGAGGCCCTGATAGAGAGCATCGTGGGCGCGAGGATGAGTGATGGCCAGTTGTCCGAATCGCAGCTTACGCTCGGCAACATCGCGGCCGTCAAAGAGTACTTTCTGACATCGCTGATTTCGTTCTATCACGTTCGTGATGCATATTCAACCACAGAGGAGGCAAATGAAAGAGTCTGACCTATCGGTACACTGTCGCATCGAAACCTCTGACCCCGAGTGGGTCGTTGATGAAGAGAACTTGACACGTCTTGTGCGTCAATGCCTTGAGTTGATGCAGAGTGACCTGGTCCGGGTCCATGGCGTGCGCCATGCTGTCGGAGTGTCCTGCTTCATCGTTCCTGCAGAGCGGATGCGGCAACTCAACAACCAGCATCGCCAGATCGATGCGCCAACCGATATGCTGTCCTTTCCGCTCGGCTATGCCGCGCCCGGCACGGGGTGGGTTCTTGGAGACATCGTCATCTGCCTTGACGCCGTTGCGGACAAGGCAGGGGCAAGCGGCAACACCCTCGACGACCAGCTGGCCTTTTCGCTGGTGCACTCGCTTCTGCATCTTGTCGGCTACGATCATGGCTCCGAGCGTGACCGCGGGGCGATGGAGGCGCGTGAGGAAGACGTCTTCGGCCGCCTGAGCGTACCGACCGGCGTGGCCAGGAGGGCTGCATGACAGGTCAGATCGTTGGGCTCATCGTCCTCCTGCTGCTGGGCTTCTTGTTCTCCATGCTGGAATACGGCTACATGAGCGTCACGCCGATGGCCCTGGAAAGGACGTCGAACTCTCCTTCACTGGGCGCCCGCCTGAGGGAGCGGATGGCTGAGAATCGCTCCATGCTGCTCGCCGCCATCGTGCTGGGGAACGACATGGCGAATCTCGGCGCATCCTTCGTCTTCGCCCGTGTCGTGCTGGCTGCTTTCGCACAGGTGAACCCCGACCTGTTGACGCTCATTTCGACGATTGCCTTGACCATTATCGTCGTCATCTTTGCGGAGACGATTCCAAAGTCGATCGGCAAGGCGTTTCCTGACCAGGTGACGCTGAGCACGGCCGTGCTGCTGTACCCTATCTACGTTGTTCTGTATCCTGCTGCGCGGGCGCTCGCGGCGGTGTCTGACTTGTTTACGCGGCCACTGCTGAAGAACGCCAAGCATCCCGGCTACCTCGCGGACTCGGACGATTTCCGGTACCTGCTCAAGGTGGGGCAGGAGGACGGCGTCATCGACAAGGACGAAGAACGTCTGATCTACAACATTTTTGACTACAGCAGCACGCTGGCGTACGAAATCATGACACCCTTTGTCGACGTCACCACCGTTGACAAGGATGCGTCGATCGGCGAGGCCGTCCGAGCAATCAACGAAACGGGGCACTCCCGCATTCCCGTCATGGACGACGACAACGTTGTCGGCCTTGTCTATGCCAAGGATGCCTTACGAGCGATGGCGGCCAGTTCCGGGACGAACCTGAAGGCAAGCAGCATCATGCGCCAGCCGTTCTTTGCTCCTGACACAAAGAAGATCAACAGTCTGCTGCAGGAGATGCAGCGGCAGCGCGTCCAGACGGCAATCCTGTTCGACGAATACGGTGCAGTATCCGGAATCATCACCGTGGAGGACATTCTCGAGGAAGTCTTCGGCGAGATTCAGGATGAGTACGACAAGGAGGCTGCCGAAATCGAGCCAGCTGGTCAGAATGCGTACCTCATCAAGGGCTCGGTACCGACCGACAAGGTGTCGGAGTTGTTCGGCGAAGACTTGTCGGGCGAGGATTACGATACCATCGCGGGCCTGGTATTGTCGGAAGTCGGCCGCCTGCCGCGGGTCGGAGACGTGGTGGAACGTAACGGAATCAGGTTTGTCATCGTGAATGTCGTGGGCAAGAGGATCTCGAGAGTGCGAGCGGAGAAGGTGTCTGCGCCCGAGCGCCCTCCTGAGGATGAGGAGTAATACGAGCCGAAAGGAGAACCATGAAGATCGTTGCAGGCAACTGGAAAATGTACAAGACCATCGACGAGGCACAGGCGTACGTCCGCGAGGTGGCTGCGTTCGGTACGCCACCACAAGAGAAGGTCCGGGCCATCCTCTTCCCCAACTACGTGGCGCTGGGTGCGCTGCATGGTTCGGGGCTTGTTCCTCCCTGGCTGTCCCTGGGGGCACAGGACGTCGCCGCCGAGGCCGAGGGAGCCTTCACCGGCGAAGTTTCGCCGGCCATGATCGTGTCCGCGGGAGCGCGGTATGCCCTGGTGGGCCACTCCGAACGCAGGCACATCATCGGCGAGTCGGACGACCTGCTGCATCGCAAGCTGGTGAACTGCCTGACGAGTTCTGTGACGCCCATCCTCTGCATCGGAGAAACCATCGAGGAACGCAGGGCGGGAGCCATGAAGAGCGTCATCTTCAGGCAACTCGACACTGCCCTGGCGGGCGTCACGTTGGCTGAGGGCCAGCACCTGCTCGTCGCCTACGAGCCCGTCTGGGCCATCGGGACCGGCGAAAACGCGACACCGGAGCAGATCGAGGAGGCACACAGCCTGATTCGGCAGCACCTCGCGGTCTGTCTTGGGGAGGACGCGGGGAACGCCGTTCCCCTCCTGTATGGAGGCAGCGTGAAGCCTTCCAACTTTGCTTCTATCGTAGGCCTGCCGTCGGTCGACGGTGGCCTGATAGGTGGCGCGAGTCTCAAGCCCGAGAGCTTCTGGGAACTCCTGGAAATCGCCGGGCGTTGCTAGAGCTTTCCTGCTTCGAATGAGACAACCCCGCCGCAGAACGGCGGGGTTGTCTGCATGTACCGCGAATGATAAGCCAGGTTCTGTCGTGGTCAGTCATTTATCTCAGCGACATACCCGAAGGCAGGGAGAAGCAGCCCCTGATGCCTTCCTATTTTGTCTTGCTCCAGTTGGGGTTTGCAATGCGCAGTCCATCACTGGCCTGCCGGTGGTCTCTTGCACCGCCATTTCACCCTTACCCCTTGCGGGGCGGTGTATTTTCTGTTGCACTTTCCTTAGGGTTGCCCCCACTCGGATTTCCCGAGCAACTCGCTTCTTGGAGCCCGGACTTTCCTCGAGCAGGACAACTGCCTGCCCGCGACTGACTCATTCGCGGTCGCTGGTGCCGGCGTAGAGAATCTTGCCACAGATTTCACAGCGGATGAGATCCTCGGCGTCGATGCCTTCCTCTTCGCCGTTGCGAAGGCTGAACAGAGTGCGCTCGGAAAGGCGCACGTGGCAGTAATCACAGGTCGAACTGGTCACTCTCGCGATAGGAGCGCCACTGAACTTGTCCGAAAGATTCTCGAAGATAAGCTTGGCCTTGAGGGGAAGTTTCGACTTCCTGGTCTCGATTTCCTTGAGCAGAGCAGGCATGGACTTCTTGACGGCAGCCCTGGAGGCCGCGTCTGACTGGGGAATGCTGTCAAGCTCCTTCCGCAGTTTTTCAGCCATCAGCTGGGTTGCGCGGATCTGGTCATCGACGTCCTGCCGATCATGAAAGTTCCTGCCCTGGGCCTCCTCGTACTTTTCCTTGTCCTGGGTCAGCTTCTTCATCTTCTCTTCGAGCTTCTGAACCTTGTCCTCGGACATTTCTTCCTTGCCAAGCTTGGCGCTCGCCTCGTGCACCTTGGTCGTGATATCCTCCAACTTTTGCGCGATCCTGGCTTCTTCGCCCTTGAACGCATCCAACTGTGCCTGAAGTTGTGCAAGCTGCTCCTGCGTCTCAGCGATCTTCTGCTGAAGAGACGACGACAGGTCCAGTTCCTGAAGAAGCCGTTCCTTCTGGCGATAATCCAACTGCAGCTGCTGCAGTTCCCAAAGTTCATCAATCAGCATCGACTCACCCCATCTGCGAATGACGTGCCCTCAACCACACACCCGGACCGGCACAGCCCATGGTCCGGGCAACCGGTACCTCGGCGGCATGGCCTTCGGGCATACGGACGCCCGATCATGACCTGCCATCAGTAAGTATACAAACGAACGCGCTCTGCGCCATGGTGCGACGGTGAACTGTGAACTCGAGCTGGACCGCCAGCGCTGTGGCCTGTCAAGAGGAGAGAATCCGGAACACCCGCTGGTGGGCCCACCTGGATTCGAACCAAGAACCAAGTGGTTATGAGCCACCTGCTCTACCGTTGAGCTATGGGCCCGCAGTTTCAGAGCGCACGGAGACACAGGACAGTATAGGCGCCGGGTGCTCTCCGTCAACGGAGACTGGCTTTGAGGGATGCGAGCGCCTCGCCGCGGGAACGGATGATGCCGTCCATTTGCATCGTACGCATGCGCTCAAGCAGGCTTCCCACAGTCCGGCCCTCGGTGATGCCGAGCGCCAGGACATCCTTGCCGGATACCAGCGGAGGCTCGGCCAAACGGGAGAGTGCTGTATCCAGCAGAAGTCTGGCCTTGGCGGCGGCAGGACCCGCAAGAACAAGACGCGCGCGGGCCACCGACACAGCCGGGAGGGGCGTCCGCACGATGAGGTGCGCGATAGCGCTGACAGGCTCCTCTCCTTTGAGAAGAGCGAATCGCAACTGTCGTTCACGTGCCTGCCAGGAGCGGCACGATGCCGCCATCCGGTCGCTGAGGCCGAAGTCTTTCAGGATGGCCTGAAGCGTGTCGGAGCGGACGTCTCCCAGCCAGACGAGCAGTGGAGCCAGCCACGGGAACGGGTCGCGCATGTCCTGTCCCCGCAGGCGCTCCTGTTCGAGTGAGGAGAGAAGGTCTCGCTTCGCCTTGCGGGGCGGCACAAGCGGCAGTCCTGTGAGTCCGCACCCCAGCGCACTGAGGGCCATGATGCAGGAGACGCTCTGTGCTCCCGCGAGCAGTTCTTTGAACTCATCCTGGGCGCGCTTGTTGCGCCGGACGCTGAGCAGTCCGAGCTGAAGGGCATCGCGCGCCTTTGCTTCCGTATCCCCCTCCATCGTGAATCCAAGGCGTACCGCAACGCGCACCCCGCGGAGAATCCGTGCGGGGTCCTCGATGAAACTGTCAGGGTATGTCATGCGAACGATGCCGTGCTCCAGGTCTGCAAGGCCGCCCGAGGCGTCGACCACTCTTCCGAAATCGGAAGCAGTCAGCGACATCGCGAGGGCGTTGATGGTGAAATCCCTGCGGAGCAAGTCCTTGACCAGCGATGCGGGAGCAACGGTCGGAAGCGACCCGGGAAAGTCGTAGTACTCGAGGCGCGCCGCAGCGAAGTCATAGGAGCGTCCCGCAATGTGCACCTTGTGTGTCATGAACCTTCCATACGAAATGACGTGCGTGCCAACCTTGTCGGCCACGGCGGCGGCAACCGCCGACACGTCCTTCTCCGTGACAATGTCGAAGTCGTTCGGCCGACGTCCCAGCAGGATGTCTCGGACGGAGCCGCCAACAAGGTAGGCGCGATTCTCCTGCTCTTCGCCAACACGCCCGATCGTCCTCAGAACATTTGCCGTGCCCACGCCACCGAGACGGTCGATCTCCGCTTCGCTGATCACGCGCACATTGGATGTGTCGACAGCACTCTGCGGATGTGCGGTGCTGTTCAGGTACCGCAGGACATCAGACCGGGAGATGACACCCAGCAGCTGCTCGCCGTCCATGACCAGAAGCAGGCCGGCATTGTATGTGCCAAACGCCTGAATCAGCTCTTCGACCGTTGCTGTCACTGTCACTCTGGGGAGCCTGGAGTTGGTGAAGTACCGTACCGGTTTCTGCTGCAGGCGAGCAAGAGACTGTTTCTCGAGCGCCTTCTTGGCAACTACTCCCACTATGCGTCCCTCGCGCTCGACCGGCAGCACCGAAAACCCGAGGTTGACCATCATCGCTAGAGCCTCCGCTGCCGGACGGTCCTGCGCAATGACAGTCGGATGAGGCGTCATGATATCTGCAACGACTTCGCGCCACTGGGCGTGCCTGGTCCCTATGACGTATTCCAGGCGTTCTCGCGCCTGCTGTGCTGTTGTGCCGTCGCGCAGCACCGCTGCCGCGGCGTGAACCCTGCCGGCGCCACCGAACGGAGCCAGCAGCTCAGCAACATTGAGGAAACGGTCGCTACGCGCGAGGAGGTACAGGGCCTGAGGGGTCTCATAGAGGAGGAACACTGCATCTGCCTTGACGATCTGCGCCAGCCGGTGGACGATGACCGAGAGATTGCCGACGTTCCGCTCGGCGCGTACCGTGGCAAACGCCGCTTGCGTCCCGGACACGGTGGCGACCTGGATGCTGTTCAGTGCTGTTTCCAGGGCGTTCTGCTGCTCGGGTGTCAGATACGTGGTGACGTACCGGGCAACCATGGACAGGCTTGCACCCGCCTTGAGGAGGTATGCCGCCTGTTCCACATCGTACGCAGTTGTTTCAGGAAACAGCAGAGAGCCGGTGTCTTCGTAGATGCCGAGAGCCAACAGCGTGGCCTCGTCAGGGTTGACCGGGATCATCTCCTGTCGCAGTGCAGCCGTCACAATCGACGTCGTGGCGCCACACTCTTGAATGTGCCCCTCGTCGATATGCTCCAGGCTGGCCGAGCTTGGCTCGTGGTGGTCATACGCGATGAGCCTTCTCCTGGGGCCCCGCAGCAAGGCCTCGTACTCTCCAAGGCGCGCGGGCACAATGGTATCGGCAAGGACGATGGTCGAGACGTCCTCCTTCAGCAGAGCGGACGGAGGCACACGCACAAAGCGAAACCTTCCCTCGTACAGCCGCAGGAACTCCTCGACGTTCGGTTCGAGCGACGAGGGGAGGACTGGAACAGCGCCTGCGTACAGCCTGGAAAGGCCGGCCATCGAGGCCACACAGTCAAAGTCAGCGCCTGCATGTCCCAGAATGACCGTTTTCACCGCTACTTGAAGACCGTCACACCGTCTGCGCGAGAGATTCTGGCGACAATGGTCTGCCACGGCGACACCGGGGTGTTGCCAATGGAGAGTGCAGCCTTCAGTTCCTGTTCGCAGGCGCGGGCCTCATCAAGCGTGCGGGCGTGAATGACAGCCACAGCCTGTCCCTCTCTGACCAGATCACCGGTCTTGACATCCAGCGTCAGTCCCACGCCGAGGTCGATGGCATCTTCCTTGGTCCGCCTGCCTGCACCCAGATGCATGGCCGCAACCCCTACCCGTCTGGCGTCGATGCTGGCGATGACCCCATCCCGGGGTGCCGTTACCTCCAGCCTGACCGCGGCATGGGGAAGCAGTTCCGGGTGGTCGATGAACGCTGCGTCGCCGCCTTGTGCTTCCACGATGGCGGCAAACCGATTGAGCGCCCTGCCGGAAGCGATAGCTTCGCGTGCCCGCTGTTTCCCATCCTCGACGCTGGGGCTGATGCCGCTCTGCAGCAGGATTTCGCCACACAGGGCGAGGATGACATCCACGAGCTTGCGGGGGCCGTGGCCCTTCAACACCTGGACCGCCTCGAGAATTTCGAGCGCATTGCCTACCGCATTTCCCAGCGGTTCATTCATGTCGGTCACATAGGCGATAGTCCGCTTCCCATTGTCCTCTCCGATATCCACCATGGTGCGCGCGAGTGCTGTGGCAGCTTCCGTGGTTCCCATGAAGGCGCCTGTCCCCCATTTGACGTCGAGCACGATGACATCGGCGCCCGATGCCAGCTTCTTGCCCATGATGCTGGACGCAATAAGCGGAACCGAATCAATGGTGGCCGTCACGTCTCGCAGGGCGTAGAGTTTCTTGTCGGCAACGGCGATGTCGCTCGTCTGAGCGATGATGGCGCCGCCAAGACGACCGACGATATCCATGAATGCCGATGAGGAAAGATTGACATTGAACCCGGGGATTGCCTCGAGCTTGTCGATGGTTCCACCCGTGTGGCCGAGCCCACGCCCCGACATCTTTGGCATGAGCGCGCCGCAGCTGGCGGCCACAGCGATGAGGGGAATGGAAACGGTGTCTGCGACGCCTCCCGACGAGTGCTTGTCGGCCTTGATGCCCTTGAGCGAAGAGAGGTCGATGACATCCCCGCTGTGTGCGATGCAGTAGGTCAGGCGCGACGTCTCGCGCGGATTCATGCCGCGGAAGTAGACGGCCATGAGCATCGCGCTGGTCTGATATTCGGGAATGCTCCCCTGCACAACGCCGTCGATCCAGAACGCCAGTTCTTCGTCGGTAAGTTCGCCCCCCTGCTTCTTCTTCTCGATGAGCTCGGCGAAACTGCCCGTCATGCGACGCTCTCCTCGATGAACGCCGCAAGCAATTCCGCCAGCTGGCCATCAGCCCTCCCGGCAGTGTCGAGCACCTGTTCGTGGCTGACTTCGGCTGTCGTTTCCGTTGCGAGGTCCGTGATGACGGAAACTCCTCCCACGCGCATGCCAAGATGATTGGCAACGATTACTTCGGGAACCGTCGACATGCCCACAGCGTCCGCGCCAAGTACCTTGAGCATGTGTATCTCCGCACGCGTCTCGAACTGTGGGCCGGACATCGCGGCGTAGACCCCTGACGTCACTGGAAGATTGTGTTGTGTGCCAGACAGCGCGAGCGCGTCGGCCATGTCCCGGTCATAAGCATTGTACATATTGACGAATCTCGAGCCGAACTCGTCATCGGGGAGCCCTCGGAGCGGGCTGTCGGCCTGCATGAGGTTCAGCTGGTCGCGGATCACCATAAGGTCGCCGAGCCTGAGGCTGTCCCGGATGCCACCTGCCGCATTGGTGAACAGGGCAGTCTGCACGCCGAGAGCGCGTCCCACCCTGACAGGTATCGTCAGGGTGGCAGCATCGTATCCTTCGTAGTAGTGAAAGCGCCCGGCGAGACACAGTACCTGGTGACTGCCAATCGTCCCCCCGACAAGCTCGCCAAGGTGGCCCTTCACAGTGGAGCGTGGGAACCCGGGGATTTCCGAGTACGGAATGGCGAGCGCGCCCTGAATTCTGCCTACAAACGATGAAAGGCCAGAACCGAGCACGACCATCGTCGTGAAGCCGGACCCGATTCGTCTGAGGAGGCTGTCAGTCGCGACAGCGACTTCCTGCTGCAGTTGAGCGGCGTCCATGGTTACTCGACCGACCCTACGACGTCGTAGAACGCCTGTCCACCAAAGTATGGCTGCACTTCGAGGTCAGGAAACTCCCGTGTGAGAAGGGCGACGTCCTCATCGAATGCGTCCTCGCCGCGTTCGGCTCCACGGTACACTGAAACCAGCGACTTGTCAGACCATTGAAGGTTGGTCTCCTTGAGATGCGTGAGCGCAGTGCGCACGGAGTCGCCTGTTGCGACAAGATTGTCGTCGACGAACAGCATGTACGACCCTTCCTGCACGGTCAGGCCTGAAACAGTTGCGTTCTTGGTGGCCCGCGTGACGGAGAAGAAGTCTGTTGCCGCCACGGCCGCTGTTGCGGCCGCCATACGGTCATCCTCCGGCGACGTGGAAGCAAGCTGGACCAGCGCCGCAATCGCCTGAACGGGATGCCGTGATTCGACGACCTTCACGTCCTTGTCGACCAACGTGGCCGCCTGGCGCGCAGCCAGGATGATGTTCTTGTTGTTGGGAAACACGAGAAAAGACTTTGCATCGCAGGCGGCGATAGGGTCGACAAACGCCTCGGTGGGCGGATTCATGGTGTCGCCACCACTGACGATGATATGCGCTCCCAGCTTGTGGAAGATCTCATCGAAGCCAGGCCCGGGCGAGACGACCACATAGGCGGTATCCAGCTCCCGTTCGGCACAACCGCCGGACGTCTGCGTCTGGTCGGTTGCCCCTGGTGTCCCCGATACCCCGGCGTACTCGTTGGCCTGGTACTGCATGTCCTCGATGCGGCCCTCCCGTATGGGAGCGAACCGCATCAGGTAGCGTATCGCATCGTACGGTTCGTTCGTGTGCACGTGTACTTTGGTGAGGCCGCCGGCAGATGCCATGACCAGGCTGTCACCGCGTTCCGTGAGTTTGGCTCTGACTTCCTCCTCGGGCAGATGATCAGACGCTACCAACATGACCGTATCATACCGGTAGGTCAACTGATGGCCGGCCACCCGTTGTTCGCCCTGTTCCTCCGACCTGGGTTCCTGGGTCTCGACCGCCTCTCCACGCACGCCCATGAGCATCCCTTCGAGAATCGTCACCAGACCCTCGGCTCCGGCGTCCACAACGTGTGCCTCCGCCAGGGCAGGCAGCTGTGCAGTGGTTTCCATGACCGCCTGGCGGCCCACCTTGATGACATCTGCAAGGTAGTCCGCAAACTCTTCTATCTGGACCGCGCCGGCATGCTCTGACATTCTTCGCACGACCGTCAGAATGGTACCCTCGACGGGCGTCACGACGGCCTTGTAGGCCACCTCGGTTGCCTTCATCAGCATCTGCGAGAAGTCTGCGGTCGTAATCTGGGTCTTGTTGTCAGCTGCGGCTGACATGCCACGGATGATCTGCGAGAGAATGACGCCGGAGTTTCCACGGGCCCCGATGAGCGAGCCTGAGGACAGCGCTGAGACGAATTCCTTCATCGATGTTGGTCGCGCTTTGCGCACTTCATCAAGGGCGGTACGCAGCGTGAGAGACATGTTGGTGCCTGTGTCGCCATCAGGAACGGGGAAGACGTTGAGACTGTTGACAAAACTCTTGTGCGTTTCAAGATTCGCCAGACCGCTGGCAAACAACGCCTCAAGCTGAACGTGATCAATTTCTTTCAAGTTCTCCTCCGGCTGGTGTGCTATTCGGGCTGATTTTCGATGCGTATCGACCAGACGACGACATTCAGCGTCACCTGGCCCTCGGGAATGCCTGTCATGGTCGAGAAGGCGTAGCGTACCTGGGAGGTGATGGTGCGGGCTACCTCGGAAACGCGGAGACCATACTGGAGCCGGACATGGATCGTCGCCTCGACAGTTCCATCCGGCTTGATCTGTGCATCGACGCCTTTCGGCGTTGCAGTGAGGGCAAGGGCCTGGGAAAAGCGCTGACCGAATGTTACCGGAGCAAGTCCTGTCACCCCGTACACGTTGAGGGTGGCCAGGCGGAGGATCTCCTCTATGGCATTTCTGCTGAGAACAACGGTGCCTTTCGTGTCACTCATCTGCACTCTCCAAGCAAAATGTGGTATCCGATTATACCACTGAACTTGAATTCACGAGCCTTTGACGTAGAATTAACGTACATTTTTCCGGAGGTTCATTGAAATGAGCAGAGTATGTGAGATCTGTGGCAAGGGCCCTATGGTAGGTAATACTGTCAGTCACTCGGTTCAGCGGGCGTCGCGTCGTTTCCTGCCGAACCTTCATACTGTTCAAGTGGAGAAGGACGGGACTGTTCAGAGGATTCGTGTCTGCAGCAAGTGCCTCAAGAAGCTGAAGGCGTCGGCGTAGGATTCAGTCGGTCAGTATGAGCGAAGAACTTCGGAGCCTGTTGTGGACAGGCTCCAGTCTGCGCGTACTGGACCAGGTCCGGCTTCCATTTGAGTGGGCCTGGATCGAGTGCACGTCCTACCGTGACGTGCACGATACTATCATGAACATGAACGTCCGCGGCGCTCCCGCCATCGGCGTGGCCGCGGCGTACGGCATGGCACTCGCGGCGCGCGAGGCTGTGAACCAACCGGATCCTGCACAGTTCGTTCGTGATGCGGCCGAGTATCTCAAGAGCGCACGCCCCACGGCCGTCAACCTGGCTTGGGCAGTAAACCGCTGCATGACGGAGGGTGCACCCGACCTTGGGCGTGATCCCGACGCAGTGGCTGCGGAGTTGACAGAATTTGCGGGTACGATGGCGCGTGAGGACGAGGAGCGAAACCTGGCCCTGTCCACGTTTGGTGCCGACCTGTTTGAGGATGGGGACCGGGTGATGACCATCTGCAACACGGGAGCGCTTGCCACATACCGATATGGCACTGCATTCGGGTGTATCAATGCAGCCTTTCAGAAGGGAACAACGATCAGCGTTCTCGCGCTGGAGACGAGGCCCTATCTGCAGGGCGCGCGCCTGACGGCTCTCGAGCTGGTTCATGCAGGCATTCCCTTCCGTCTTGTCACCGATGGCATGGCGGGGTTCGCCATGGCACGCGGCATGGTGTCCAAGGTGATCGTCGGCGCTGACAGGATTGCCGCGAACGGCGATTTCGCCAACAAGATTGGCACCTATCAACTCGCTGTGCTGGCTCACTATCATGAAGTCCCGTTCTACGCCGCCGCTCCCATGAGTTCCTTCGACTTGAGCCTGTCTTCTGGAGCCCAGATTCCTGTGGAAGAGCGCGACGAGAACGAGGTCCTGTACTTCGCGGGAAAGCGGGTTGCGGCCGAGGGCGCTCACGCATGGAACCCCTCGTTCGACGTGACTCCAAATGAGCTTCTCACAGGCATCGTGACTGACCGAGGCGTCTTCCGTCACCCCTTCGGGAGGTGGGAGTAGCCTCCCACCTGCGGCGGGCAGTGCCTCGCAGCCTTAGGGAGCACCCCGCGCCCGAAGCCGTCCGGGACGAGTCTGCTGGAGCAGACTGCATGACGGGCATCTTGTATCCTTCGTCACCATACGCGGTGATTCCCACCCTCCTGTGCGGGCAGGTCTTCCGGTTCGGAGCATCGGGCATAGGGGCTGCGGGCGTGTGTGGAAGCCTTGCACTGCATGTTGCACCGGCGGGCCCCGCTTTGCGTGTCACCCTTCCTGCGGGGAGCGGGGACCTGGCCGACGCGGCGCGCTTCCTGGGAGTGGCCGACAACGTTCAGGACGATGCCGCCGAGTCATGTGCCTACCTCTGCGTCCACTATCCCGATTCGGCCGCCGCCGTGCGGGAGGTATTTGCACTCTCAGAAGGGCTGCGCCTGCTTCACCAACCGGCGGTGGAAACGATTCTTGGCTACGTCCTGTCCGTACAGTCATCCGTCGAGCTGGTGGGGAGGCGTCTAGATGCTGTTGCCGCACTGTTTCCGACCAACCGGCGACGGCTCGCGGGCCGGAACGTCTTCCTGTTTCCTGGCCTCGCAGAACTCCGGTCGCTGGAACCGGCCGACCTTGAGCGGCTGCACGTGGGATATCGCACCACATGGCTCAGGGACCTGATTGCGGGACTCCCTGAAGAAGACGTGCTCGAACAGTTGCGGAAGGAGTGCCCTGAGGAGCGCAGGCGCTTCTTCAGGAAGTTTGCCGGTGTCGGGCCAAAGGTATGCTCATGCATCGACCTGTTTGTCTATGGCAATGATGACGCCTTTCCGGTTGATGTCTGGGTGGACCGGGGTCTCCGAGACGTCTTGCATTTGACGGGCAGGCAGGTGCACGCCGTCGTCGCGGACCCCTCTGTCCTCGGACCCCACTGTGGCCTGTTCGGGGAGTACCTGTTTCGGTACGAGCGGAACCGAGCGGTCAGGCCTGGCCCTTCCTCCGAGAGGGTGCCGGCGAAGCGACGCCGTTCCGGGGGCACAGGCTAGCAAGGACACACGTTTCACATGCAGGGCGGCGCGCGCTGCACACGGTCCTCCCATGGGCGATGAGTGCGTCGCACAGGGCATTCCACTCGCTCTCCTCGACCAGCTGCATGATGTCGGACTCGATTCTGACAGGGTCGAGACTGCTGCTGAGCCCGATACGATAGGCCAGTCGCTTGACGTGCGTGTCCACGACGACTGCCTGTCTGCCGAACGCGTGCGCAAGGACAACGTTTGCTGTCTTACGTCCCACGCCAGGCAAGGCTGTCAGGAAGTCCATGTCCGGCACGAGCGTGCTGTTCCACTTTTCGCACAGGTCCCGGGACTCGGCGACAATCGCCCGCGCTTTGTTGTGATAGAAGCCAGTCGGCTTGACAATCTGCTCTACCTCGAGGACATCTGCGTGGCCGAGGGCGCAGGGCGAAGGATACGCGGCAAACAGCCGTGGTGTCACCTTGTTGACAGTGGCGTCGGTGCACTGTGCGCTGAGGATGGTAGCTGTCAGCAGTTGCCACGCATCATGAAACTCGAGTGCCGTGCCTCGGACAGGGTACTCTTTCTCGAGCAACTTCACTACCCTCGAAACGTTGCGCTGTTGTGTGAAGGGCGTCATGGCCTCACCTCTCTTGACCGGTTCATGGCAATCACTGTATACTTCATCGTGTTCACGGCAAGAGGGCGTGGCCCCGCTCAGGCTTGAGAAAACCCTCCTCAGGAGGCTGTCTGACAGGGGAACGCACCCTGGCGATGCCGCGGGGCTTGCAGTGAAGCGTCTTCTGCATATACTTCACCTAGTCCGGTTTTGTGGGCGGTTAGTTCAGAGGTAGAACGCTTCGTTGACACCGAAGAGGTCAGAGGTCCGATTCCTCTATCGCCCACCATTTCTGTATCCAGGGAGCGGACATGGATATCAAACTTGTTCTCGGTGATCATTCGTCTGTGTACTCGTTTGCGCAGGGGGAGACCATTCTTGCTGCGGTAGAGAAGGCGTTTCCAGAGCAGAAGCGGTCCATTGTCGCTGCCAGGCTCGGAGGGTCGCTCATAGACCTCACCACTGTTCCGACGTCGGACGAGACCATCGAGCTGGTGACGACAGCCAGCACCGAGGGGCTCGAAATCCTGCGCCACAGCGCGTCACACATCATGGCTGAGGCCATCAAGGAACTGTACCCTGATGCCAAGCTTGCCATTGGTCCGGCGATCGACTCGGGGTTCTACTACGATATCGACATGGCCAAGACGCTGACACCCGAGGACCTTGGAACGATTGAAGCGAAGATGCACGAAATCACCCAGCGCAGCGAACATTTCACGCGTCGGGACGTTCCCATTGCCGAGGCCATTCAACTCTTCAAAGAGCAGGGCGACCAGTACAAGGTCGAGATTCTATCGGAGATCCCTGCGACGACGGTTTCTCTGTACACGCAGGGAGCGTTTACGGACCTGTGCCGTGGTCCTCACATCCCGTCGACTGGCTACCTCAAGCACTTCAAGCTTCTGTCCATCGCTGGCGCTTACTGGCGTGGGGACGAGAAGAACAAGATGCTCCAGCGCATCTATGGAACGGCCTTCCCTTCGAAGGATGAACTGACTGGCTTTATCACCGCGCGTGAAGAGGCGGCAAAGCGCGACCACAGGAAGCTGGGTCAGCAGCTGGACCTGTTCAGCATCCAGGAACAGGCGGGACCCGGACTCGTGTTCTGGCACCCGAAGGGGGCCATTGTTCGCAAAGAGATCGAAGACTTCTGGCGGGCGGAGCACATCAAGCGCGGGTATGAGTTTGTCTACACGCCGCACATTGCCAATCTCGAGTTGTGGAAGACCTCGGGGCACTGGGGATTCTACCAGCAAAACATGTACTCGCCGCTGCAGGTGGATGAGGAGCAATACATGCTCAAGCCCATGAACTGCCCGTTCCACATCCTCATCTATAAATCGCAGGTACGCAGCTATCGGGACCTGCCTCTGCGCTGGGCAGAGCTGGGGACGGTCTACCGCTATGAGAAGTCCGGAGTGCTGCATGGCCTGCTGCGCGTGCGCGGCTTCACACAGGACGACGCACACCTGTTTGTCCGTCCCGACCAGCTGAACGCTGAAGTCAAGGGTGTGCTGGACTTCACCCGGTACATGATCGAAACGTTTGGTTTCACGAAGTACAACGTGTATCTGAGCACGCGGCCAGAGCATTCCGTAGGTTCCGACGAGAACTGGGAGATGGCGACCGAGGCGCTCAGGGTCGCGCTCACAGAGATGCAGTTGCCCTACAAGATTGACCCCGGCGAAGGCGTTTTCTATGGCCCCAAGATCGACGTGAAGCTGGTTGATGCCATCGGCCGCGAGTGGCAGGGCCCCACCGTGCAGGTTGATTTCAACTTGCCGGAACGCTTCGATGTCACCTATATTGGCGAAGATGGCAAAGAGCACCGTCCAGTGATGCTGCACCGGGTGGTGCTGGGCTCCATGGAGCGGTTCTTCGGCACACTGATCGAGCAGTACGCGGGCGCATTCCCGGTCTGGCTTGCTCCCGTCCAGGTCGAAGTGGTGCCGATAACCGACGTGCAGGAAGAATATGCCGCACAGGTCGCAGACCGGCTGTCCGCCCAGGGCATTCGCGCCAAGGTTGACACACGCCGCGAGAAGATGCAGGCGAAAATCCGGGACGCCGAACTGCAGAAGATCCCCTACATTGCGGTGGTCGGTGTGCGCGAAGCGTCGACCGATGCCGTCGCGGTACGGAAACGCCACGAAGGAGACCAGGGCGTCATGCAGGTCGACGAGTTCCTGGAGAAGGTGCTGGAGGACATCCGGAGCAAGGTCATTTTCCCGTAGTTGCCATTTGGTGTCTTCCTGATATACTGAGGACGGCTCGCGAGAGTTGAGCCACTGCAAAACGAAGCCACTGCGCTTCTACCTCCAGCCCTAGGCAAAGAGGTCGAGAGTTCGCCAGAAGTTGACTGTATCAATGTGGCGGCCGTTTTGCAGCGGCCGCCATTTTTTGTTGTGGAGGTGTGGAATCAATAGGGATTCAGATCTGATCTACAACGAACGAGTGCGCTGGAAGGAAGTACGCGTGATCGACGAGAACAACGCTCAACTTGGGCTTATGTCGTCTGAAGCGGCACTGGACCTTGCGTACTCCAGGGGGCTTGACCTCATTGTTGTGGCGCCGAACGCTACCCCGCCGGTGTGCAAGATCATGGACCTCGGGAAGTATCAGTACGAGCAGATGAAGCGGCAGAAAGAGGCCAGGAAGAAACAAGTGACAGTCGAGATGAAGGAGATGAAGTATCGGCTGCGCATTGACGTTGGTGATCTGACCGTGAAGAATCAGCACCTCAAGGAGTTCCTGTCGGCTGGGAACCGAGTGAGGGTGACCATCATGTTTCGCGGTCGCGAGATGGCCTTCCCGGACCAGGGACGTGCCCTGCTCAAGAAGATCGCCGAGGACCTGGCCGAGTATGGCACGGTGACCCAGGAGCCGAAGATGCAGGGCCGCAACATGTCGATGATGATGGAGCCATCAAAGGAAGTGCTGGCGAAGATGAAGCAATCCGGAAAGGAGTAAGACATGGCTATGAAGAACAAGGTGACGAAGATCAGGACGTGCAGAGGTGCGGCCAAGCGCTTCAAGGTGACCGGGACTGGCAAGTTGCAGGCATATGGCGCGAACCACGGCCACAAGCTCGGCAAGAAGACGATGGCCAAGAAGAAACTGATGCTGAAGAAGCGCGTGCTCACCGGAGCCGATGCTACAAACATGAAGCGACTTGTGCCATATCTGAAGGGCTGATGGAGGCGTGCAATGTCTAGAGTCAAGGGTGGAAGCTCGATTCGCAGAAGGCACAAGAAGATACTCAAGCTCAGCAAGGGGTACGTTGGAGCTCGCTCGATTCGCTATAGAGCCGCTCATGAAGCAGTTCAGCAGGCAGAACGTCACGCATACTTCAACCGCAAGGAGAAGAAGCGCGAGTATCGTTCGCTGTGGATCGTTCGTATCAACGCGCTGTGCCGTTCCAATGGGATTACCTACTCCCAGTTCATTGGCAGCCTGAAGAAGGCAGGAGTCAAGCTTGACCGCAAAGTGCTGGCTGACATGGCTGTGCACGACAAGGAAACATTCCTCGGCCTCGTGAGCGAGGCGAAGAAGCAACTGACTGCCTGATTCTGTATGGTTTCGTCGTTTGGCCGGGTGGCTCTTGCCCTCGACCTCATGCCTCTTGGCGTCTCGAAGTGGGACCTCGCCGGCCTGCTCCAGACGCCAGGTTCTTTAGAGGACTGCTCCAGGGAACGGCTTGGTGCGCTGCTGGACTCGTTGCCGGCGACCAGCGGCAGGCACCTGAGCGCATCGGACTGGGACCTGGCGTTTCAACGGGCTGACGTTGAACTGACTGCTCTGCAGAGTATGGGAGCGTCCATCGTGACGGTATTCGATGCGCCGCGTGCCTACCCTGGGCGACTGCACGAATGTTACCGATCTCCGCTGGTTCTCGAAGTGCTGGGAGATGCGAGCGTTCTTCTGCGGGACGCGGTCGCTGTTGTTGGCAGCCGCAAGGCAACTGCCGAGGGGATCCGCACCGCCTCGGACCTGGCCGGCCAGTTGTCACGCGCAGGCCTGGTCATCGTGAGCGGTCTCGCCTACGGGATAGACAAGGCAGCGCACATGGGGTGTCTGGACGCTGGAGGCGCCACAATCGCGGTCCTGGGTTCCGGTATCGACACCGTCTATCCGAGCGCTCATGAGAGCGTGGCCCGGCGTATCGTCGAAACAGGAGGAGCGGTCATCTCCGAGTTCCACCTGGGGACGCAGCCAGCGCCGTATACCTTTCCACAGCGCAACCGCATCATATCAGGACTGTCGTTGGGTGTGATCGTCGTTGAGGCGGCGAAAGACAGCGGCTCTCTGCTGACTGCCAACTTTGCTCTGGAGCAGAACCGCGAGGTGTTCGCGGTGCCCGGATCCATCTACGCTGCGAACCATGTTGGCACAAATGCCCTCATCAAGTCCGGCGCGAAGTTGGTGCAGGATGTGAATGACATCTTGACCGAGCTTCCAGGGTTTAGTCCCTCCTCTGGGCCAGCGATCGCCGCTCCGCTCACGGAGCGGGAAAGCGTTGTCCTTCGGGCCATCCGGGAAGGCCGGACCTCCGTCGATCTTCTCTGTCAACACCTGCAGTGGAGCACGGCTGACGTGCTTGCCGTCATTACGCGCCTCGAGGTAGCGGGAGTACTCCTGCGCAGCGGACCGGACACATTCACGGCGACAGGGTCGGGTACCGATGACCTCTAGCGTCAGGGTTGTCGGCGGAGGGCTCGCGGGCAGCGAAGCTGCCCTCACACTGGCCAGGCTGGGCATTCCGGTTGAACTCTGGGAGATGCGCCCACTGCACGGCACCGACGTCCACAGGACCGACCGATTCGGGGAACTTGTTTGCAGCAACTCACTGGGCTCCGATGCCCTCAAGGATGCACGGGGGCTGCTCAAGGCCGAGCTGCGCGCGCTGGGTTCCTCTGTCATGGCGTGCGCCGACCAGAGCAGGCTGCCGGCGGGCAAGGCGTTTGCAGTGGACCGGGACGAGTTTAGCACGCTCATCACCGAGGCGATCACCAGGAATCCCCGTATCGTGATACACCGCGAGGAGTACACGCACCTGGATGCGTCCACGCCGACGATCATTGCCACGGGACCGCTGACCAGCGACGCTCTTCAGCGTGACCTGCAGGACCGGCTGGGGACGGACAACCTCTTCTTTTATGACGCAGTGGCCCCTTCGGTCTGGGCAGAGTCGGTGAGCGCTCCTGCAACATTCCTCAGCTCCCGCGGCGGGGACAGCTCTGACTATGTCAACTGCAGCTTGACCAGGGAGCAGTACTATGCGTTTGTCCATGCATTGCAGACCGCCCGCCGGCACATTCCGGAACTTCCCGACGAG
>Ga0116192_1001011_pt1 | contig 20191 bp, 16 predicted proteins | sample AD_UKC113_MetaG_FD_89876 | JGI IMG/M metagenome (GOLD analysis project Ga0116192, IMG submission 89876) | Active sludge microbial communities of municipal wastewater-treating anaerobic digesters from Hong Kong - AD_UKC113_MetaG | ecosystem: Engineered > Bioreactor > Anaerobic > Digestate... | reverse complement strand
CGGGAATGCCTTCCTCCGAAACGCTTGTGCACCTCGAATTCTGACCCCCGTCTCGACGACCGGCTGCCTCAACCTGCGACCCCTGTTTCCATCCATCGCACTGTTCAGTTTTCAAAGACCTGCATTTGCCTTATTATGACACTTTTTTAGTTTAGCATTATTGTAATTTGAAGTCAAGAACCGTTTTTTCTTTTTTTACACTACCTTTGCCGCAATTAAAAACAATTTTCACCGGCAGATTTCTTCTCTTAATAAGTTGTTCTGTTATCCCGGACTGCTCAAGCCAGTCAAGCGGGACGTACGTATCTCGACTTTCCTCTGCCTGCTGCGGACAGCGGCGGTCCGTTGTGCTTTAACAGCGACAATTGTCATTCTACCTTTTTAAAATGCCCCAGTCAAATGGTAATTTAAGGTAAGTGCCTTCCGCAGAATCATTTCTCGAAAATAATAATCTTATGTAATCATTATTATATTCTACATATATTCCGTTATGCAACCGGCTCAAAATTCCGTGAAGCCTCTCCCGCCTACGCTTCGCTAAGAGGCGTGGGCTTCCTGGTTCATTGACCGCAGCCGCGTGGGTCTTACGCAATCTCTACAGGCGTAAGTTCGGGCGCTTCCAGCCCTGCTGAAAATTTTAAAGTTAACTTGCCCTTTGCAGGATAACCATCGCCGAGACTACATCCCGGTCCGCGACCAGCCCGCATTCAGGGCACTTATGTACCCGGATGCTTAAGTCCTTGGGCACGTGTGCGCCACATATGCAGGTTTGGGATGTTCCGCCGGGAGGGACTTTTACAAATCTCTTGCCGTACTTCAAACACTTATATTCCAGGTAGTCCACGAATTTACCCCAGCCGGCATCGGCAATGCCCTTGCTCAGATGGCGATTTTTGATCATATTTTTGACCGAGAGGTCCTCCACGGCAATCAGGTCACATCTTGTCACTATGCCGTAAGAAGCCTTGTGCAGGAAATCTCTCCGCTGGTTGGCAATTTTATCGTGCAGCCTGGTAACTTTGGCTTTAGCTTTCCTTCGGTTGTTTGAACCTTTCTTTTTGCGGGAAAGCCGTCTCTGTAACCTGGCTAATTTCTTTTCGGACTTGCGGAAGTATTTCGGGTTGTCGATTTTGGTGCCGCCGGAAAGGACCGCAAAGGTTAAAAGACCAACGTCAATGCCAACTTTAGCGACAATCTCTGCGGCTTCGGCTTCTTGGATTTCCGAAGTCAGGTTGACGTACCACTTGCCGTTGTGGTACCTGACGTTGATCCGGCTTACCTTTGCCGGGTCAAACTGAAAGTGCGCTTTCATCTTCACATACCCAATCTTGGGCAGGTAAATACAGCCGGGCTTTTTGAAATGGTTCTGTTTGTCAGCCTGCGGGCAGGTGAAAGAGCGGTAGTGGTCGCGGTCCTTGTAACGGGGATACCCGGCCAGGCCGCTGAAAAACCGCTGGAACGCGTCGTCCAGCCTCTGGAGGCAGTCCTGCAAGACCTGAGCGTTGACCTGTTTGTATTCGGGAAATTCTTTCTTTAGCGAGGGTAGCTCATTTTTCTGTGAAGTACAAGAAGGCGATTTACCTGTTTGCCGGCAACAGATCTCCCTATGTTCCAGAGCAGCGTTATAAAGCTTGCGGCAAAGGCTTAGGGTTCGAAATAGCTTCTGTTGCTGCTCTTTTGCCGGCTTAATGTGGAACCGGTGAACGATGATCACTTTTTTCACCCTGGGACTCGGAAAAGAAAAAAACCGCCTATTTCACCAAACCGCTTCCGAAAATACTGCCCGGCACACTAACAAAAGTGCTTGGAACACTTCCAACAATTATGCTTTCCGCAAGCGGCATTTGGGAAGCCACTGAAGCTTCACCGGTCTTTGAGGGAATAACTATGCGGACATTGGTGTCAAAGTTCAGGTATATGGCGTGCTTCGTCTGGTTGATACCAGCAGTTTCAAATTTATCCATGATATTAACCCTGACCGACCCCACCGGCACAACGTGGTACGTTATCCTGGGTCCGTAATTGGCAAACATGGGAATGCCCAGCGCCTGCCCTAGCGGTATGCTGAAACTTTGCCATCTTAAGCCCTCCAAGGCCTTTTGAATGACCAGGGCGGTGTCCGCCGCCACACCGTTTATTTTAACGGTATTTGCCTGCATTAAAACGACATGCCCCTGGGCGTCCTTATGTATGTAGATAAAGTCCTGGTATTGAAGATTCCCGTCGGACACTTCTCTTTGGATGGCCCTTTGCGCCGCCTCGGTGGCTGCCTGGACGGCCTTGACCTCCGCGATACTGAAGAAGGTGCTCCTCAAAGTTCTGTCGATGAGGTAAAGAAACCCGGCAAGAAACGCAAAGAAAACAACAAGGGCTAATGCCGGCTTGATATTTCTCCTTCTCCGGAACAGGGCTGTCACCTCCTTTTCCCAATGCGCGCGGAAACGAATTGGGCAGGCCGGTGGAAAAAGTAAAATATTATCCCGATATTAATTTATGTTTCATGCAGTAAAATGATAGCCGGCCGGAAAATAAAAAAACCGCCGGGCGTCATCAAATACCGGGCGGCAACACGCGGGTGAATTTGCGCTTTCCGACCTGAATTATCATTTCCGCATCCGGGCACACGTTGAAATTGGGGTCGTCAACCTTCTTGCCGTCGATTTTCACCCCGCCCTGCTGGATCAAACGTTTGGCCTCGCTGGTGCTGCCGGCCATTTTAGCCAGCACTATGAGTTTCGGCAGCCATACCGCGCCGTTTTCAAGCATATCACCGGACAGGCGCAGGTCCGGAATTTCATCGGGCAGTTCTTTTTTCTGAAATATCCTTTTGAATTCCTCTTCCGCCGCAGAAGCCGCATCGTCTCCATAATACTGGGAGACAATTTGCCTGGCCAGCCTCATTTTTAAATCCCTCGGATGGAGGTCCCCCTTTTCCAGGCCTACTTTAATCTCTTTCAGTTCCTCAAGCGGTACCGAGGTGACGAGCTCAAAGTACCTCGTTATCATCTCGTCGGGAAGCGACATGGTCTTTCCGTACATTTCCCGCGGCGGCTCATCGATGCCGATATAGTTCCCCAGGCTTTTGCTCATTTTGTTAACACCGTCAAGCCCTTCCAAAATCGGCATCAGCAAGGCCACCTGAGGCTCCTGGCCGTATTCCTTTTGCAGCGTCCTACCCATCAGCAAGTTGAATTTCTGGTCCGATCCCCCAAGTTCGACGTCGGCTCGAAGCGCAATTGAATCGTAACCCTGCATAAGAGGATAAAAAAACTCGTGGATGCTTATGGGCAGGCATTCCTTGAAACGTTTGGCGAAATCGTCCCGTTCAAGCATTCGAGCAACAGTATACTTCGACGAAAGCTCGATTATCTGGGCAAAACTCATAGGAGCCAGCCACTGACTGTTAAACGCCACCCTGGTCAGTTCCCGGTCAAGAATTTTAAAAATCTGCTTTTCGTAGGTCTTGGCGTTGGCAAGGACCTGCTCTTCAGAAAGCTGTTTCCTTGTTTCCGACTTGCCGGTGGGGTCGCCGATGCGCGCAGTAAAATCACCGAGGATGATCACGACCTGGTGTCCGAGTTCCTGAAACTGCCTCAATTTTTGCAAAACCACGGTATGGCCCAGGTGAATATCCGGCGCCGTCGGATCCAGTCCCAGTTTTACGGTAAGGGGTTTGCCGGTTGCGACAGAGCGGCCGAGTTTTTCTAAAAGTTCATTTTCCGGGATTATCTCAAGAGTTCCCCTTTTAATGACCTCCAGCTGCTTATCGGCGGTAAGCACGTCCATACTCCTTTCGGGATGCAAGCATCATCAAAAATCTTTAACATTATACCAGTATTTTTACGACAAAACAACGATCTTTCATCGCACGGCGCCGCAGCAAGCGGCTGATACCGCAGGTGCTGAACACCTTGAGTGAGCGGTGACAGCCGCTGCCCAAAAGAGCGCAGGGCAAAAAAATAACCGGAGCGGCATTCCAACCTCAAGGTGCTTTGTCAACAACCTCAATAATAAATAATATATAATAGATGATATAGATGCATTTCCAAAAAATTGCGGTGTCAAGGAGAGAAGATTGATATGAAGCGTATAAAACCGGACAAAACATTTTTTTTGTTTTTAGCCTTTGCTCTTGTTTTTACTGTTTTCACGGGCTGTGTTTCCACACGAACGCCCGAAAATGTTCAACCATCTGTGCAAGCGGAACCCCCTTACACAGCCGAATTATTTCAAAAAACCGACACCCTTAGAGTACACTTCCTGGACGTCGGCCAGGGCGACTCGATCCTGGTTCAATTTCCAAACAGTAAAAATATGCTTGTTGACGCCGGGCCTCCGGAGGCTGCCAACAGGATCATCAACTATTTAAGAAATAACGGGGTAAGCACCGTTAATTATCTCGTAGCCACCCACCCCCACGCGGATCACATCGGCTCCATGCCGGCTGTAATAAAATCCTTTCCGGCCGGTGAGGTCTTCATGCCCGGAGTCACCACCAACACTCAAATTTTCCGTGATCTTCTTGCCGCAATAAAAAGCGAGGGGTTGCAGATAACAAAGGCAAAAGCCGGGGTTGTCATACTTGAAGAAGGGAATTTGTCGGCTTTTTTTCTTGCTCCTTGTAAAGACAGCTATGAAAGCTTGAACAACTATTCGGCTGTTATAAAAATTGAATGGGGAGATACCGCTTTCCTCCTTACCGGCGACGCTGAAGAGCAATCTGAATTCGAAATGCTGGTCAGCAATGTCGAAACCCCAAAGGCTGATGTTCTGAAGGTCGGCCACCACGGAAGTCAATCTTCCACCTCAGTTGCATTTCTTGGAGCGGTAAGCCCAAAGTATGCCGTCATTTCAGCCGCCAAAAATAACGATTATAACCACCCGCATCGGGAAACAATTGAGAAACTTGATAAAGCCGGCATAACTACACTCAGGACCGATAAAAGCGGGACCGTCGTTTTTGCGGCTGACGAAAGCGGTACGATTATTTATACAACCAGACAATAAACCCGTTGCCAAATTGGGGGCAGCAGCACTCTGCGCAAGCGAGGCTGCGAAAGCGGGGGCTAAAAAGAAAACCCGCGGCGGCTTAGGCGCATTCCCACAGGGACATTTTATGAACCGTGGGTTTTGGGTGAGGCAGACAGCAGATCAGGCTGTCTGCCTTTGCCGCTGCACGGCTATTTTCTCGGCTTCTTCAGCGAATGCGCCGACGACGCCGATGTCACGGTAGTGAATAATGATTTCCTGCTCCGCCGTTCTGGAGTACCGCTCTGCCCGCTCACCGACCTCGATTTTCTCGATAAATACGTTAAGCAGCTCACCGCTTAGCTCATTTATCTCGGTGTACCGTTTCGCCTTATCAATAAATCGAGTGACATTGGAGATGGAGGCTTGCAGTTCTTCAATACGTTCCGCAGTTTGAGGGATTCGCTCCTTCAGGCTTTTTTGCTCTGCGTTGTAGTCACAAGACAGCATCCTGAACTGCTCGTTTGTTACTCTCCCAAGAACATTGTCCTCATATAACCGTTTGAACAAGGTGCTGAGTTCCGTGTCCCTCCGTCGCATTAATTCCAGTTCTCTTTGAAGCCTTTCAATCTCGCGTCGGGTTTCGGCATTATTTTTTCGATTGATGTACTGGATGAATAACGCCTCCTGCTGTCTTGCAAAGTGGGTTACCCTCAGTAAATCATCCAGCACGATCGCCGCCAGGTGGACTTCCCGAAGATAATGGCGCTGCACTTTTCCTTGCCGCGTTTTCTGTAGGTGGAGCACATGAAGTTGTTTTTCACGGCAGCCATGGTGTGCGCCCGATGGAGAATCATCTTTTCTCCGCAGTCGATGCAGCGAACCAGCCCTAAGAACATATCCTGCTCAGCCATGTTTGCCCTGCGCCTTTTGCGCTTGCGGATATCCTGCACGATATCCCATGTTTCCTTTGTAATTAACGGTTCATGCGTGTTTTCAAGCCTCAGACGCTCTGACTTGGGACGATTAATCCGCTTCTTGTTTTTATAGGACACCGTTGTATACTGCAGGCTGATTGTGTGACCGATATAAACCTCATCCTCCAAAATTCTGGCTACCATGGTGTTGTTCCATGCGTATGGTCTTGTTACATCTACATTGGTCAGAAGGACGCCGGTCTTGCTGTAGTAATAATAACCAGGAGAGAATACCTGCCCTTTGTTAAGCTGTTTTGCAATCTGAGTAGGGCCTTTACCTCCGACACAGAGGTTGAATATCCTCCGGACAATCGGTGCAGCGTCCTCATCGGGAACAATCTTGCTTTTGGGATTGTTCTCATCCTTCTTGTAGCCATAGGGCGCTCTGGTCGCCACACGTTCGCCCCGCTCCGCTTTTGATTTAACGACCGCACGGATTTTCCGGCTGGCGTCTTTGGCGTAGAAATCGTTAAACAGGTTCACGAACGGGGTGAAATCATTGTCGCCATAGAGGCTGTCCACATTGTTGTTGACGGCGATGAAGCGGACTCCGTAACTGGGGAATATCATCTCGGTGTACTGCCCGACCAGCAAATAATCTCTGCCGAGACGGGACATGTCCTTGACGATAATCGTCGCCACTTCGTCGTTTTCCACCATCTTCATCAGCTCTTTCCAGGCAGGGCGGTTGAAATTTGTGCCGCTGCAGCCATCGTCAGAAAGGAAGAGAATGTTTTCAAAGCCGTTATTGACGGCGTACTTCTCCAGCATCAGCCTTTGATTCTGAATGCTGTTTGATTCTCCTTCCCGGTCGTCCTCCTGGCTGAGCCTGGCATATAAAATAGTGTATTTTTGGTTTGCCTGTTTCGTAAATACCTCCTTTTCGTTTGGCAAACCGATACGGAATGTTGGGACCGCGGATTGCTCCGCAATCCCAAGCATACCGAAGAGTTTGCCGGAAGTCTACTGAATTTTGCGAAAGAATTTCATCTGTTTTCATGCTCCTTATCAATCAAGGAGAGGAGCTTTTCTGTGGGCAATGATGCGGCGGCTTTTGGAAACACCGAGCGTACGGCAAATCTTTTTCCGGCTATCTCCATGTGCCGTTCAAGGCAGATGCTGTCGGTCTGCTCCTTTAATTCCGTATCCTCGAACAGAGGGATTGGTTCCCGTTGAAAATTTTGTCCCTGATTCCCGCCGTTTCATAGCTGCCCCAGACGCCGGTTTCAATATAGTGCTGGAATTCCTTTTTGGTTTTTCTGCCCCATAACCGATGCTTCCGTATGCCTTTATCTTTAAACAGTTCCTCTATTTTTGGCCTGCTTGGATGGCCATCCGGGAGCAGAAAAATGTATTTCGGAAAAACGTAAGCGGTTATACAATTCTGCTGTGGCTTCATGGTTTCATCATTCCTTTCTTGATAATATTTTGAATTATCGTCTATAAATGTGTTGCATTCACAGCGGGCAATAGCTTGAGAAAATAACAGCTCCGGATGTAACCCCGCTCTGGACTTCCTTTTTCTGCGGCAAATGCGGCATTTTTTCGTTGCACGACTCCGAAGCCGACTCCAAGGGGCAATTTCTGACCCCGAAGAAAAATGCCCTCCGACCCGCATTGCGGGGCGATGTTCGCCGGAGCGGGGGCGCTCTGCGACCCCGCTCCTTTAACCTGCCTCATTTTCAACCGTATGGTTCACCTCCTGAAATAGGCTGAATAAAGGTGAAAGTTGATTGCGCCGCCACTCCCGCACAAAGTCCCGACCATGGCATTGTCCTGCCTGCGGGTGTATGGGTATCATCCTGCCGGGAAAAGGCGGTACAGAAGCGAACAGGCGGTGAATACGGGCTGTTGCCTGCCGGTGTTCATGCTTCGTACTTCGTAAATAGTGATCTAAGTTGGTTTAAGTTTCGCTTGTCCGAATTTTGAAAGCCCAAATGTGAGCCATGTTGGTGCAAGTTCCTACTGTTTTGCCGCAAACTGCATGAAAGTTAGCCAACATGGTATACTTTCCGCCGATGCCTGGCCCCGCCATGCCTCAAAGTTAGCCCGCTTGGTTACACTTCGCTCTGCGAAGCTTCGGGAAGGTTGCAAGGATGCAAAGCATATAAGACATTGCACCCTTACATCCTTGAATCAGGAAGCTGCCAGTACCATTGGCTCCCCAGCTTTACAGACTGAGCGCCGATATTTTTCTTTGCAATGTTGACGGTGCGCTCCGAAATACCCAGCTCTGCTGCTCTCCGGAACACTTCTTCTACGGGAACGGGATCGGTCAGCAGCTTTTTCAGTTCGTCCTCCATCAGCGTCGTCTTGGTCTGCACGGAGCCGGTGCCGGAGAGAACTTCGTCCACCGTGGCGTCGCAGTAACCCTTCCATTGGAATCCGTTCTCCGCATCCAGAGAAAACGCGATGGATTTTCCCTCGGGAGCCAGGCTGCTTTTATCGTGGGCAACGATCCGGATACCTGGATTATCTTTCAGTCTCCCGACCAGAAGCACGCTCCTTGCCGCCGCCCGGAAATCGATGGAGCCCAAACCACGGTAGGAAGCTTTCAGGCCCTGCGCCTTGTTCATATGGCCGATTAGGATCACGGCACAGCCGGTGCGATCCGCCATGGAACACAGACGCTTAATCACCGGACGCACCTCGTTGGCACGGTACATGTCCACATCACAACCGAGATAGGCCTGCAGCGGATCAAGCACAATCAGGCGCGCGCCCGTTTCCCGGACTGACTGCTCCAGCCGTTCATCACACAGGGTCAATTCCCGGTCAGATTCATCAATGACCAGCACACGGGAACAGTCCGCGCCCGATTGCTCCAAACGTGGTTTTATAGTATCCGCCAGCCCGTCCTCTTTGAAAACGAATCCGGTATTCTCGGCAGCGCATCCGTGGATAACTTAAAGCAGTCGTTTAAGGAATTTTTTAAACAGGCAACCGAAATACGCATAAGGCTTGGAAAGCAGGGATATCTGCTGGACAAATACCTCTCGTATTTATTCGAGGCGGCAAACGGGATACTGGCATATGAAGCCGCCTCCGAAGGCTTTGAAACCGAAAGTACCCTGAACAGCCTGTGCGCAGAAATACTCAGGGGTGATGAAAAAAGCAACGGTCATCCGTTTTGCGAACAGGTTAAGGCATTTATTGATGCTCATCCCTTAAAGTATCAGGAGAGTTTTACCAAGCTGTCACTGTATGATGTGATGCTTTCGTGCAGTTATCTTGAGTCTGTATACGAGCAGTATTATAAAGATCTTGTCGCCGACATCAGAGCTTTCCTTGATATCGTAGACTTGAATAACCTCTACAGCAAAATCTGTGAAGCTCTCGGCATGAAAAGGAATGGAGCATTCAAACCTGCTGTTTTGCCAGCGGTTCCTGATTGCTAAAGCAATTGGCCATTTTTCTTCAGAAGATGGCCAACCGGTTATTGCACTCGCTGACCTGCCGGGACAGGAAAACGTTAAAGCAAGTGCTTCAGTTGCTGTTGGATGAGGCTTTAAATTGATAATTTCTTGTTGCGGCACGTCGTTCATCGGACATCGGCGCAGAAGCCGGCTGAAAACTATGTTGCTTCGATGTGAACGCCGTCATGGTATCCGGCAACCGGCATTACTCCCACTCCAACGGTTTCTAAGCCCGGCTATTTTCTATTTTCGATTGACTCTTGTATATTTCTTTTATTTGCAATATGCAAATAAAAGTAGTATATTGATTGTATAATTGCGGGATGAAGGAGATGGGCGTTATGCTTTATCTGACCGTGAAGGAGGCCGCGGAGAAATGGGGGTTGGGCACCCGGATTGTAACCCTGTATTGCGTAGAAAATAGAATTGATGGCGTTGTCAAAAGGGGCAATCTGTGGCTGATACCGGAGCACGCCCGGCGGCCTGCCGATAAACGGCGCCGTGAGCAGCCGGCTCCCCGGCCCTCGCTTTCGGACGACCTTGCCCGCCTTCTGGCGGCCACCACCGTTCCCATGCCCATACATAACCCTGACGCTATTTTGGACGCGGTGCGCGAGGAAAGGCTGTCGCTTCACTACGAGGCGGAGCTTTCTTATCTGCGGGGCGATTTTGCGCGGACGATGCGCTGCTATCAAAGGACTGACGGAGACGACGCGGCGCGGCTTCGCGCCTGCCCGGTAACGATTGCGGCGGCCATCAGCCTGGGGGATTACCGCGCATACACCGAGATCGACACTTATCTTAAAAAATGCGCGGAAGCCCACAAGGGCAGCGGTGCGGCAGCTTTTGCGGAGCAGGCCCTTGCCACCGCCGCCGTGAGCATCATTGCGCCGAACATGGCCCCGGACTGGCTGAAGGAAGGAGATTTCAGCGCCCTCGCTCCGCAGGCGAAGCCGAATGCCCTCTATCTGCGTGCGAAGTATTTTCGCTGTTTAAATAAGTATGACGCCATGCTGGCCGTGGCGCAGACCGCCCTGACCCTGTCCGCGCAGCCGCAGGGATTCACGACAACCGATATTTATCTGCGGGTGACCTGCGCCGTCGCCTGCTATTGTCTCGGACGCGACGACGAGGCCCGGCGCTGGCTGCTGGAAGCCATGCGTATTTGTCTGCCCCACGGCTTTATCACGCCCTTCGCGGAGGTCGTTGCCGCGCTGGGAGGCCTGACGGAGCAGTGTCTGGAACTGGAGTTTCCCGCCTGCCGCGACGCGGTTCTCGGGCAATGGGAGCGCACCTGGAAAAACTGGATCGCTTTTCACAACCAATTTACGAAGGATAACATCACGCTCATGCTGACCCTGCGGGAATATCACCTGGCCCAGCTTGTGGCGCAGCGCGTCCCTTACGCCGAGATTGCCAGGCGGCACTGCATTTCCGTGGGCAGGCTCAAGAACATCATGCTGGAGATTTACGAAAAGCTATATATATCCGGCCGGGAGGAGCTTGCAAAATACATTATGTGAGAAAAAACGTGACTTTTTGAGGGTGAAAAGTCACTACCGGGAACATGGACTTGCCCCTATGATAGTAGAGAAAAGCTATCATAGGGGTTTTTTTATATCCCGCTGCGGAAAGAAGCGTGAACGGATGCGCCCCAGGCAAAAGGAACCATATAAAGTCTACCGGGCGGGAGGCCGGGAGTTTCCCGTTTACCTTGAGTACGACGAGCAGCTTGACGAGAGCTACCCGGCCTATCCTGACTTTGAGGAACGCCCGGAGTATACCGGCGAAGGCCGCCCCTTCGCCACGGCGGAGCAGGAGAGCTGCTCCAATTGCAAACCCCGCGTCCCGGGGGAGCCGCCCCCCGGCGACTGCGGCGGCTGCGGCTGGTTTTACCGGGAGCGGACGCACTGCGACCCCATCGGCGTCTGCATGTGCGACGCGCGGCGGCGCGAACCTGAATCAGGCGAGGAGGAGAGAAAATGATACGAAGACAAAGAATGGTTGTTTCATCATAGTCCAACAAAGGAGGTCATGAGAATATGAAGGCGGCGCAAAAACGGGTCTTTAGCCTGCTGCTGTGCGTTATGCTTGCAATCACCATGCTGCCGTTGGATGTGCTGGCGGGCAGCGGTCCGGCCGCACCCGCACAGCTTTCCGCCGCGACTGCAGGCGACACTGCCGGCAGTCCGGCCGGGCAGTCTTCCACCAATGCAAACGGCGGCACAATTAAGTTTGATAACCCGTTTGGAGACGTGAAGCCCGGCGACTGGTTCTTTGATGATGTGGGCTTTGTTTACGCCAGCGGCCTGATGACCGGCACCGGAACGGAATCACCGCTGTTCAGTCCCGATATGCCCATGTCCCGGGCCATGCTGGTCACGGTCCTGTACCGTCTGGCGGGAAGCCCGGATGCCTCCGGTCTGCCCAACGCTTTTACCGATGTGCCGGAAGGCTCGTGGTACGGCAGCGCGGTGGCGTGGGCGGCGGCGAACGGGATAACCGGCGGCGTGGGCGGCAACCGTTTCGCGCCGGACGATAACGTCACACGCGAACAGGCGGCGGCGATTCTTCTGAGATATGCGCGGCTGATCGGAAAGGGACCCGCCGGCGCAGCAACAGGCGGCTCTGATTTTGCCGACAAGGACAAAATCTCGGATTGGGCTTTGGAAGGCGCTATGTGGTGCGGCATGACCGGCGTCATCACAGGCAAGCCGGTGGATAACGGCATGCTTTTTGACCCGCAGGGAAACGCCACACGCGCGGAGCTTGCGGCGATGCTGCACAGGTTTTCGGATAATGTGGTCAACAGCCCTGCCGATAAACAGCCTGCCATGCCTGCCGCCGGCTCTTCCTCCGGTTCCGGCTCAAGCTCGGGCTCGGGTGATTCCCTGACAGTCTCCTTTGAAACCAACGGCGGCACCGCAATAGCTCCCGTTTCTGTGCCCCGGGGAGGCAAGCTTCCGGATGTGTCAATCCCCCTCAAGGACGACTGCACCTTCACGGGCTGGTATACCGACAGCGGCCTGACCCAACCCTTCTATTCCGACGCTCCCGTCACGGAGAGCATGACTCTTTACGCGTCTTATGCCGACAGGGACTATAACTATAAGGAATACGTCGATTCGGTCAAGTTTCTGCCGGACTGCGAAGATGATATAACATTCGAAATTTTGTCTCCGGAGCCCATCGACGACGGCAATCTGGACAAGTACATAACAATTAAAAATAAAGTTTACGGAGATGAAATCCCTGACGTTACCGTAACGAGCCGGGGCGGAAACGTTTATGCCGTTTCGCCCAGGGCGCCCTACACCTACACTCCCGGCGACACCTACGAGCTTTCCCTGAAAGACGAAAGCTTAAGCTTCAACAATGAAAAACAAGAAGTCCGCACCATGGCCTTCAGCATTAAAAAGCCCGAAACCTATGATGTTCAATTCAAGGATGGCATCGTATATCTTTTCTGGAGTCAGGTAAATGTAATCGACAGCGGTGTGTACAGTCTGCCGAAAGTTTTAGCCGACGACAAAGGGATCGCGGTCGGAACAACTATATGCTTAACTGACGAGCTTGATTCAAACGGCCAGGGAATTCTCAACGAAAACTCCAAGATCCGCAATGTGCTGAGCATTGTAAACACAGATTCAACAGACCCGCGGCGCGTCATGCTGTTTACCGAAGCCAGCAGCGTGGACGACGTTTATAAGCAGCTTGACATTTATTTGAAACAAAGCGTAGATCCGGAGAAGATAGCCAGCTCCATTGATTTAAAGAAGCTTGAGCGGGACGTGAAAAACAGCGAGGGCACGCTGAAATTCACCAGGCTTCTGGCGCTTGCGCTCAATGACAGCCGGACGTTGGCAGATATGCTTTCGTCGGCGGACGTGACCAGTTCGGCGGCGACGCTCATGTCCGGTTCCTCCTCGCCATTTGCCGAGCCCGCGGAAAACAATGATAAGCTTTCCATTACCGCCAATGCCCTGGTTTCCGGATTAACCGTCACCGCGTCAATCGGCACGGCCAGAAACACCAATTTCCCCGGCGCGGCCGGCAACAATTGGGTCGTGCTGACCATAAAATTCAACTACAATGCGACAATCAAGAAAGTCGATGTGCAGGCCGACTTTACCTTCAAGGAGTTCATTACTCTTTCGACGGGAGCGAAGACCGGCCTGAATCTCACACAGGGGATCTATTTTAACGCCTGGATCGACGCTTACTCGCAGACGGATGTGGAATTCAACGTCCTTGTCAAGACAGTGGACGTAGACGAGTACTTAGATATCACCGCTGAAATCCAGAACCTGATCGACGGCTTTACGAAGGACAATTCCGATGTCCCCGAAATCATCAGGGAAGTTTTGGGCTCGAAAGGCGACTACATAAACCTGGTGGAGGTCAATCTTTTCGAGCAGTCGCAGGATGTCAAGATGCCAATTCCCGTCTTGCAGATAAAGGAGAAGGGAGACTTTGTCGTCCGGCTGAATCTGGCGGTGGGGCTGTCGGCCCAAAGCACCATCATGTCCGCCAGCCGCATAGGAATCAGGGGCGGCACGAGCCAGGACCTGGAAACGTACAGGTACGGGCTGGAAGGCGACGGCAGGCAAATCCTCGACCTGTACTGCGCGGGCTATCTGGGAGTCAAGGCCGGTGTGAGGCTTACCGTAAGCGTCAATTTCTACGGCCTTGAATCCCTGGGCAGAGTCGGCTTCACGGGAGAAGCGGGCGCCTATATGGACCTGTACGGCTTTTTGCAGCTGCATCTGCTCAAAGCCGGAGCCGCCCCCGACATCAACATGAACGGCGGCGTTTACATGGAAGTCGGCATTTATCTAGAGCTGAAGATCTTTGCCGAGTCGGAGTCACTCAAAGCAAAGGCGGAGCTTTCCGTACTGGATAAGAAATTTCCTTTCTATACTCTGGGCAACCGGTATGTGCTGTACAGATTCAAGAACGCCGGCAAGTCCGTGATCATCAACCAGAACGACTACTATATCAGCAACAGCGGCCTGCTGGACTGCGAAATGCTCGACCTCACCACCGGTCAATTGGTCGATGGCGACTATTCCAAGCTTAGTAAATTCTATTTCAAAATATCCAACCCGTGGATGATCGATTGGCTTGATGAGAATCATATTCAGGTTCAGCCACAGTATTTTGGGATAACATATTACGGCGTCCGTGTTCCGAAAGGCACCAAGCGGCTGGACGCCACGGCGCAGGTTTATTACGGCGGCGACAACCTCTGCTTCAGCAGCCGGGAAAAGGGCTACACCTATAATGAGATCAAGCTCATATGGATCGATCCCGGCATCGACCCCAAAACGGTCAACCTGGACACTGTGACGGCAACCTATGTGGTCAATATGAACGGGAAGAAGGTTGGGGAGACGGAAAAGCTCGTGCTTGCGGGTACTGTCCCGGGCGCCATCGACCTGTCTGCTTGGTCCAACCCCATAGAAGGCCTGCTCGGATATCAGGAAGCTGAAGTGACCGGTTATGTAGGCGACTGGAATGAAGCCATCTGGAAGGATGCCGCCTATGTGGTGAATATGGCGAAGAAGCAGGTGCTGATTTCCTATATATACCTCCACGACGGACAGTGGCACTATGAGGTATATGCCGCCGAAAACGGCGATACGCCGCCTGTCCCCTTAAACTATCAGTCGCCGGGCCCGGGACGCACGTTTAAGGACTGGATGAGAACGAATTACAATCACATTAATGACAGCTACCCGGCAACGAGCAACAAGCCGCTGACAAACTTGGATATCTATAGTGCGTGGGCATGTGGCCTGACCTTTACAGGTTACGACAAAACGCAGCCGGTCTATACATTTACCGGCACGCTGGATGAGTGCAACGAAAAATTTAATGAAAATCAGAAAACAAGGCCCGTCATGTTCCACAATGTGGCAGAGTATGACACATTGCAGATACCCATCCATTTCCGGTATCCTGTAATGCATTACAGTGCATACGGGCAAAATTTCGATATCGTGCATCAAGAGGATATATTCTATTTCACGTATGGTCAGACGCCTCTGCCCCCGCGCCAGAAGAGCTATCCAGGTTGTACTGTTTTAGGATGGAGCAACAAATACACCGATTTGGCGGAGTACGATTACGACAAGCTGCCTCCGGCTACGGCGGAAAAAATTTACAATCTTGTTGTCGAATTCAAACAGCGCCGGATCATATTCAAAACAGATATGGGCACCTTTGCCGACGGCAGCACCACGGCCGACTCCGGCATGATTCCCTATCCGGATTATCTGAAGTTCGCGGAGGACTTCCAGAATACCAACAACGCCCTTACGATCCTGCCGGTGCAAAAGGACGGCGCGCTCTACAAATTCCATCACTGGAACGTGGATTACTCTCAGGACAAACAGGGCATCCAGACCTGGAACGCCGTGTGGGCCGCCGCTTCCGGCCAGGAGTTCACCGCCGCCTTCAACGCCGGAGAGGGAGCCGCGTTCTCCGACGGAAGCACAAGCTTTTCCCTCCGGCTTACCTATGGTTCCACCGTGAATTTGGCCTCGTTGGATCCTGTTAAGGCCGCGGATAACCAGTACACCTATACGCTGACAGGCTGGAAGGATCAGGACGGAAATACTTACGGCCTGACCGATACCGTCACCGTTCAAAAGGATATGACCTATACGGCGGTTTACACGCCAGCCGAGAGAATGTATACCGTGACGGTCAGCGCCGGAAGCGGAGAATTCCCTGACGGTGAAAAAACGAAAACCTTTACCGGCAAATACGGAGAAAATACGAATATTTCGGGAAGCATAAGCGACCCCGCGCCTCCCAGGGGCAATTCCGAATACCATTATGAGTTCGACGGCTGGTCGGAAGCTCTCCCGGAGACATTCACACAGGATATGACCATTACCGCGAAGTACAGACAAGTCGAAAACGAGTACACCATCACCTTTGACGCCGGCAGCGGTTCCTTTGAGGGCGGCTCGGCTACCATAACACAGACCTATCATTACGGCGATGTGATCGTTCCTCCCGATGATCCGACCAAAGCGGAGAACGAATACTTCCGGTACGAGTTCACAGGCTGGTCCCCGACGCTGAATACGGGAGACACCGTTACCGGCAACCGCACATATACGGCAAACTACCGTTCCGTTCCAAAAGGTGCGACGCTGCCGGAGAGCGGAATTACCGTAACAAACGGCGAAGTGACCGAGGATATCAGCGTGGGCAGCATCTCCGGCTATACCTACGAAATGGTCGAAACGTTTGACGGAGCCACTGTTCCCGTCCTTACGATTACGGGAGACGGGCTGACCTTCAGCGGAACAGGCAGCGACGTATACGTGAACATTGACGGCGCGACAAACTCCGTTACCTTCGATAATCTGAACATCTCGGTCAGCAAAAATTATTTTGACAGCATAAATGTTGGGGAAAGCGGCAGCCCGTTGACCGTCAACATTGAGGGGAACTGCGCTTTCGAAATTACATTGTCGTCAGATGAAGCTCAGAATGTCATGCGCATTGAGCGTCCCACCCGATTTGCCGGTACGGACAAAACCGAAGACTCGCTGCGTATCGTCACTTCAGGAGGTAAGGCGATTTACGCCTCGAACAGTCTGACATTTGATACCCTGGATTTGGCAATAGACGCGGCAGGAGGAGAAGGCATCGATATGGGCTCAATATACGCGCTGAGCGCGGATGTGGGCGAAGGAGAGCAGTCCGTGTGCCGCTTTGTGTATTCCGACGTTGCCATTGCCTCAGACGGCGGCGGATTCATGTTGGGGTCGATTGGCATAGAAATCCAAAACAGCGTTTTGGGCATGAATTGTGACGGCCCGGCAGGAATTCTTGGCGGATTTGCGGTCGATGCTTCCAATGTGACCATCGCAGCCGGGCAAGGGCTTTGGATTGACGGAGACGCCGCATTCTCCGGAGCTTCGCAAATCAAGCTGACGGCAGAGGACGGTGCGGCCATAAGCGCCGCAAGCGGTATAACCGTGCCGGATGACTACGATTTGGGCGGCGCGTCAATCCGACTTTTGACAGACAGCTCAACAGGCGACTATTATACCTTTGCCATTGAAACTGAAGGCGTCTGGATTCCGGCGGCAAATGTGGAGATACACTCTCCTTGAGGCGCCGCATAACCTGCTTGGGAAAACAGAGTTAAAAGTTAAGCAAATATATTGGGATGCAAACGAGGCGCTTCGTATGAAATGCCTCGTTTGTTGATTTTCCGTACCGGTTTGGAGTATGGTTCAATAAGTTTCCCTATTGAAACGCGCCATTAGGCAGCTTCTTTTTGTTTTTTTATTGAACAGGTCACGGCACTCCTTTCCAGCCCCGCAGTTTCGGCCATTTCGTAGCATTTATCCACCCCATTTGATGCGCTGTCCGTCACGGCGGCCGTCCTGCCCCCCTCGCGGGCCGCAGCTATTGCTGCCGTCTTTGCGTATACCGTCAGGCCCAGGTCGAACACTACCACGGTGAGAAATATGAGCAGAGGCGCGACCAGGGCGAACTCTACCAGCACCATGCCTCGCAAGCGTTTTTTCAAAAAAATCACCTCCCTAAATTTTTACTGAGAAATGTTGACTTATTATAATTATTGTAATATTATATTACCATAATTGTAATATTAGGAGATGGTATGTTTGCCCGGCAAAATGTTCCCCATTGGCGGTCCGGTAACTGAACGAGATATCGTAGACAGAGAGGATTTTATTTTGTCAGTAAAGACCAGGCTTGCCGACGGCCAAAGCATTGTTTTGGCCGGACCCCGCAGGATAGGAAAAACGTCTCTGGCACACGAAATCCTAAGACGACTCAAAAAGGAAGGATTTTATACGGCGTCCGTCGATTTCTTCCGCCTTTCGAACAAGCTTGAATTTGCCACAGCCATGATCGATGCTTGTCTTGAAAACAGGACCGGCATTAAAAAGACTCTTGAAATATTAAAAGATCATGCCAGAGCTGTAGTCGGAGCGGCCAGGTTGGCGGTCAAAATCGAAGACCTCGAACTTAATTTTGGTTTTTTTCACGACAAGCAAGATGAAAATGCCGTTCTCAACCGCGCCCTAGAACTGCCGGAGACCCTCGCGGATCGAGACGACAAGCAAATGGTGGTATTGTTCGATGAATTTCAGGATGCTGCATGTATCGCTGTGGAAGATATCTACAAAAAAATGCGTTCCTATTTTCAGCATCACAAAAAAGTGTCATATTTGTTCCTGGGTTCTAAAGAAGGAATGATGAAAACCCTTTTTGGCAACCGCAGAGAAGCTTTTTACCGTTTTGCCGTAATTCTTCCCATCCCTCCTATTCCGGAAGAAGCGTGGGTAGATTACATCACCAAAAAATTCACTGGGCAAAATATCGAAGCCGATGACGATGCAGTTCGGGAAATCATAAAAAAGACTGGCGGCCACCCGCAGAATACTATGCTCGTCTGTTCGGAAATCTATTACGCTCTCCTCGAAGCAGAAAAAAGCTACATTACTCCGGGTGTAATGCGTACAGGATTTGACCGGGCTGTTATTCGCTTGTCACAGGCTTACGATGAAACGCTGGATGAGTTGGGCCAGCGACCATATGTTAGGCAAATATTAAAACGCATCGCTGGCGGAAACAAAATATACGTTCAAAAAGCCAATCCAAACGAAATTAAAAGGGCTGTCGATTACCTGATTGAAAAAGGCGTTATCGAAAAACTCAACAGAGGATCATACAGGTTTGTTGAACCGCTGTTCAGGGAATACTTGTTGCGCGAATTTCTCTGATAACACTGATACCTTTTCACTCCATAAAACTAAAAATGAAAGCCCGGCCAAAAAACCAGGCTTGCAAAAAAATCGAATTGTATATATACTAAAAATTAATCATGTATATACAAGGTGATCAAAATGGAAAACACCAAAATGATACCTATTAGATTTCCCGCCGTTCTTCTGGCGGATTTAGAAAAATATATCGGCAGCGGCAATAGAAGTAAATTTATCATCGATGCTACGCGAAAAGAGTTAAGCAGAGCAAAACAACGTAAAGCTGTACATAACGCGGCAGGCATTTTTAACGATAAAAACTATCCTGAATTTAAGACCGCGGAAGACATTTCCAACTGGGTAAGAAAACTGAGAGAGGAATCTGAAACCAGGAGAAAAGAGCTCTTTGGAGAGTAACGGCTTTCTTTTGGACACTACCATCCTTATAGACTTGTTTCGGGGACGGCAAGAGGCTGTCGTTTTTCTTGATAAATTATCACAAGAAAACTCTCTCTTCGTATGCCCCGTAGTGGTAGCAGAAATATTTTCAGGTGTCCGTCCCCAAGAAATGTCTAAGGTAGAAGCATTCTTTGAAGCTATGAATTACTGTACCATCGATTATAAAACAGCAAAAAGGGCCGGTTTATACAAACGGGATTTTCAAAAAAAGGGGATTACCCTCAGTATATCCGACGCCCTTATTGCTGCAATTGCTGTCGATTATTCACTTATTTTAGTTACTAGAAATGTGCGTCACTTTCCCATGAAAGATCTGATCGTCATTGAACATCCGTGACGTCCTGGTTGGTCAAGTTCCATTTTTCCTGTAAAAACGGTCCCGCTTTGTAGATAGAGGATGGTCCAGGTTCATGAGACCCGGCTGATTCTTTCAGCAGGCAAAGCCCACAGGCGCCGGAACCGGCTTCCCGGCATCCCGGCCATAGAGCATAATCCGAAGTTCCTGGAGTTCCTTCAGCATAGCCGGTGTCATCCGTACGCCCCGCCAGGACTTGCTGGCCGCCAAGAGCGTGGCGAACAACAGGCGCAAGCAGGATCCCTCGTTGGG
>Ga0116192_1001009_pt1 | contig 20198 bp, 12 predicted proteins | sample AD_UKC113_MetaG_FD_89876 | JGI IMG/M metagenome (GOLD analysis project Ga0116192, IMG submission 89876) | Active sludge microbial communities of municipal wastewater-treating anaerobic digesters from Hong Kong - AD_UKC113_MetaG | ecosystem: Engineered > Bioreactor > Anaerobic > Digestate... | reverse complement strand
TTCAATATGAAGTTCCACATGAATCTGGGGTCTTTCGCCCTGTAAATCCACCTTAATCTTGGGTTTTGAAAACTCCTTGCACTCGATGGGAATAACCAAACCGGGCTTCTCCGGGTCTTCGATAGTAAAGACCGCCCTCTTAAGCTCATTACGCACCAGGAGAACCATCTGGGTCTCAAAGCCGGTCAGCTTGCCCACCATTTTGTCCCCGTCCAAAACTGCAGAACCCAGGATCTCTACCTCTTGGCCCCCTTTTCTTGCGGTATCACCGGCATAAAAATCACCGGGAATTAAGTATTCTCCTTTATAGGGTGGTCCATCCTCCAGGGTTTCCCCCTCATTCACCGCCGCGTAGGGAACCATTAATTGGCGAAAGGGTGATTTGATGATATCATACATTAAGCCCAGGCTGAGCTCGGGGAAGAACCCCGTATACTGGGCTCTGCCCACCAGTTCTTCTATGCTTTCGGTAATCAGCGCATCCAGATAGGGCTTGCTGTCCAGGATTAACTCCCTGGCTGAGTTCTTGCATATAAAGACATAGGTATTGCGTCGAATCTGTCTGTAACGAATCAATGGGGCAATATAGTCGCCAAGGTTTTCACTGGTGGCAAGATCCTCCGATATGACGATGGCCTTTAAGTGCATAAAATTCAGTATTTTCGGTATGCTTGAGTTAATCAGCGCCACACCGGACAAAAGCGATGGTGCATCAATGGTGATGTTCTCCATCTCCCTGGTTTCGGCGTCAGGATCCGGGGCCCCCTTCTCGGGAAACTTGGGAATGTTAAAGGTAATCCTCATTTTGTCAGTGACACCCTCATCAATACCCAGCATGCTCACATAGGCATAATTGTTAATCTCTATGGCATCAAAACACGCCGTCAGGAACATGGGGACAAGGAGTATGATAATGAGCAGCACTGCTTTCTTAAGCACCACGAGTCCCCCCTTTTTTATTGCGTATGGCAGCAACCGCAAGGACAATAATGGGCGGAATGAAATAGAAAACCCAGCCCCAGTTACGGGTGAATTGCACCAGCTCCATTTCCACCTGGGAGAGCCCATCGGGAATAATGGCCAGACAGAAGAGTATAACAGCCTTGGGAAAAATCAAGGGACGCTTGTCAGTAATATTAAAGACATGGGCATAGGTTAAAATGCCGCAGTAAAACAGCAGGGTCACCTCAATAAAACTACCGAAGTTCCAGAGAAACACGAAAATCGGATCCAGACGCTGGAGAAATTCGCCCAGATTGATTTGAGAGGCCATGGTATACATGGGTGAAACCAACTCCGGAGCAATTGTATACGGAAAGACCAGTGTAAAAGCCAGTAGGGACAGACTTGTCGTTATCCCCGAAATCAGAAGCGTCCGATTTCCTATACGCTTAATCTCCTTGGGCCCATGAAGGGATGAGGCCATAACCCCCACAAGAACCACTTCCCCATAATAGGAGCTTCTCAGAAAACCATGAAGCATGGTGGTATCCAGGCCATAGCCCAGAATGGGGAAAAGGTTGCTGATCTGATAATTTGATATGGAAAGAATTAAAACCAGAACAAAACCAGCACCAAGAATATAGACCATGAACTTTGCAAAGCGCGCCATGGTCTCCAGTCCCTGGAGGGTCAGCACCACCACACAAATAAGAAAAACAATCATGATGAAGCTGGGAGGGCTTTCAGGCAGCACGAAAACCTTCATGACCTCGGTAAATTCCCTGAGGTTGATACTGGCCATAAACATCAGATAACCCGTGAGAAGAAGGGTGAAAAGGGATCCCACCACCTTTCCCAAAACTTCGTCGTAGATTTCCATAAAGCTTTGATGCGGAAAGCGCCTTAAGAGCCTCACGGTAAAGGAGAAAAAAAAGGCCGCAACTAAAGCCGAGATAATGGTCATATACCAGCCCGTGGTTCCCACCAACTGAGCCACCATGGAAGGACTGGTTAAGGCCATGCGGATGCTGATGGTGATAACCAACAGGCTGATTGCCTCATGATAACCAAATTTACCTTCCCTTATCACTGGCTTTTTCCTCCCTCCTCAGCATTAGACCAGCCCCTGACATGACTGGCCATCCTCTGTTTAGTCTGAGGGTTCAAAAAGTCGGTACGCTGATTCTGACCTGAGAGCGGCCCCCGGATAATCTTATCCTTATTGCTCCTGGTGGTCGGAGCAACTGATGAGAAGAATGGAACGCCGAAGGACTTCATCCCCAGGGCCAGGGCACAGATGACCGTAAAGCTGGCTGACACCCCATAAAAACCGGCAATGCAGCCAAAAAAGATGAGGATAAAACGAATGATACGAATGGCCAGAGACAGTGCGTAGTTGGGTATGGCAAAGCTGCCCAAACCTGCGACAGCCACAATGATGATGAGAATGGGACTTACAAGTCCTGCCTCAACGGCCGCCTGGCCTAAGATTAAAGCGCCGATAATACCCAAGGTATTTCCCGTAACACCCGGGACACGGATGCCCCCTTCCCGGATGAGCTCAAAGGAGAATTCCATGAGCAGAATCTCCAGGACAGTGGGAAAGGGTACCGCCTTTCTGGAAACCACAATGGAAGCCAACAATGAGGTGGGTATCATTTCCTGATGGAAGAGGGTCAATGCGGTATAAATCCCGGGCAGGAATGTAGCCAGAATAAGGCCAAATAATCGAATGATTCTTAAGAATGAACCATAGTACCATCTGAGATTGGTTTCCTCAGAAGTATGATAAAGGTCAAAAAAGGTAATGGGCATGGCCAAAGCGAAGGGGGTTCCTTCACATATCAAAACCACCTTCCCTTCCATGAGAAAGGAAGCTACCCTGTCAGGCCGCTCAGTGGAAATGACCTGCGGAAAAAGCATCATATTCTTATCCTCGATAAGCTGCTCCAGCATGCCATTGCCCGAGATATAGTCAATTTCAAGACTATTGATGCGTCGTTTCACCTCATTGAGCAGATCCTGATTTACAACATCAAACAGGTACAGCATGGCCGTCATATAGTTATTGGTTTTGCTGACTGTAAAGAATTCGGTAATAAGGTTTTCATTTTTAACAATCCGCCGCACCAGCGTGATGTTGGTCCGAAGGTTTTCGGTAAAGCCCTCCTGAGAGCCATGAACCACAGTCTCAGTAACGGGAGCCCCCACGCTCCTCTTTTCAAAGCCACGGCTTTCCATGACCAGGCATTCCTTGCACCCTTCCACAAACACCACAACAAGTCCGCCGAGTATCTGCGGGACAATCTCGCTGAACTTGTCCATCCGTTCAATCTGGTGCACCGACAGAACATTCTCCTCGATATAATCCAGAGGGCATCCGCCTTTAAAATCCACAAAGGGATGGGCATCCATCAACTGGGGCAGCGTAAACTGTACAATGATCTCCTTCTCTACCATGCCATCCACAAACACCACGAAGGCAGGAATCTGTCTGCCTATCTTAAACTTGCGGATAATAACATCCTTGTTCAGAGGGATATGGAAAAGCATTTCCAAATACCTGCTGTTCTTCTCCAAGCAAGGATCCACCCATACGAGGGGCTCTACAGGGGTCTCTTCTTTCTGCGGGCTTTCCCCGCTGCTTTGTTCCTTTCCCTGATTCTCAGAATTCTCCTGAGCACCATTTCTGGGAGACTTCTTTTTCCGGGACAGCACCTGTACTTCTTTCTGAGCCTGGCCTTGCTTCTGCCCCATATTATCAGCCTTATCGGGCTTCTGGGATTGTTCTGTTTTTGAAGCCGATTTTTCCTGCTGTGAATTGTCACTCTTCTCTGAATCCTTATGATTCTCCTTAATCAATGCATCAAGGGAGATTGGCTGAATGATTCTAGGACCCTTATCATCCTTCTGCTCCGTATTATTGAGGTTCTGGCTGATGTTCTGGAGCTGTTGCTGGTTTTTTTGCGGATCCCATGGCGTCACTGCGTCCTCCTTATCATAATTCCTTTGACTATTTTGCATAATGGTATAGAGGTTCTGCTGAACCTTAAGCTGAATATCCTCCTGGTTGCTTTGACCATTCTGGCTCCCGCTTGTTTCTCCCTGGTTCCCATTGTTATCAGCCTGGGTACTGCTATTATTCTGGAGCCCATTACTATCTCCCTGGGTGCCGTCATTTCCTCCCTGGCTCTGCTGTTGGCTGCCTTCGCTTTGCTGGACATTGGGATCGCCATTTTGCTGTCCACTTTTCTGTTGTGCAGCCTTTAAATTATCTCCCTGGCCATTCTGCTGGTTGTTTTGATTCACAGCCTTGTTGGACGATTGGCCCTGGGTCTCCTTATCCCCCATATATTGCTCCCAGCTTTTTGATTCTTCCTCCCCTTCAAGAAGCTCAAAGCCATGCTCGGGTTCCTTAGGCTCATTGTATGAAAAAAGTTTTTTTAAGCTTTTCAGCATGAAGGCGACACCATCCCATCATTTTTTTACGCTTGAACATTTTGCTATCATTATTCGCAAAACCCAATGAAATTATCCTGCACCAAAGTCTTTCTGCCCAATAAAAGAAAGTATAAAAAAAGCCTTAACCCGGAGGTTAAGACTCTTAAAATTTTTGAGTTATGTTGCAATAATCTTGGATTTGTCAGATGATTCAAAAGATTTTTACTGCATCAGGCAATCCCTAAAAGGGTAAGGGCGCGCCCTTACGCAGTGAAGGCTCCACATCCAGGGCAATCTCCATGGCCGATCGGGTGGATGCCTTAAGGTCAAAGGAGCCATTGGACATGCACCATTTTGCCACAAGGCCCATGGCCTGCAAAAAGACAACTTTCCGGAGATCTGAAACGCTGGTGCTGTTTCTGATCTCACCGCTTTCATAGGCCATTTTAAGTAGGGTTTCTTCCGCCTTATGCAGTGCTTCATGCCGTCTGGAGGTATCAAAGGTCCCCAAATCCCTGTTTATGTTTGCAATCACTATACGTCTGGCAATCTCCGGGCCCATTTTCTCGAAAAATTCCACAATGGGCTCGGTAAGGTTCCAATACTTATCGATATGGTGCTCGGCAGAAAGGATGGAAGTGAGCCTGGACGCAGTGACCTCCTTGGGCAGCTCAAAAAAGTCCCGCAGAAGATCTTCCTTGGATTGAAAGTAATAGTAAAAGGTATGCTTGGAGACCTCGGAAGCAGCGCAGATATCATTGAGGGTCACATGATCAAAGCCCTTTTCCTTAATGAGGGCCATTGCCCTTGTTAAAATCAGTCTTTTCGTTTCATTATCCTTATGTGCCATGGTATCAACCTTTCTTAACATAGATATGCTAACACATTATTGTTAACAAAGCAAGGCTTCTCACATAGTTGTTGACATTTTTATATTACCAAGGTAATATGAAACGTAGACTTTATACAGTACATCTGATGCATGTGATTCACAGAGTTTTATCCTGCCCTGTTAATAAGTGGCATGAAATAGGTTACAATGTGATCAAGCGCAATGTTCTAAGTAATAGAAAGGAATGAAGCCAAGCAATGCTAAAACTCATGAAGTACTTAAAGCCCGCCATTTTATCCATTCTTATGGTCATTGGGCTTCTGGTGGTACAGGCCGCCTGTGATCTGGCCCTGCCCGACTACATGTCCAACATTGTCAATGTGGGCATTCAGCAGGGCGGTATCGAAAATGCCGTACCCCAGGCCATTCGTAAAAGCGAGGCAGAGAAGCTCTTTCTCTTTATGGATGACCAGCAAGTGGATACTTTCCTGAAACACTATACCCTCTATCAGCCAGGGGATACCTCCCAAAAGGATTATAGCCGTTTCGCCAAGGAATATCCCCTATTGGACAAAGAGCCCATCTATGGCCTCAACACCAAGGATAAGGATGCAATAAGCACTCTGAACGAGCTTCTCCCCAAGCCCATGCTGGTTGTCTATGGCATAGAGAATAACATGTTTGAGGGTATGGGACAGCAGATGCCCGAGGGTGCGGATCCCTTCGAGGTCTTGGGTAAGCTTCCCAAAGAACAATTATCTGCCATGCGGGAGCAGATTGATGAGAAGTTCTCAGCCCTGTCCGAAAGCATGAGTACGCAAACAGCCATTGAATATATAAAGAGCGAGTATCAGGCGCTGGGCGCGGATGTGAACAACCTTCAGGTCAGGTATTTGTTCTGGGCCGGTGTATCCATGCTGCTTATAACGCTTCTGAGTATGGCCGCCACCATTTTGGTTGGTTTTCTGGCCTCACGGGTTTCAGCCGCGTTTGGCCGAGACTTGCGGCTGGATACTTTTAAGAAGATTGAAAGCTTTTCTAACTATGAATTTGACAAATACTCCACCGCCTCCCTCATCACCAGAACCACCAACGATATCCAGCAGGTTCAGATGTTTACCATCATGATGCTGAGAATGGTGTTCTATGCGCCCATTGTGGGTGTCGGCGGCGTGTTCAAGGTGCTTTCCACCAATACCAACATGGGCTGGATTCTCGCAGTAGCGGTAATGGTTATCCTGGCCATAGTTCTTATCATGTTCGGTGTTGCCATTCCTAAGTTCAAGACGGTTCAGAAGCTGGTAGATCGACTGAATCTTGTTACCAGAGAAAGTCTCACGGGCCTGCTGGTCATCCGCGCCTTCAACACCCAAAAGCATGAGGAAGAACGCTTTGACAAGGCCAACTCCGATCTGACCCGGGTCAACCTCTTCATCAACCGCACCATGGCTTTGATGATGCCTTTGATGATGCTGGTCATGAACGGCATTACCATACTTATTGTCTGGGTGGGTGCCCATCAGGTGGATACAGGCGTCATGCAGGTGGGTGATATGATGGCCTTTATCCAGTACACCATGCAGATTATCTTCTCCTTCCTTATCATAAGCTTTGTGTCCATCATCCTCCCCCGTGCATCGGTTTCGGCACAGCGTATCTCCGAGGTTTTGGCCGTTGAACCCGTCATTGTGGATCCCGAGCATCCCAAGAGCTTTGATCCCAATACCAAAGGCATCCTGGAGTTCAAAAATGTATCCTTCAGATACCCCGGTGCCGAGGATGATGTTTTAAGCAATATCAGCTTTACTGCCCAGCGTGGCCAGACCACAGCCTTTATTGGAAGCACTGGCAGCGGCAAGTCCACGTTGATAAACCTCATCCCCAGATTCTATGACGTCACAGAGGGACAGATCCTTCTCGACGGTGTGGATATCCGGGAGGTCACACAGCATGACCTGCGCCAAAAAATCGGTTATGTGCCTCAAAAGGGCTCCCTGTTCTCAGGAACCATTGAAAGCAATTTGAAGTATGGTGATGAGAACGCTTCCGAGGAACAGTTGAAAAAGGCAGCGGAAATTGCTCAGGCCATGGAGTTTATCTCCTCAAAACCCCTGGGCTTTGAAGAACCCATCGCCCAGGGCGGAACCAATGTCTCAGGAGGACAAAAGCAGCGTCTGTCCATTGCCAGGGCTCTGGTCAAAAAGCCCGAGATTTATATCTTTGACGACAGCTTCTCTGCTCTGGACTTTAAAACCGACAGTGCCCTGCGTAAGGCCTTGAAATCTGAGACCACCGACAGCATTGTGCTCATCGTGGCTCAAAGAGTGAGCACCATCATGAATGCAGACCAAATCATTGTGCTGGAGGACGGTAAGATCGCAGGCAAAGGAAAGCATCAGGAGCTTTTGAAGAATTGCGAAGTCTATAGGGAAATCGCTTCTTCTCAGCTCTCAAAGGAGGAATTAGCAGTATGAGTGAAAATAGACATTCCGGCCCCATGCGTCGTGGTCCCAGAGGCCCCATGGGCGGTATGGGCCCCATGCCCATGGGCGAGAAGCCAAAAAACTTTAAGAAGACCATGAAAAATCTTCTTGCATACCTGAGGCCCTATAACCTTTCGCTGATCATCGTCCTGATCTTTGCCGCAGGCAGCGCCGCATTTTCCATTGTGGGCCCCAATACACTCAAAAAGGCCGTTAATAAGCTTTTTGAAGGCCTTATCACCAAGGTTCAGGGCGTTACTGGCGCAGGCATCGACTTCGGCTATATCGGTAACATCCTGCTGATTCTCCTGGGATTATACCTGGCCAGCTCCCTTTTTGGCTTTATCCAGGGCTTTATCATGTCGGGCGTGGCCCAGAAGGTTTCCTATAATCTGCGTAAGGCCATTTCCGAAAAAATAAACCGGCTGCCCTTAAGCTATTTTGATACCAAAACCCATGGTGAGGTTCTCTCCCGTGTCACCAATGATGTGGATACCGTCAGCAATACCTTAAACCAGAGCCTTTCCCAGATTGTCACCTCGGTGACCACCCTCATTGGCGTCTTGATCATGATGTTCTCCATAAGCTGGATTATGACACTGGCTACGCTCCTCATCATGCCTATTTCCACTATCCTAATCGTAACTGTAGTGAAGAAGTCCCAGAAGCACTTTAAGACCCAGCAGGAGTATTTAGGTCGCCTTAACGGGCATGTGGAAGAAATGTTTGGCGGCCATACCATCATGAAGGCCTTTAACGGCGAAGAACGCTCCATAAAGCAATTTGAGGAGTTGAACAACACCCTGTACAGTTCGGCCTGGAAAAGCCAATTCCTGTCGGGAATGATGCACCCCATCATCGGCTTTATTGGCAATTTGGGCTATGTCATGGTCTCCATTCTGGGCGGCTGGCTTACCATAAAAAGGACCATCCAGGTGGGTGATATTCTGGCCTTCATCCAATATGTGCGCTCCTTCTCCCAGCCCCTCAACCAGGCCGCCCAAATCGCTAATGTGCTTCAATCCACCGCTGCCGCTGCTGAGCGTGTTTTCGAGTTCCTCGGAGAACCCGAAGAAGTCTCTGATAAAGAGAATTCTGTGGTTCTCAGCAAGCCCCAGGGCGCCGTTAAGTTTGAGCATGTGCACTTTGGGTACAACCCGGATAAGATCATCATCAATGACTTCAATGCCACCATTGAGCCCGGCCAAAGGGTAGCCATTGTGGGCCCCACCGGCGCGGGAAAGACCACCATGGTCAAGCTTTTGATGCGCTTCTATGACATCAACAGCGGTTCCATCACCATTGACGGACAGGATATCCGCTCATTTAAGCGTCAGCAACTCAGGGATATGTTTGGTATGGTGCTTCAGGACACCTGGCTGTTTAATGGAACCATTATGGAAAACATTCGCTACGGCAGGCTGGATGCAACCGATGAGGAGGTCATCCAGGCGGCTAAGGCAGCCCATGCCCATCACTTTATCCGAACCCTTCCCGATGGGTATAACATGGTGCTCAATGAGGAAGCCAGCAATGTGAGCCAGGGTCAAAAACAGCTTCTTACCATTGCCCGTGCCATCCTCTCCGACCCTAAAATCCTCATTCTGGACGAGGCCACCAGCTCGGTGGATACCCGTACCGAAATCCTGATCCAGAAGGCCATGGATAATCTGATGAGGGGTCGTACCAGCTTTATCATAGCCCATCGCCTCTCCACCATCCGGGATGCAGACTTAATCCTGGTCATGAAGGACGGGGATATTGTGGAGCAGGGTAAGCATGAAGAGCTCCTTAAGAAGAACGGATTCTATGCCAACCTCTATTACAGCCAGTTTGACGTGGTGGAAAGCGCTTAAAAGCATTCTTTGCGCACACTAATCAATAAGCAGGTCTGAAAAACAACAAGGCCATGATATTCAAATTTCCTGCGACAGCAAGAAGATAGGATATCATGGCCTTTCTATTATGTTTTATAGTTCATTGGGGCTGGAGGCTCAGCCAGACTTCCATAAGTTCTTCATGCTTTGCCTCCAGGGCCTGTTTTTCGGCCAGGAGCTCATTGAGCTTCTCGTAATCGGTCGCATAGCGTTCCAAATCCTGTTCAATGCTTTCCAGGCGTTCCTCGGTCCTGGCGATTTCCTCCTCAGTTTTGAGGATTTTCTTTTCCAGGGCTTTGGGGCTGGGATTCTTAATGCGGCTGTCGGTTTTCACCTTGGCGGTATTTCCTTTTTCCTGTTCCATGCGCTGCTTTTGCTGGGCATCATACCGTTTCCACTGCCGATACTCCTCATAGGTCCCCTCAAAGCTGTACATTCTGCCGTCCTCCAGCTCACAGACCGTGGTGGCAAACTTGCGGATGAAATATCTGTCATGGGACACAAAGAGAATGGTCCCTTCAAAGTCCTCCAAAACCTCCTCCATCCATTCTCTCGAGGCAATGTCCAAATGGTTGGTGGGCTCGTCCAGAATCAGGAGGTTGACATCACTCTGCATCAAAAGGCAGAGCTTCAACCGGCTTCGCTCTCCGCCCGACAAGCTTTCAACCGTTTTATAAACATCCTCGCCCTGAAAATGGAAGCCGGCCAAAAGGTTCCTGGCCCTTTCTTCACTGATAATCAGGGCTCTGCGGACAGTATCAAGCAAGGTAAGATGGGGCTCATCAAAGGTGACAATCTGCGGCAGGTAGGCAATCTTCACGCTGGGCCCAATTCTGACGCTTCCCCCATCGGGTTTAAGCTCGCCCTGGATAATCTTCAAAAGCGTGGTCTTTCCCGTTCCATTGTTGCCTAAAAGCGCCATCCGATCTTCCTTTTTCAGAAGCAGGTTGACATCCTCAAAAAGCTTGCGCTGATTAAAGCTTTTTTCAATCCCCTTAAGCACAACAACCTCTTTGCCCGAGAAGCTGTTGGATTTAAAAGCCTGAGTGAGCTTCCGCTCAGTCTTGGGCTTGGGGGTAGCGCTGCTCTGCATCCGTTCAAGCCTTTTTTCCATGCTGAAGGCCCGCTTGTGCATCTTTGGATTGTCGGCACGGTTGGCCCAATCATGCATCCGTTTGACGGCCGCTTCAAGCTGTTTAATCTTTCTCTGTTCCTGTTCAAAGTGCTTAAGCTGCTCAATTCTGCGCTGCTCCTTTAAGAGGGCGTATTTGCTGTAATTTCCTTCATAGGAAACAGCAATACCATCCTCGATTTCAATGATTCTTTCGGCCACCTTGTCCAGAAAATAGCGGTCGTGGGAGATGACAATTACCGTTCCCTGAAAGGTTTCCAGATATTCCTCCAGCCATTCCACCGCATTGATGTCCAGGTGGTTGGTGGGCTCGTCCAGAAGAAGAATATGGGTATCGGTAAGAATGATTCGGGCCAGATTGACGCGGGTTTTCTCACCGCCGCTGAGCTCGGAAAACCTTCGTCCCTGCATATCGGGATCAATGCCAAGGCCGTTGCACACCCGCTTAATGGATGTCTCTATGGTATAGCCGCCCCGGGCTTCGAATTCTGTTGTCATGGTCCCATATTGCTTAACAAGGATGGGATCGCTATCTTCAGCCATCTGCCTTTCCAATTGGCTTATTCTGTCCCTGAGGGCATACAAATCCTCAAAGGCCGAGTCCAGCACCTGATAGACAGTTGTCTCGGGCGGGTACTGGGGAATCTGATCCAATACGCCAATACGTCGTCCCTTTGGCAGAATTAATTCGCCTTTGTCATAGGTCTCCTCCCCCGACAGAATTTTGAACAATGTGGTCTTGCCTGCACCGTTCTTTCCAATCAGGCCCACAATGGTATTCTCATAAATTTCAAAGGAAAGGCCCCTTAAGACATGATGTGTTCCGTAGTATTTATGAATGTCGCGCGCTACTATTTCAGCCATGGGCTAACTCCTGTCCTTGGTAGGTTGCATCATCTGTAGGTATGTCCTGAACCCATGAAAGGGCTTTATCGGTCACTGAGAGTGTATTCTTTATGAGCCTGGACAAAGGTTCCTGCTCATCCTCAATGAGGGTTTTATTCAAAGAATCATTGGCCTTTTGCAGGGCTGTTTCAACCAGGCCAAGCTGCTTTTCTGTCCCCAGTACAATACTATAGCCCAAAAGAGCCAGGCCATCCGTCATCCATGGGGGCAGATTGTCCAGGGCTATGGCCCGTTTCAAAAGGCGCCTCTTAAGCTCCTTCCAGGTTCTATGCTGTTTAACGCCGTAATCGGTATGCTTCTGTATCCTCAGAGAGTATAAAAACAAGGTGAAACCCACGGGGAGCATTAAGTAACCTGCCCAGATGGACAGAGCCACAGGAATAATACAGCCCAGAATAAACAGCAGGCCTCCTGCCAATAAGCCCAGTTCCCGATAGAATACCAGGCGTGTGGCCAGCACATTTTTCCGGCCATAATCCTCCACAATCCTTTGCTCCCATGTGACGCAAAGCTTCTTAAGCTGAAGGGCGCCTTCATTTGTCCCTGCCCGCGCCAATAAAGCCGAGGGCTCAAACCACCCCTCATCATTTTTAAAAGCGTTCACCCACTCCAGCAGGTACCGTTCAGCCAGGGTCAGTCCTTCAAAAGAATCCCTGTCCGTGGCCTGGAAGATTAAAAGGCTCCCCGTATCCTTTTTCTTTGCCACAGCCACCTTTAAATAGCCCAGAGAGGCCATATGAAGGAGGCTTCCCAAAAAGCTTCTGCCCCTGCCTCTGCCATTGGCCACAACCCTCCGTACTTCGGCCGGACTCAGCTTCTCCAAATCCCTCATATCCAAAGGAAAAGGCGTTTTCATCAGATGATGGAGTTCCTTCCGAATGCGATAGAGGATAAAGATGGCCAACAATGACGCACCTAATGATACAAAGGTGGCGATGATTCTGGCCCGCTGGTTCATCCGCTCGGCCCACGCCCGGCGGCCCGCTTCTTTTGCAGCATTTTCTCTGGCCTTAAGCAGCTCTTCCTTGCTGCTGTCCTTATACTCCTCTTCTTCCTGTAAAATGGAATACAGATGATATCTGTCATCTGTGACCCTGGCATAGGGAACCAGGTTTTCGGGAAAGAGGATTCGTGTCTCCACATACTCTCCGGGAACCGTGTCAGGCACATTAAAGCTTATGGCATTTTTACCTTCAACCGTATTACGCCCCACCAAAACCCCGTGGAGAAACGGTCTGATCCGAGTTGTATCAGTATAATCAGGAAGACTGACCAGGATATTTATATTGTTGACCCGACTTCCCCAGTTTTTGGGGACAAAGGTCCTTCGAAATTCGGCCACATCGCCATAGCGCTTAATGGCGTCATGTACCTTATACCTGACAACAATGGCGCCATTTCTCTTGCTGAAGGCCCCATAGACCTTCAGGCGAACAGCGGAATCCTCCTCTATCACGCTATAGGTGCCCGAAAAGACATTGGCATCCCATTGCCCTGCAGAAAGCTGATCGCACTCAATATAGCTTCCGTTCTTGATCATGTACACATTCTTAATGTCAACGGTCTCGCCTTCCTGTTTATCAATAAAGAGCATCACATTATTATATCCGCCAAAGGAGGTGTACTTGATGCTTTCAATGATCTCCAGACTGCCGTCGGCTTCAATGCGCACATTAATATCATGGCCCGAGATACTGTAAACCAGATTGGGTTCTGCCAAAGCGGGAACCTCTGCAAACAGCCAAGACAGGAAAATCAGAAGCATACACGCTATTTTTCTTATTCGATGCAAAGCGCTCCCCCTCCTTTCGCGGCTTAAGACTTACCCATAAGCATGGTTTTAAGGTTTCTTATTACGGGCCGATAATCGGCAAACAGCAGCATGGGCGCAATAATGGCCGCCCTGTACCGATAATAGGTATCGGCAACGTTCTCACTTATCAACGCATTGATCAGGGTATAGGACACAATAAAGGCAATAAGGCCCAAAAGGTAAGGATCCCATTCCAGCAGGGTGTTCAAAAATCCGAAGATGGCTAAAATCATACAGATGTACCAAAGCACCTGCTCAATGCGCACAATGGTCACCGCAGCATAATTGCCTGAAATATCGGTGATATTGTCCACTTCCTCCAAATGGGGCCTTGTCAGAAAACCGTTAACAGCCCGGGGTATATCCTTCTCAATAATGGTCTTGATAATGGATTCCAGTTCGTCATCCAGATCCTCGTCCCCGCCCTGACTTCTGTCCATGGGCAGGGCGTGGTAATCGTTGAGATTGGTCAGAACCATTGTAAAGGTCAGAGCAATGCAGGCGATCAAAACTGTCACGCCAAAAACGGCTATAACGCTGCGTTTGGTTTTCAGGTAGTGGAAGAACAGCCCCACCAGCAAGCCTCCGCCAAGGGTAAAGAGCATATAGATTCTCAAAAGCGTGCTAACATAGAGCAGCACACATACAAGGCCGATACAAAGTCCCTGCTTTATAACCGACCATTCCCGCTCCTTTACAATGCGCAGCGCAAGATACCATAGGAGTATGGAGATAAAGAAGGAAAGTGATTCCTTGCGGGTATCGGTGGTCCACACGAGCATGCTGGGAATAAATAAATACACGTTGCCGATAAATGCGGCCTTCTTAAAGCTATAGTTGAGCTTTAGGGCAATATCAGTAAGCAGATAGCCGGACAGAACCGCTAAAAAGGAATTGACAAAGGAAGCGGCAAATCGATTGACCCCAAACAGGGCATATTGAATGCCAACCATGACGGTATACCAGGTATATTCATACTTTACCGCCCATAGGGGAGTTCCGGACCAAAGCTGGCGTGCCACATCCTTGGCCACCTGATGGTAGATGAGGCCATCGGTTCCCGCAGCCTCAGTGCCATTGGCGAAAATCACATAGGTCAGAATAAAGTGGCATATCATGGCCAGCTCGGCAAAAACAATCAACCAAAGCCGTTTGGGCTGCCTTTTGAATAAAAGCAGCCCGCATCCGGCAGTCAAGCCCATGAGTATTAACATCCATATCGCATTTTCCAGCATTGCTATGATTCAAACCCACTGTTCAGTGTTATTTATTGAGCATCATTGCTTTATCACGACGATTTTAATGATGGAAGAGGCGAAGTCCTGTAAAGCACATGACCATGCCATATTGGTTGCAGGCCTTAATGACCTCTTCATCCCTCACCGAGCCTCCGGGCTGGGCAACGTACTTCACATTGCTCATGGCCGCTCTGTCAATATTGTCCTTGAACGGAATGAAGGCATCGGAGGAATAGGCGACGCCCTGGAAGGATTTAATCCAATCCGCCTTCTCCAGGGCTGTCAGCTTTTGGGGAACCTCCTCAAAGAGGGTCATCCATTCGCTGATTTCTACCTCGGTCGCATCATCCCTCAGATAGAGATCAATGGCATTATCAATAACAGGGTTTTTGAGCCCTTCCTTAAACTTCAAAGAAAGCACCTTGGGATGCTGGCGCAGCATCCAGATATCAGCCTTGCTGGCAGCCAGACGGGTACAGTGAATACGGGATTGCTGTCCTGCCCCGCACCCGATAACCTGTCCGTCATAGGCAAAGCAAATGGAATTGGACTGGGTGTATTTCAAGGTAATGGTGGCAATCAAAAGGTCCCGAATGGCCTGCGGGGGCAAGCTCTTGTTGTCGGTGACAATATTGGCAAAGAGCTCCTTGCTAATCACCGCATTATTTCTCTGCTGCTCCAGAGTAATGCCAAAGATATCACGGCTTTCCAGGGGCTCGGGCTGATAGTCGGGATCAATCTGCATGATCACATAGCCGCCCTTCTTCTTTGCCTTAAGTATTTCCAAAGCCTCGGCCTCATAACCGGGGGCGATGATACCATCCGACACCTCTTTGGACAGGAGCTTGGCCGTATCCAGATCCACTGTGTCACTGATGGCAATAAAATCTCCGAAGGAGGAAACCCGGTCAGCACCCCGGGCACGGGCATAGGCCGTCGCCACAAGCGAGAGTTCCATTCCTTCCACGTGATAGGCTTTCTTAAGGGCTTCGCTTAATGGGTTGGCAACTGCGGCACCAGCGGGACTGACATGCTTAAAGGATGTGGCCGAAGGCAGCCCCGTTGCCTCTTTGAGTTCCTTAACTAACTGCCAGGCATTAAGTGCATCGGCAAAATTGATAAAGCTGGGGGTTCCGTTAAGAATACTTAAGGGCAGCTCACCCTGCTTCATATATACCCTGCAGGGCTTTTGATGCGGATTGCAGCCGTATTTTACAGAAAGTTCGTGCATGGTTATTTCCTCCCCTGACAACTTATTTCGTATGACGATTCTTGATTTTTATATCCACTTGTCCCGTTTTGATGTCAATGGTCTTGACCAAAAGGGAGACCCGGTTCTCCGGATTCAAAAGCTCCCAATAATACTCCAAAGCCGCGTCAATGCTGTCAGGGATGGGCATGGGATAGGGCTCACCTGTAAAGGAGGGCAGCACCTCACCATCGCCCGCATAGGTATGTATGCAATGGCCAAAGCCATTTATGGGCTTTTCATAGTTATAGAAATAGCGCACACAGGTCTCAGGATTATTGTCCAGGGTTTTTAAAATGGACAGGGTGTAGGCATGCTTGCCACCCAACTCCATCATCCCCGTAATTCTGGGGGTGTAATTGGGTGCGTCGGGCTCAAATTCGCGCGTAGACAGCGCTTCTTCGAAGCTTACCCCTGTCTTAAGATAGTCGTACACCGTATCTGTCTGATCTCCGTTGGCGATAATATGATATTTGCCAAAGGCTTTTAAGGGATAATAAATAATCAGGGACGGATCGGTCAGCTTGCTTTCATCAAAGGCCTTGGTTCTGACAAAGCCGTTCTCCTCAACGAAAATTCTGTTTCTGCTGTTCTCACTGCGGCCCATAATCCAATAGACCTGAACCAGCTTTTGACCGTCCGGTGTCACACCCAGAACAATGCCGCGTCCGGGGTACACATTCTTTTTAAGGTTCTCTGCGTTTTTCTCGGCAGTCTGTCTCAACATCGGTGCACTCCTTCCTTTGTTTGACAATTTCTAAACAAATTCATTGTACATGAATTTATAGAGTGCAACAAGGGTGAAACACACCAATATTGGCCTTGGCTCAAGCAAACCCGTTAGACAAATTTAGCAAACCTTTGAGACCTGCGGCAACGGACCTGTTTTACTTATAGAGCATGTCCGAGCGTACCTGTTGGGCAACCTCGGGCCCCTTGATGATGGAAAGCAGAGCATAAGCAAAAGGCAATGCAGTGCCAGGGCCTCTTGAAGTCACAAACTTACCGTCTATCACCACATCCTCCTGGGAGACTTTTGCACCTGAAAGCTCCTGTTCAAGGCCAGGATAGCAGGTAGCCTTCACGCCTTCATAAAAGCCCAGCTTTCCAGGAACAATGGGTGCTGCACAAATGGCAGCCAGCCATCCCTGATTATCCTTGTGGGTCTTAAGAAGCTTAACCAGAGCCTCGGTGGCCTCCAAGCCTCTGACACCCTTCATGCCGCCCGGCAGAACAATCATATCCTCCTGTTCCACCGTAATCTGATCCAGGGTTTTATCTGCAATAACGCTTATCTTTCGGTCACTTTCCACCACTTTATCGGCTTTGACCGAAACCATATAGATTTCCACACCAGCGCGTCTTAAAACATCCACCACCGATAAGGCCTCAATTTCCTCAAAGCCATCGGCCAGCATAACATAGACCTTCATCTTAAACACCCTTTCTCCATTTTAGCTTTTTTAATCCATTATATATCATTTCGCAAAAGCGAAAAAGGCTGAATTCTCCCCCTTGACAGGAAGAAGGGTTGGGCTTATGATGAAAGGGAAAATAAACACATAATGTAAATGAGGAGTTTTGATGTCGGTAAGCGACTTGGCTTAATTCAGTTGAATAGGTTCAAAGCATGCAAAATCAAGCCTTGTATAGGCTTATTGATCTTGCTGTTTGAACACAAACTGTAAGTCAAGGACAATTACGGCATAGCCAGGAGGAAAATAGCGCCGTTCGTCGTTGCGAACGGATTTTTTATGCCCTTTTTTCCCTCTTTGCCATGCCTGGAACGCTACACCGGCATCTTCACATTCCTGTTGGGCCGTGCGGTAATATTTGTCCGCACGGCCTTTTTATTTGAAACGAGGAGGAATTTTCCCATGAACCAGACTTCTCTTGAAATTCTGGAATTTAACGAAATCAAGCGTATGCTGGAATCCTTTACCCTGTCGACCCTGGGAAGAAATCTGGCCGCTCAGATCGCACCTGAAACCGATGCCATGATCATTGACAATCGGCTGAACGAAACCTTAGAGGCCCGAAGGCTTCTGGATAAGGGCTCGGGTGTTCCTTTAAGCAGCCTCAACGGCATTGAAAAGATTATGGAGAGACTGGACAAAACATCGGCGCTCCAGCCTGAAGAGCTATGGACACTCAGGGACATGCTCACCGGCGCAGCACGCATGATACGCTATATGAGCGAAAGAATCATGATTGCGCCCACTGTTGCCGCCTATGCCTCTTCCATGTTCGATCTTTCGGATCTGGTAAGCGAGATTGAGCGATGTATCCTGGATAATCGGGTGGATGACAAGGCCTCGTCCGAGCTGTCACGGATCCGCAAGCGCATGGCCATTGTGGAGGATCGTATTGAAAGCAAACTTAACAGCATACTGCACTCCCCGGCCTATAAGGATATCCTTCAGGAGGCTGTGGTGAGCATTCGGGGCGGAAGCTATGTCATCCCCATCAAGCGGGAGCATAAGCGGTCCATGGACGGAGCCGTCCTGGACGTTTCCTCCAGTGGCTCCACCGTTTTTGTTGAGCCATCGGCCATCAGAGCCCTGAAATCCGAGCTGGACCTCTTAAAGGCCGAGGAAGAAAAAGAGGTGTTTAAAATCCTCTCTTACCTGACGGGGATGGCCGAGAGCTATAAAAAAGAGATTCTCATCAATATCCAGACCATGGCCCATTATGACTTTGTCTTTGCCAAGGCCAAGCTGGCCAACAGCATGCAGGCCGTCCGCCCCATGATTAATTTGGATCACAGAATTGTCATTCGTGAGGGTCGGCATCCGCTGTTAGGTCAGAAAGCTGTTCCCCTGAACTTCGCCATAGGTGAGGACTACCGAGCCCTGGTCATAACCGGACCTAATACGGGCGGTAAAACGGTGGTGCTGAAAACTGTAGGTCTATTCTCCATCATGGCCCAGTCAGGACTCCATGTCCCTGCTGCAGAGGGCACTGAGTTGGGGATATTCACCGATGTGCTGGCCGATATTGGGGATGGGCAGAGCATCCAACAGTCCTTGAGTACCTTCTCCTCCCATATCCGCAACATCATTGGGATTTTGGAATGCGCTGGGCCAGACACCCTGGTCATTATGGACGAGTTGGGAACGGGAACCGACCCGGCCGAGGGCATGGGTCTGGCCGTTGCGGTCATGGAAAGGCTCTATACCAAGGGCTGTATTATGATATGCACCACCCACTACAGCGAGATCAAGGAATTCGCCAGAATTACTCCCGGTTTCAAAAACGGATGCATGCTCTTTGACGTAAAGACCCTTCTTCCCCTGTATCGTCTGAGCATTGGTATTCCGGGTGAAAGCAATGCCTTTCTCATCTCACTGAGGCTTGGTATGGACCCGCAAATCATCCAAAGGGCGCATTACATCACCTATAAGGAACATAAACCCTATGAGCGCCCTGTTGTTACTACCGAAGAAAATAAGCCCCAGCCCCTGATGAATGAGGACATCATACGCACCCATGAGACCAATAAGGCCCAGACCCAAAGAAGGCTGGAGGCCAGGAAAAAAGCAGAGAAACAACGCATTGAATCTCCCTATAAGGTGGGCGACAGTGTCTTTATTACCAGCATGAACCGAACCGGCATAGTCTGTGAACCCGAAAACGCCAAGGGTGAAATCGGCGTTATGGTGATGAAAAAACGGCTGATGGTCAGCAAGAAACGCATTCGGCCCTTTATTGACGGCAAGGACCTCTATCCCGAGGACTATGATCTGGACATTGTTCTTGAAAGCAAGGAGGACAGAAAAAAGAAGCATCTCATGCAAAAACGCCATGTGGAAGGGCTCACACTAGAGCATAGGAAAGGATGAAATGAATGAATACAGTGATTCAAACCAAAGGCCTTACCAAGGTATTTAAAAGAGTTGAGAAAGAGGATGGCTTGAAAGGCACGTTAAAAGCTCTCTTCAAAAGAGTTATTGTCGAGAAGACCGCCCTGGACCATTTCGATTTCCAGGTTGAGCAGGGAGAGCTCCTAGGTCTCATTGGCCCCAATGGAGCTGGCAAGACCACACTGGTTAAGCTCCTTTGCGGTATTATTCAGCCCTCTGCCGGAGAAGCTCAGGTTCTGGGCTTCACCCCCGGCAAGCTCAAGGATGGATTCAGAAGGAGCTATGCGGTGGTCATGGGCCAAAAAAGCCAGCTCTGGTGGGACCTCCCTGCCTCGGACACCTTCCTTCTTAATAAAGAGATCTATGGCATACCGGATGACATTTATAAACAGAATATCGCTTATTTCAGTGACATCTTCGGG
>Ga0116192_1001008_pt1 | contig 20207 bp, 13 predicted proteins | sample AD_UKC113_MetaG_FD_89876 | JGI IMG/M metagenome (GOLD analysis project Ga0116192, IMG submission 89876) | Active sludge microbial communities of municipal wastewater-treating anaerobic digesters from Hong Kong - AD_UKC113_MetaG | ecosystem: Engineered > Bioreactor > Anaerobic > Digestate... | reverse complement strand
CACGATATAAAAATATTTTAGACAGCTTTATCACAAAGTATCAACATAATACTATACATAGGTACATCATAATAGAAATTACTAAAATTAAAAATCTTAAAAATGAATCAACAGATGATGTAGTTAAAGAGTGGATAAATAAAAATTTTACTACTATTGAGTCATTATGTACATTTTTGTTACTATTTATTGAATATATTCAGGTACTCACTGTAACTTTCAAACCATTTAGAAGTCTTGTTAATTATTCTGATTTACAAACTTTAGATCTACAATCTTCTACTCAAGATATATCAATTTACTTAAAATCAAATAATTTTTTAACCAAACAACTGATTCATAGTAAAATATTACACAACATTAATGATAGTTGTAGAATTGATATTCTAAAAAATACTTTGGATTTAATATTTTTATTCATGATATTATCAGTTTATGATTTCGTTGATAATGAAAAAATGTATATGTATGTAGTTATTGGTTTAATAATTAGTATGTCTAAATATTGTAATTATAATTATTGGGATTTTTTAATAGTTTATGTTTCGATGTTTAAAAATAACAAAGATTTTAATATGATTGAATTTTATAACTTGATATTAAATAATTACAAAGAAGATTATAACTATAATACTTTTGAAATCATAAGTAATAAAATTTACACATTAATTAAAAAAATTATTAATGAAGATTCAGCAGCATTACTATTGTCAAGCCAATACATTAGATATTTAATAGAAAATAAAATGGACGAATTCAAACAATCAAGAGGTTTGAAAATTACTAGTAATATTATAAAAATAAAAAGTAATATTTTAGTATTTGATATTAATAATTATTTTGTGGCTCAGGATGAATTTTAGATTTGATATTATTCATTACTATTAGAAAGTAAACAAATAACTTTTCATTTATTTTTTATTTTACCTTCAATATTATCTACCAAAAATTTTGTTGAATTGATTCATAATTGATTATGAATGTTTTTAAATAATGAAGGGAATATTTTTATGGCATTTTTGATTTTATAATCTCTACAACAGATACAAGTTTGCTAAATCATAATTTTAAGACCTTAAACTGTTTTTAAAATTTACATGTAAATATTAACCATACATTTTAAGGTTTTAAAATTACAATATATAAACATGCAAAAATACATAACCGATCCTTTAGATCCAAAAATTGTATCTGTTGTTCCAGAATCAAACATTGATGATATTTTAACAGCAAATCCGAAGGCGAATAAATTTATTTTTCTTGATGGTAATTTTTACATTACCAAAGTGTTACGTATCGATCGTTCAATGACAGAATTTACAAGTTTAAGTAAAGATTGCACAAAAGTTCATATTTTTCAAAAAGATCCTACAAAAGATGGTATTTTAATCCGTAATGTTGTGCAAGTATTGTTCAAATATATTTCAGTTCATGTAACATTTGATAGTAAAGTTGCATTAACTGTTGCTGGTTGCAATTTGACAAAAGTTGAGGATAATCACTTTTATGGTAATCAAAATTATTTTACTATTTATTACACAGGTAACACAGATTTGACTCCTGGCGAGGACGTTTTAAATGCTTATTCAACTAATGATATGCCATATGGTAATGTTTTTAGACATAATGTAGTTTATTCATCTTGGGGTTCAGATTGCATTGCTTTTTGTATGCAACGTAATAGTTTATTTACGAAAAATATAATTAGAGGAGGTAAAGTAGCAGCATATATGTGCAAGAATTCATACATAACATCAAACGTAATTTACGATTCTACGAGTCAAGGAATTTATGTATCATTGCCTTCTCACAATTTACAAATCAAATATAATAAAATATACGAATGTAAATTTTCGGGGATTAAGTTAGCCAATCAAAAGGAACATGGAGAATTTCCTGCGACGCCGTATAATATGACAATACGCGAAAACTATATTTATGATTCAAAACTTTATGCAATTGAATTGAATGACGCTATTAATGTGAATATAATTAATAATAAATTTATTGGGACAGATACTTTTGGAATTTATTGTCTCCGAAGTGAAAATATTAATATAAAAGATAATAAACTATCATATTTCCAAAGTGGAGTATGGTCTGAGATGTCAAAAAATATAAATATTCTAGAAAATAAATTTTATAGTGTGTATCCTGATTTAGCAAACAATGTGTTTAAAATAGTTAATTCTAGTAATAGTGTTATTGAAAATAACGAAATAAATGGACAAATAAAATATTCGTTATTTGATATATCAAAAGATTCTGTAAACACAAAAAATAATAATAATATTGTCAATACTTGGTATAAGTATCCTGAAGAATATGATATTACAAAATAAATTATTTTACATAATATTATTTTGATTTTCGATATGAAGGAAAATGTTAAACTGTAATATTGAATTAATTTCTACAAATAATGGTATTACTGGTTTACTAAATTTAATATAAATACTATTATCTATGTAACAAATGATGCCTGAGTACATAATATTTAATTTTAAATTAAAAATATCTACGTTACCACTAATGACTATTTTATCATTTCCAGAAAAATTATTTTTTTTGAACAAATTATCAATAGTTATTTTATTATTTGTCGATTTAACAATCAAATTTGATATTGGTAAACTATTCCATAAATGTATACAATTATTATCGCGAGACACAAAAGTTTTTATTTTAGTATTGATGTTTGAATCGAAAAAATTACTAAAATCTATACTTGGTTTTTTAGATAAATGTTTTTTTTCTATTTCTGTAACTGTATTTTGTTTTGAATTTTGCTTAACGTTTTGATTAGCATTTTGGTTTGGTAATACTTTTTTCATTTTATTTGGTCGATGTTCATGATGATGATCATGATGTTTATCATCATCACTTTCCGAACCATCAAGTAAATTTTTCATGGTTGCATTTATCATATTGTTATTAACGCTTATACACTTAAACTTGGTGTATTTATCATTACCCTTGTTTCCTAGCATTATTATTTACTATTACTATAATAATATATAGGATAAAGTTTATTATTAATGGTTCATGTGATTATATTGTGTGGCGGCGTCGGGTCAAGATTATGGCCTTTATCAACGGCGGACAAGCCAAAACAATTTTTAAATTTAATAAATGATAAATCGCTAATCGAAAATAGTATAGAGCGTATGATTTTTGATGATATTAAAATTAAAAGTATAGTTTTAGTAACTGGCAAAAAATATTATGAATATTTTAAAAACGAAACATATGATAACTGTAGCATTATTTTAGAACCTGAACAAAAAAATACAGCTGCAAGTATTTTATTAGCTTGCTTAAGCATTTATAGCAAAATAGAAGAAAGTAAAATATCAAGTACGCGAATATTGGTTATACCATCAGACCATTATTATGATAAGGTTGTATTTCAAAATATAGTAAAAAAAGCTTTAAAAGTTTTTGATACTAATAATGAAAGCATAATTACTTTTGGTATTAATCCAACATATCCAGAGACAGGATATGGATATATAAAGTATGATTCAGATAAAATCTTAGAATTTGTTGAAAAACCGGATATTTCTAAAGCAACAGAATTTGTCAATAGTTCGCAATATTTATGGAATTCTGGAATATTTATGTTTAATTTGAAAACGATCTTTGATGAATACAAAAAACATGAAAGTGAATTATATATTAAATGTATGGAATGTTTCTTAAAAAATAAATATGTGGACAATGTTATACATATTGACCGTTCATTTGAGGAATGTAAAAACATATCATTTGATTATGCTATAATGGAAAGAACTAAAAAAGGGATGATAGTTAAGTATGATGGTATATGGACAGATATTGGAGATTGGGATAGATTAATTAATTTTAAAAAAGATAATTTATTAAATGAAGACATTGATGAAAATATTTCAAAATGTCAAATTATTGATCAAAATAATAATATTAGTATTAAAAATAGTAATGAAACAAAACATTTATTTTATAAATCAAATAATTGTTATATAAATTCAAGTAAAGGTACTATTGTGATAATAAATATTGATGATTTAATTGTTGTAAAAAATGAAGATAACATATTAATATCAAAAAAAGATTACAGTAGTAATATAAAACATTTAATTGACAAAATAGCTCATATACCTAATTAGCCATTTTACTTCTTTCCTCTTCATTGTAAAAATAATTTACATATTTTAAATTCATAAACTCATTAAAATTTTTTATTCGTTTTTGACTATAAATTGTTTGCTTAAACTCTTTGTATAAATTTTTATACCATTTTTCGTCAGCGGTATTAGCATTGTATAATACCATATTATCGATATTAAACATTTTACCTATTTTGTGTATACATTGCGAAATTTTATCTGAACGAATAATAATTATTCGTACAGTTTTATCATATTTATTTTTAACATCATAATAATTGTATCCTTCAGTTGAATATTTATAATTATCTTTGTAATCATAAACATTAAAATTCATAATTTTATTGTAAAAATCGAATAAAATATCAATATTGTATGTTTCTGTACTTAAAAAATCGACTTTGTTAAAAATATCAATAATATCATTTAATGGTGTGTCTAAAATTTCTTGTTGTGTGCCAAAATTTATTGGTGGACAATCTATATCTTGGAAAAATCCGCTAATAAATTGTGATATTGGGTCACGTACAATAGTTATTATTGTAGAATCTTCGTTTGCATTGTAAATTTTTTCTATTAGTCCATAGTTGGTATGTGAACGATAAATATATTTTCCGTCTTTTTGTTCAGGTATGATTTCAGAATGAATTTCAGCAGTCGGAAATTGTGGATTAAATATAAATGATGCCAAAACCGTATTAGTTAGCGTTTTAAATGGAGATATGATATATAACATTATCTTTATACACATTACATTATAATTTTTTTTATTTTTTAGAACGCATGCGAATTTAAATATTAAAAATATAAAAATATATGTTTATGATATATATATTTGAATGAGTAGGCAATCAAGATACATTGAAAAAATTTCATACACCAATTTAAACTATTTGACAGAAAATTATGCTTCAGAAATAACGTCAAATGATTTTGATTTAGAAACGGGTAAACCATTGAATAATTTAGATAGAAACGCAAAAGTTAATCCTTATTTTGTTGAGGTTGTTTCGTCATCTTTAAAAGAACAAACAAATGTTAATGAAAATTTTATTTATAAATATCCTCAAGTTCTTGAGTTAGATAGTATGAGAGATTTACAAATACTTGAAGAAGTTACAATCAATGCTGTGTTTGTAACAGAAGGTGCATCGATGAAAAATATGTTTGGTTATTACTTTTATGAATATGATGAGGAAGGGAATAAAAGATTACTCGACAATGAGTCAATGGACCAAGAGTATTACTACAGACCTACTGTAATTTTTCCTAATGTAACATCAGAACCAGGAGATAATCGTACATTACAACAAGGTGAATCAAGAAGATTACGTGGTAATTTGCCAAATGGTAATTTTAGTGATGTTCATGTTGGATTTTTCCTAATATGTTTTGGTTGGTATGCATTTATTACTAAAACTACGATAAATGATGATAAAATATTACACAGTACATTAGAATTCAATAGAGTGTACAAAAAAAGTGAATATCAAATGGTAAATGATAAAATATATTCAATATACACAAGAGCATCCAATTCTGAAAATGAAGAATTATTGTTAGTTGGTTTTGAAGATATATTTTTCAAAGGTACATACGATATGGATTATAACGATTGTGTAATTGGTTTAGAAATATCTGATGTTAATCAAGTGAAAGATTACGATAAATTTGCCAAAATAATTTTTGAGACTGAAGAAGTGAAAAACAATTTTATTAATATTGATGATGAAGGTGAATATATTTTGCTTGATAAAAATGAGCATCACTTAACAAATAGTGATGATTATTTATTTGAAAGACATATGATATTTACGTATGAAAGTGATCGTAATAAATTTTATGAAATTTATGCAAAATTGTTATTAAATTATAAATTAAGTTTGAGAACTGAAAATATAGATGGAAAATATAAAATAATTTGCACGCATTTATTTAGGAAAAACGACATTATTTTCAATATTTCTAAAACGAAAGTAAAATTATATTTGTTTAAAATTGGTTTTAATAAAGATTATAAAATATTAATGAGACAATACATTGATCTTTATCAATATTATTTAAGTAGTGGTTTTTATAGCGAAAAGTACAGATTGTATAGTAAAAAAACACCATCATCAGAAATTATAAGATTAGACGATAGTTATGATTTGTCTTGCAGAGGTTCCAAGCTTAACTTTAGAATAATTGGATCAGGAGTGATGGATTGTCTTGATGGTAAATCACATTTACCTTTTAAAAATCCATGTATTTATAATGTTTACAAAAATGTAAGTTATGGTAATACAGGTTTATCCATTAACGTGAAGATGGATAATCATCCTGATGATTACAAAAGAGACACAAAATATTTTGTAAGATATATTAGTTTTGTAATAGATAGTGAAAGACATGTTATAGTAGATTTAGGGAACTTAGAAATTTATCAAGAAGATATGGATAAACAATTAGTACGTGTTGAAAATATTGATTTATTCAACAGTATGAATAGTGGTAAGATTAATGTTAGTGATATAATGGAAGGTTCAGACTATGATATAAAAAGTATTATTTCAATACTTGCAAATGATAAATCATCTATTTTTAGAATAATAACAATAAATAAATCATTAAAATTTTATTGCATAAGATTACCATCTGTTAAAAATAATCCAATAGTTGTATTTTTAGAATCCGATAATATTTTAGGATGGATGGATAACATTAGTTTATTAGGTGGTACTTATTATAAGAAAAATAAATTTTATGTTGTTACAAGTTTCAAGGATTTAGGATCTACAGTTTATAATAATACTAATAATTTTGATGATAAAGATGATCGTGATAAAGATGATGAAAGTGATGATGATTAAGATCGATTGATGCATAATAATTAATTGTTTATGTGATTTTTGTTGCAAATTTTGTGACTATTTTCAAATATTTTTTTTAAAGATATTATATATAATATAATTGCATGGAAGCTTTTAAATTTATCAACATTGATGAAAGAGCCTACAAATACATAAGGCAATTTACAATTAAAAATGCTTGCGATGCGTTAATTGAGGTTATAACAAATTCTATTGATGCATACAATAAAAAAGGGGAAACTATTAAGAAAGTTGATATTGAGTATCACAAACCAGGTAAAATTGTTGTGCGTGATTATGCAATTGGATTGTGTGGTTCTGATATGGAAAAATGTTTTTTACAAGTTGGTAGTTACACAAATGTAGAGAATTCAAGAGGGTTTTTTTCACGAGGTGCAAAAGACATTAGTGCAATTGGTGATATTGTTTTTGAAACAATTAAAGATAATAAATATACAAAAATTTTATTAAATAATGATGCATATGGTAAAGTAGAGTTTTTTGAAATTGATGCGACAGATATTATTCGTAATTCGACTAAATTATTAGGTAATAGTAATGGTCTTGTTGTAACTATTAATCTATTGCAGAATTTTATTACTGACCCTGACCAATTAGGGATAAGTATTGAGAAAAATGCAGTTTTGAGAGATATTATGAATGATAAAAATAATATGATTTTGTATACAATTTATAATGATAAAGATAAACAGTTATCAAGTAAAAGATTAAAATATATTTATCCAAAAGGTGATATATTGTTAGATTTAGAATATTCTGTACCTGGATACAATGATGTTTTAGCTAAATTTGTTGTTTATAAATTAGAAGAGCCAGCGCCACAACCACAAAAAGAAAGAGAAATGGAATTTTGTTTTTTGATCAAAAGTGATAAGACAATATATGAAGTCGATAGTATTGATAGTCGTTTTAGATGGAACCCATACATACAATATGTACGTGGATATTTATATTGTAATCACATCCATGAACTTTTGATTGATTATGATAAAAATGGTCCTACAACTGTAAATCCTATGCCTATTATTGATCCATCGAGACTTTCTGGTGTTAATAAACAACATCCATTTATAATTTCTTTGCTGTCAATTCCTAAAGTAAGACTTGATCAAATTTTAAGAGAATTAAATCGTTCTATATCTGCAAAATCAATTGAGTTGAACGATATTGATAATTTATTTAGTGAAATATCTAAGCAAGGTTTAGAAATATTAAATAATGAAGATATTAAATTTAAGTTTGTTCCAAGTTATGATGCACAATTAGCAAAAGCCATACAAAATGATAGGATTAAATATGTTAGAGCGGAAAAGAATTACATGTATCCAAACAACAATGACGTTAAGCAGTCCCTAACAAATGAAGTAATATTACAAAAAATTGAGTCATTAGATTCTAATCCAGAAGAAAATTTGTATGGTTTTGATGTTAATGATAATATTATACAAATACCTGTCGATTCTGGTATTTTTAATAATGGAGAACTAAATGTTGATATATTAGATAGAATACCAGAAGATCAAATATCAAAACTAAAAGAAAATCCTTATATTTATGCATTAGATAAAGGTAATTTGATAAAAATGTATATTTTCCAAAAAGGACGTATGGAACGAATAACAGAACCAGAAAATGATGCAGTTACATTTAACACAAAAAATTTTAGTATTGGATTTATTAATGATATAAATTTAAATAAAAGATACATTGTGAATTATGATTATGGGATAAATGTAAAAATTAATATTGCAAGTGAATCAGTTAAAGAATATTTAGTTAAAAATCAAAATGACGAATATCTTGATGGTGCAAACAATATAATTTCAAAAAGTAAATCTTCAGTAAAAAGTTTAGTTTTTTTAAAAGAATTAATGCTTGAAATATTTACATCAATAATTATTGAAAATGACATTATAAATAACAAAATTATTCTTGATTCTGATAATTTTAACAATAGTAAGAAAATATTAGATCATCGAGATAATGCAGCATATAAACTTGAAAGTACTATGGAAAATATTTTTAAACCATATATCATTAAAAATGCTGATACAAAAATGAGCACTATTAATTCTATTTTGTCTGAATTAGTAATAAATGTTAAGAGCAAAATTAATCCTTCAGATTTGACAAGTTTGAAAGAATTAAAAGAAAGATTAAATAATGTAATAATGCAGTCAATTGAATAAAATTGTATAATGGTTGTCATTGTTATTTTTAAATTTTTTGTTTATGGTCATAATATATATATAACTAATGGATAATTTCGAAAAAAAGTTAGGACATTTACAACAACAAACGAATAATTTTAAAAAGAATGATTTATGTATTGATTTAAAATTAATTCAAGACCAAATCAATTCACTTAAGACAAATTATTTAGAGTTAGTTAATAAAGGAAAAAAAGATAATACAAGATATGAACAAATTGTTGACGAGTTAAATAACTTGTATGAATTAATAGGAAATAATTCTAGTAATAGTTCACCTGTCCAATATTATGATATTAGTCCTGCAAAAACAATATTTACATGTACGAATCAAATACATCAAATTGTAATTGATAAAGATATTGATTTTATCTTTGTTACAATAATTGCAGGTGGTGGTGCTGGTGGTATTGGTTTTATTAGAAATATGTATTATTATAGCGGTGGTGGAGGCGGTGCTGGATCTTGTTTTATTAAAAAACCTGTGAGTGTCAAAAAAAATTATACTTTGCGTATTAAAGTTGGCAAAGGTGGTGATATAATGCAAAATAAAAATGGTGAGCATTCTTATGTCAAAGTGTATAATCAATGTGGTAAATGTGAATATAAAGTATTTGTAAGTGGTGGTAAAAATGGTTATCCTAGTTATTCTATGATTACATCGAATGTTGAACATGTATCTGTATGTGGTGGTTATGGTGGTGAAAACTGTAATAGTTGTTTTTCTGGAAATAATGGTTGTGATGGTAAAATTTCAATTCCAAGTCAATTTGTATCAAGTGGTGGAAATGGCGCATGTAGTCATTTTTATGAAGGTGGTGATGGTGGAGGTAATTATTTTAATTGTGGGGGAAGTGGAGGTGTTTACAGCGATAAAATTTGTGGCCAAGATGGTAAATATGGCAGTGGTGGTGGTGGTTCTGCACCAAAAATGAACATAAATCCACATACACAAAATTCTGGTAATGGTGGTGACGGAATGGTCATGATAGAATGGTGCTAGTATCATTATTAAGATTATTCCATAAATTATTTGTTTCTTGAATGTCCATAAAATAATTATTTTTGATTTGCTTATTGTGTTCGCTATGTTTATCGTTTATTAATAATTTTATTTTGTTTGTTTTCCACAAATTATAAACGTTATTTTTGCAAAAAGGATGTATAATGTATGTATTTTTAATAACAACTGATGCAATATTTTTATAATATAAGTATTTTAGTAGATAATAATCATCTAAACCATAAACTGAATGTAGTTTAAATTGTTTTATTTCAAAAAAATTGTTGCCATTAATATAAAAACAACCACATGCAATAGAACTTAAATTACCATCGTCTGGATAAACATATTCAGTATCCTTTATTTTAATACAATTTTGATAGATATCATATTGATGTCTTATGTCTTCTGTATGATTTAATGCTATCAATCCTATTTTTTTATTATTTACTTCATTGTTAAAAGCATTTTGCATATCAGTAAAAAAATTTACGTTTCCGTAGTGATTTAATGATACTTTTATATCATGATCTGAATAAAACACACTATCATATGAATTAGCTATTTGTTTTATTTCATTTAATATACGATATTTACCATAATTTATAAACCATATTTTATGTTCTACAGTTTGGAATAATCCCTTGTTTAATTCAATAACATTTAAAAAATATTGTGAATACTGTTTTTTTATCCAACCAGTAACAAATAACGAAAATTCAACTTTATCATTATTAATGCTCGTTAAAAAATCAAATAATGATAATAAACCATTGATAGAAATATCATAATTTTCATCGTCTGGACAAAATATTGACCTGGCAATTAATATCCTTAATTTGCACATTTATAACAATAATATAATATATATATTTCAAATATTAATATAAGTCATAGCTTATACACTTTTAATATTAAGATATGCTTTTAATAAAACGTTCTTCAAAATGTTGTGAATGTAACCTATCCATATAATCAATCATTAAACTTTTTGAAATATTGTTATAACCTGTAGAATCTATCGACACATCATATATTTTTTTAGCTAAAATATTAACATCAAAATAAGCTGATTGAAGTAATGAATGTAAATTATCAGTCATTTTTTTATAATAGCAAGGTATTAACCAACCATTAACGTTATCTTTAATAATTTCGTTATGTGGTGGCGTATCAAGAGTAATAACTGGAGTCCCAGTAGCTAAAGATTCATAAAACCCTAATCCTAAGCCTTCATGTTTTGACACTTGAATAGATATATGGTGATTATAATACAAATTTAATATTTCGTTATGTGATTGATGAGTCTGGATAAATGTAATTGCTTCATGACCAATATATTTGTCTATCATCTGTTTATCATTTACCTCCAACAAATTTGTTTTTTGAATAGTACATGTTAAAGATATGTTTTTATTTTTTTCATATGCAATTGTAAAACTTTCACATATTTCTAATATATGTTTTCTTGAAAAAGCATTCATTCCACCAATAAATAAAAATTTAAATTTCTCTCCACTTTTATTTTTAAGTTTCATTTCATAATTAATACCATAACCTACATATTCTGTTTTCATTATTCCATATTCATTAAATATGTTTGCACATAGAAAATTATTACAAAGTATTTTATAAAAATAATTATGTTTATACAATTCATCATATCGTACTATTTCTATATTTGGGATTGCATAACATTTAACATTCAAGATATCAAGAAGTTGTGCTACTTCAAAGACTCTAAACCAACATGTTTCAGGTATTAAGCAAATACCTATATTATTTTTTTTAACAAAATTTATGATTTCTTCATTTGTGATATTTTCTCTATCATTTTTACTATAATACACATTGTTTTCACAACCATCTATTATCCATTCATTCGGGTCTTTTTGAAGTTCTATGCTACTATTAGCACTATACGGCTTCAAAGCAAAAATAAAAACGTTATACCCATTTTTCCTTAATATGTTCGCATAATTTTTGGATTGTATTCCTAATCCTTGATCACACCATGGTGTTAAAATCATAATTTTTCTCTCTTTACTTTTCAATATTATTTTCGTACATATTTTCTCAAATAAATTTGCTGCTGTCTCTTCAGAATATTTTTCATATTCTTTTAATGTTCTCAATGACTCCGCTTTCAATATTTCGTCATTATTATATATTTCATCCAATTTAACAGCCCATTGTTCCATATCTTCAAAAGGTAATATGTAACCTGTATTACCCATTAAATTTTTTATATTTCCTTGTCCTGTACTCAATATAGGTATACCATTCATCATCGCTTCATTTACTACACGACAAAATGTTTCATCTATTGTACTTGATGCTAAAAGTATTTTTGTATACATGTAAATTAATTTTGGATTTTCTATTCTATCAAAAAGTACACATTTAATTTCACTCGTTCTATTTCTTTCTTCAATAGCTAGCCGTATTTTTTCATCTAACACTTCTGAGTAATGTTCTGTTTTAATACACATAAAAGGAATATTTTTACATCTTTTGATTAAATACAATATTAACTCTCCACCTTTTAAATAGTGCACATTTATCATAGTTACAAATTTTTTATTACAAATATCTGCATCACTTACTTTTGTTGACTTTATTGATGACGATGAATATATATTATCATTTATTTCATATCCAGTTATTTTTTTAATGCATTCTGTAACAAATGGTGATACTGTGTATAAATTACAATATTTACGATTATACAAATATATTAGTTCTGGATCTACTTTGTGATACTTGTAATTTTCTAAAATATCTTTATTACCTTTTTCACTATCGAGTATTATTGCACCATACCAAAAATGAAATCCACTCAGAAATTCAATACGTAATTCTTCACATGCACTAAAAATTTCTTTTCGCATATGTCCTTGATGATGAACAAAATCGGGTTTTAATAATTTTAACCAATTACATAATGTTTTTTTATCAAATCCATCTGGTATTCTTATAATATACCCATTTGGCAATTTATCAAGTTCAAATAACGTATAATTTGAATTTTTTGCGTCTGTAAAACATAACCAATATGTATACATTCCTAAACTTGTTGCCCATTCTATTGTTGTATACAAAAAAGATTCACCACCACCAAATGGATAACCCCATTTTGAAACAATTACATATGTCTTTTTATCAAATATATTTGAACCTTTTTTAAACATTAATACTATATTATTAACATATTGATTGATTTAGTCTGACGATACGCACAAAAAATAATAATAATAACAACTTAATATATTACAATAGTGATATATTAGTTATAAAATAATTTATAATTCAGTCAAATGTTTATGTAAATTTTCAGCCCATTTATTCCATGTGTATATTTTACTTTTTAAATATCCATTATGACGTATTATTAAATATTTATCATAATTTTGTAATATTTCTAATATTTGTTCCATATACTTATCCTTGTCTAAAATTACACATTCTACATCTGGTATTAACAATTCTTCAATACCTTTCACTTTGTCTATCAAAAGAAGACCACCTGAACCTAAAATAGTAATCGTTCTCTCATTTAAATATTTATATGTGTCACATTGAACATGTGTACAAATGTTTATTTTACTGTAATTATAAACTTTATTTGTGTTTTCATATTTAACATAACCTGAATATGATTTTGGATAGTATGTTTTTAAATGTTCAGGTCCATATATTTTAAATGAATAATTATATTTTTCTTGATTTTCATATATTTTATCTATTAATGTTTTTCTTTTAATATATTGATTTGGATATAAATTATCATTATTATATAAATTAGTACAACACATGCTAATATCACATGAATATTTTTCATAATCACTTTGTACATCATGCAATATTATATTATGAAATTTAGAATCATAACCCGGAAATTGCAATATTGCTTTTTTAGTTCCATATTTTATATAATCATCTAATCTTTCAGCACAAGTTACAAATACAATATCAAAAAATTGTGCCTTATTTTTAATATCATTATCAAACCAATTATATGGTTCATCCCAATTGAACATTATATTTTTTACTCCAATATTATTTTGAATTATCATCTTCATATCACATGTTGGTATTGCAAAATACCACCATAATATCACGTCAATATTACTATTTTTTATAAACTCATTAAACATTTGAACATATTCAGTATTTTTATCATTAACATCCGCATAATATTTAAATAATGGATATCCAATTACTGTGTGACCTAATTCAACTAATGCATCTGCTGCTAGTTTTAGTGCATCACAAAGACCATAGTAGCAAGTTAGCAATATTCTCATTTTAAATATATTTTAACATATTATATATTATTCAACATAAAATATACATCTAAGCATTTGTTTATTTTTATGTTGTAATTGTTTTTGCAAATAATACCTAATTTTTCTAATGATTCATTTTTTATAGCTTTATTACTACTTTTAATATCATTAAATACAGTATATAATTTAAAAAGATCCTCTGTACAAATATTAATATCTTTTAGATCCAAACCACCACTTAATATTTGCTTATTTTCAAAAACAATAACGTAATCTTCAGATCTACCTTCATTTACCCATTGTATGTACATTTTTTTAACATTTTTAATATCCATTTTTTTATCATCGGAATATAAACTATAATTAAAGTAAGTTGGTACTTCAAAATCATAACATACATGATTTCTTTTTAACCCAATATCTAACCATGTCTCCCATAATTTAGTTTCATTACTTATATTTGTCGAATTTTTGTAAATATTACTTTGTTTAATGTCTTCTTCATACAATTCAAAATATAAAGATGGAGCAAAAAAATATTTTGTAATTTCTATGTGAATTTTTAAAACAAAGTTGTCCCAAGTATATTGTTTTGATAATTCATGACCATTGCACTTTATTTTTGTATAATTATCATAATTATTTAATATTTTGTCTATTTGGGTAATATAATTATTTTTATCAATCATTACGTAATGAACATCATCTTCAAAAAATGTTTCAATATCTTTTATTTTATCCATAAATAACAAACCACCTGAACCTAAAATTTTCATCTCATATTCTGTTAAACTTAAACTCTTATTACAATAAGTATGTGTACAAATGTTTATTTTGCTATAATTGAACACTTTATTAAAATTAAAATAATCAATATCATCACAATAGTTATCTTTAAAATATTCCTTTATCGCTAATGGACCATAAATTTTAAATGTTTTACCATTATTTTTGCAATATTCAATTATGTCATTTATTAAATTATAGCGACATACATATTGATTTTGATTTTCTAATTCATTCAATAAAATATTATAACAATATATATTTATGTCACATTCATACTTTTTTTTGTTTTCATTATATTCACCTGCATTTAAATTAACAATTGGATAATAATAATTTGGATCATATCCAGGCGGTATCCATAAAACGTTAGTTATTCCACAATAAATTTTATATTTATTAATATATTCTTTACATGGTGTTACTAATAAATTAAATATTTTTACTTTTTCAAGTGTATCTATGTTAATGTTATGTGGATCATCACTATTATACATTATGTAATAAATATTTGGATTATTACTTTTTATAAATTGAAAAACAGATATTGGCACATCAAGAAACCACCATAAAATTATATCAGGATTTGCGGTTTTAATAAATGCATCCATATGATCTTTATAATTGTCTATTTTATCGTTGGCATCATATGCATATTGAAATAATGGATAATTTTTAATTTCATAATTGTATTTTTTAAATATATTAGATATATATAACATGTGCTCTTTTAGTTCGTAAAAACTAATGAATAATATTTTTTTCATCATTGTTACTATATCTCAAATATTACAATATAATACAACTAATTATTGCGCACGACTATGCTTACGATTATGATAAAATAATGAAAATCTTAAAAATAAGAAAAAAAAAATTACTTTGATTTTACTTTGATTTTACTTTGATTTTACTTTGATTTTGGTTTATATACTGATTTTCGTGCACAAATATTTTTAACAACAGTTGTAACTGTAACATTATTTGTTAGTGTTGTCAAAATTTTTGTTCTAATATCAGGATCAATATTTGAACTCATCTTTTGTTCAGTTTTTGGTTCATTATTTTTAATTACCTTTTCTTGATTTAATGCAAGATTACACACAGATTTTCGTGCACATTGTTTTTTTATAATAATTGTACTAATATTAGAATCAATATTCGAACTTGTTTTTTGCTTGTGTTTTGGTTCATTATTTTTAATTACCTTTTCTTGATTTAATGCAGGATTACACACTGATTTTCGTGCACATTGTTTTTTTATAACAACTGTTGTGGTAGGTTTTTTAATTGATGAAGTATCAGTCACAAATTCAGAACCAACATTAGAATTGGAATACAAATTCACCTTTTTTTCATATTTTGTTTCATCATTTCTAACTATTTCTTTTTGCTTCGACAATAATTTTCTAACAATAAACTGATCATTATCTGATTCAGTATCTGATGTATTTTTAGTTTGAATATTATAGTCAACAGTTAATATTTCACTTTTAATACTTTCATCGTCACTACTAAACTCTATTTCCATTTCACATTCTTTGTTTGTTAATTTTTGTGAAGTCTTATTACTGATTTTTGAGATGCTTTTAAATACATTCTCTTTTTTTCCTTCTTCTTTTTCATTGACATAGTCATCGTCATCGTCATATTCATAAGTACCAACAATAAAATCATCATCGTAACTATTATTCTTTGATTTTAATTTATTTTTTAATGTTTTATGTGTTTTTTTGGTTCGGAGTTTTGACCAATTTTTTACACCATTTCGTTTACAACATTCTGCTAATATGTCGCAAGGTACACCCAAACTATTAGCAACAACTGATAATGGTTTACCATAATATGCAGAAACAAGTTTTTTAAAATCATCCTTTAACAAACTTTTTAAAGTTTCCACTTTATTTTCGTTTGAATTATAATACATCCCAATGTTTGATCTCTTTCGTAAACGTACCATTTTTGTTATTGGTAACAAAATATTTAATGTAACAACTTGAAAATCACATTTTCAATTTTAAAAATTGTATGATAAAAAATAAGATTTATTTTAAAACATATAAAACTGAACCATCATAATCGTAAAAAGTACCAGATTCAATTTTATTTCCCCAAAAGTAACCTTCAAATGCTTTTGGGCCATTAGTATAATAAATTGTATCTTTGATACGATATTTCTTTTTTGGTAACGTAAATTTAGGAAACCTGTATAATTCAAACATTGATCTTTCAATAGTTTTTTCTAAAATTTTTTTTTTTCTAGAATGTTCTAATTCATAGTCAAACATTATTAATAATCTAGATCCACCTAGAATTAAAATAATAAGTACAAACACAAAAGAAGGAGCAAAACATACATGCATTGTCCAAAAAGTTACTTCAATATTTGTAAAATTTTTAAAATATAAATTCAACAAAAGCGTTTGTAACATCACAAATATAAAACACAAACTTACATTAAATAAGAAAATTTCATCTCTGTATATGTGTTTAATATATCCTTTTGTATAAAGTTGTTCAGTATCCATAATCTTAATTAATTTTTTTAATTGAGATGGTATTTCTTTTTTGTCTTGATAACAATTAAGTGCATTTTCAATATCGGTATGTGATTCTAAAGTAATTAAATTTAATAATAGTTCAATATTAAATGAATCCGTACTTTTTATAGTATTACATGATAATACAGGAAATTTTTTAACATGACACTCAACAAATTTATTACAATCTTCTAAACCTAAAGTATCACTTGTTATTATAATGTTCTTTATTTGATAAAGATTAAATATTGGGTCTTCGAAAAGACCTATATCTTTTAGCCTCATTTTGTCCTTAACCTTTGCATTAATACAAACAATAGATCCAAATACATCAGGAAAGGTATTCTTCAAATTATCTGTATAGTTTTTTACTTCATCATTCGTTACGAGTGTATCTCCATAAATTTCTTGCGTATCGATAAAAATGTATTTCGCATTATATTCCTGTGTTTTATCATATTCATTTTCATTTATAAAGATTATAGAATTCGCATATTTTGTATATTCGCTAACAATTTCTTTATTAAAAGCTTTTAAAAATTCAGATTTCCCTGATCCTTCAGCTCCAATCACTAAAATAATTTTTGGCTCAGTTTTTATATTATTAACGTCAACTATTTTAGAATTACTAACATCAATACAATTTGCATCACAAGCGTTACCCACATTTGTAACATCAATATTTTCAATACTTAGCTCTACCATTAGTTGAAACGTAAAACGTAATACATAATTTGCATAATATTATGTTGTTATTTTAAATTTCATTTTTATTTGTGTTTTTGTTCATTATACTACACATATTAATAGTGACACAATACTATTTTTAATTTATTTTTTCATTAATAAATTGTTGCTCTAATTCATCATCATATCTTCCTAATTCCTCACGTGATGGAACATAGTAGTGTTCGATAGTACTAGTTTTTTCTACATTAAATAAATTTGTATCGTCATCTAACAATGGTTTAAAATAATTTGTTACCATATATTCTGCAGTAAAACGACTAAAAGGTGATGAAGAAGGAAAATTAGATAACATAGCAAAATGTGGTGTCCCAACATATCCTGTACTTAAATGTTTAAACCTTCCAGCTGAAATATTCATATTCATATCACCATATTTTTTTAATATTTTTGCAAATTCATTTATGCCACTACCTTCGACATCTTTGAGTAAACGAACCATTTTACTCCATCCTCCACGGATAAAATTTCTAATAAAATCAGCTTGTGAATTATTGGTATTACATTCTGCACTCATAAAACATAAATTTTTTTTAAAAATATTTTCATCGGTACCAGGCTTAAAAGTAGAATATGTCATGTCAATATTCTTATCCTTTGAAGTATATCCCATTGGCAAATCATACCTATTCTCTCGATCATATCTATCTAAATTATGATTATAAATTATGTATCCTGATGTTTTGGCCGATCTATCAAAATCAAAAATTTTTAAATTAAATTGGCTGTATGTTTTGTATGTATGTTCTTTGTAATGATAGTAATACAATTTTGGTTCTTCACTGTATTCAACTAGCGCATTTCCTGAATGTAAATCATTATGTCGTATACCAAATTTTTTAAATATAATATATGTATAACATAGTTGAAAGAATAATTGGTAACATATTTTTATTAACTCATCATGTGTAAAACGTTGATTAATATCTGGATGTTCGTTATTCAAAAAACTATGAACCGATAAATAATGATCTCGATAACCAGTAATAGCTTGCATTATAAATATACTAAATTTATTTCCACAATGTTCATAAGGTAGCTTTAAATACTTTTCATCATTCAAAGTTTTTAAGTCAATTTTTGGTTTGAACATATCTTGTAAATTTTCGACCGATGTACTAATATTTTTTCGTGCATATAATTTTACAACACAAGGAGTATTATTCATAAGTAATTTATTAACAGCAACATACATTTTATATTCTACATCATTAAACAGATTATTATTACAATAGATCTTTACAAAATAAGATTCTTCAGTATGTGTTATTCCTAATTGAGATTGATATATAAGTTTAGAAATTGCAGTTATACATTGACTTGAAGATCCAGCAATAAATTTATAATGCTTAAAATTAACCATTGTATTTTGAATATGAATAATATCGTAAGCTTTTTTTGCCATCAAATTAAAAGAATTACTCATATTAGGATCTAATTTAAGACCTGCTTTTGTATTAAACAATGCCTTATTTAAAATATATTCATCCGAATTTTTAATGTTTTGTTGAATTATGTTATTTTCAAATAGATATTCTACCAATGAATTTATAGAATCGGAAAATGTAATATTAATTCTTGAATCTAATATGCTATAATATCTAAAAAGGT